>BNJU01000493.1_pt1 | contig 159576 bp, 202 predicted proteins | sample 8539281 | NCBI WGS metagenome assembly BNJU01 (sample SAMD00202456, study PRJDB9452) | human saliva metagenome | isolation source: human saliva | place: Japan | reverse complement strand
GGTTAAATTATACAATGGCGGTGCTTACTTAATAAACGGTAATACACTTATTGAAGAAAATGATAAAGATAAAATAAAAGCGGTTACAGGAAAAGATATAGATAAGGAAGAGGCAAGAAAAGGCAGTATTGCTTATAATATATTGAAGGCTCACAATACATCGGGAAATATGGACAAGCTCAGACTTAAGTTTGATGCTATGGCTTCACATGATATTACCTTTGTAGGAATAATACAGACAGCCAAGGCAAGCGGTATGGAAAAATTCCCCCTGCCTTATGTTTTGACCAATTGTCACAATTCACTTTGTGCAGTCGGTGGAACTATAAATGAAGACGATCATATGTTCGGACTTTCAGCTGCAAAAAAGTATGGCGGAATATATGTACCTCCTCATATTGCGGTAATTCATCAGTATATGAGAGAGGCGTTTGCAGGTTGCGGCAAGATGATACTGGGTTCGGATTCACATACCAGATACGGGGCGCTTGGAACCATGGCTATAGGTGAAGGTGGCGGAGAGCTTGTAAAACAGCTTTTACAGGATACATACGATGTAAACAGACCTGAAGTAATTGCAATTTATCTTGAGGGAACACCGAAGGCGGGTGTAGGACCGCAGGATATCGCACTTGCAATTATAGGTGCGGTGTTCAAAAACGGTTATGTAAAGAACAAGATAATGGAGTTTGTAGGACCGGGAATCGCGTCCATGACTACAGATTACAGAAACGGTGTGGATGTAATGACTACCGAGACCACCTGTCTGTCATCCGTTTGGGAGACTGATGAGGATACAAAGAAGTTTTTAAGTGTACACGGAAGAGTAGGCGATTACAAGCAGTTAAAGCCTGCAGATGTGACATATTATGACGGAGTGGTATATGTAGATCTTTCCACAATAAAGCCTATGATTGCACTGCCTTTCCATCCAAGTAATGTTTATGAGATAGATACTCTTAATGAAAACTTGGAAGATTTGTTACATGAGGTAGAAGTTGAGGCGATAAAGATTGGCGGAGAGGCCGGAAAGGGCTTAAAGCTTGTTGATAAAATCGAGAACGGAAAGCTTCGTGTGTCACAGGGTATCATAGCAGGTTGTGCAGGCGGTACATATTCAAATGTAATGGAAGCCGCACATATACTTAAAGGACACAGTACAGGATTTGATGAGTTTAACTTAAATGTATATCCTTCATCACAGCCGGTATTTATAGAGACTACAAGAAACGGTGCGGTTGCGGATCTTATGGAGAGCGGTGCCGTTGTAAAGACAGCTTTTTGCGGTCCTTGTTTTGGTGCCGGAGATACACCTGCAAACAACGGATTGTCTATAAGACATACTACAAGAAACTTCCCGAACAGAGAGGGTTCAAAGCCGGGTTCAGGACAGATGTCTGCAGTAGCGCTTATGGACGCAAGGTCTGTGGCGGCAACCGCAAGGAATAAAGGCATCTTAACACCTGCTACAGAGTATGCCGATGACTATGTTGTGCCTGAGTATCACTATGATGATACAATATACAAAAACAGAGTATATAACGGATTCGGCAGTGCACATGAGGAGAGCGATCTGGTATACGGACCTAATATCAAGGACTGGCCTGAGATGACTGCACTTACAGATAATATACTTTTAAAAGTCTGCTCAAAGATACTTGACGATGTTACAACTACAGATGAGCTTATACCTTCAGGTGAGACATCTTCATACAGATCAAATCCGCTCGGACTTGCGGAGTTTACACTTTCAAGAAGAGATCCTGAATATGTAGGCAGAAGTAAGAAGGTGGATGTTATAGAGAAGGCAAGAAGAAGCGGAGCAGACATTTTAAAGGACAATGCCGAATTAGCCGATGTCTTTGATAAGATAAAGACAATTGAAGGCTTTTCAAATATAATTGCAAACGATACGGAGATAGGCAGCATGATTTATGCAAAGAAGCCGGGTGACGGTTCCGCCAGAGAGCAGGCTGCAAGTTGCCAAGAGTAATAGGAGGACTTGCAAATATTGCTAAAGAGTATGCCACAAAGAGATACCGTTCAAATGTTATGAACTGGGGTATGCTGCCTTTCCTTTTGGATGCCGAACCTGATTTTGAGGTGGGAGATTATATCTTCGTACCGAATATCAAGTCTCATCTAAGAGGTGATATGTCAAAAATTCCTGCCTATATAATAGGTAATGATATAAAAAGAAATCAGTTTAAACATCGCTGAAATGACTGATGTCGAAAAATCCATCGTAGAGGCAGGTTCTCTTATAAATTATAATAAGAGCAAAATAAAATAGAAAGGAAGTGTATGGATAAAAAAACAAAAAAATGAATCAATGGCCTTAATAACAGGACGATAATAATACTTTATAATTGCGGCCGCCATTGCATTTTTGCGGTAAGTCTGCTCTCAAAGCAGATTAAAGAGTGCTACCACAAAGGAAGTACCCTATACCGAGTTTATGAAAATGGTAAATGACGGTAAGGTGGAATCTGTGAAGGTGATGGCAAATGCCATTGAAATCAAGGTTAAGCCTAATATTTCAGATTACTCATCAATGACGGTTTATAAGACTGTCAGAATAGAGGATGATACATTGGTTGACAGACTTTATGCTGCCAATGTACCGGCTACTATGGAAAGGTTTGAGACAACCTCCGCAATATTGTCGTTTTTAAGCTTTATTCTGCCGTTTATATTCTTTGTACTCATGATGAATTTCCTGATGAAGAGAATGGGCGGCGGTGGATTCATGGGAGTCGGAAAGAGCAATGCCAAGGTATATGTTCAAAAAGAAACCGGTATAACATTCAAGGATGTAGCCGGTGAGGATGAGGCAAAGGAGTCTTTGACGGAAATAGTCGACTTTTTGCACAACCCTGAGAAATATACCAAGATTGGAGCAAAGCTTCCAAAGGGCGCTCTTTTGGTAGGACCTCCCGGAACCGGAAAGACCTTGCTTGCAAAGGCTGTAGCCGGAGAAGCGGATGTGCCTTTCTTTTCACTATCAGGTTCAGACTTCGTTGAGATGTTTGTCGGTGTGGGTGCTTCAAGAGTAAGAGACCTATTCAAACAGGCACAGGAAGCGGCACCTGCTATCATTTTTATAGACGAGATAGATGCCATAGGTAAGAGCAGAGATTCAAGGATGGGAGGAGGAAATGATGAGAGAGAACAGACTCTCAATCAGCTTCTTTCAGAGATGGACGGTTTTGACTCTTCCAAGGGACTTATAGTACTCGGAGCTACAAACAGACCTGAGATACTTGACCCTGCACTGCTTCGTCCGGGCAGATTTGACAGAAGAGTGATTGTAGAAAGACCGGACCTTAAGGGTAGAGTTGCAATCCTCAAAGTACATTCAAAAGATGTGTTGATGGATGATTCTGTAGACCTTGAGGCTATCGGACTTGCCACATCAGGTGCGGTGGGTTCCGACCTTGCAAATATGATAAATGAGGCTGCCATATTGGCTGTGAAGAAGGGAAGAAAGGCTGTAAAGCAAAAAGACCTTTTTGAAGCTGTAGAGGTGGTACTTGTCGGCAAGGAGAAAAAGGACAGAGTACTTAATCAGGAAGAGAGAAGGATTGTGTCATACCATGAGGTGGGACATGCTCTTATATCGGCTCTTCAAAAGAACTCCGAACCTGTTCAAAAGATTACCATTGTACCGAGAACTATGGGAGCCTTGGGATATGTAATGTATGTGCCTGAGGAAGAGACATATCTGAAGTCTAAAAAAGAACTTGAGGATATGATTGTAAGTACTCTCGGAGGCAGAGCGGCGGAGCAGATAGTATTTGATTCTGTGACAACAGGTGCTTCAAATGATATTGAAAAGGCCACTTCTATTGCCAGAGCTATGGTTACTCAGTACGGTATGAGTGAGAGATTCGGTCTCATAGGTCTTGCAAAGGTTGAAAATCAGTATCTCTCAGGCAGAGCGGTACTTGACTGCGGTGATACTACAGCTACCGAGATAGACAATGAGGTAATGAGAATCCTTAAAAACAGCTATGATGAAGCTCTTAGAATACTCAGTGAAAACAGAGAGGTAATGGATAAGCTTGCTGAATTCCTTATAACAAAGGAAACAATAACAGGCAAAGAGTTCATGAAGATTCTAAGAGAGATAAAGGGACTGCCGGAAAAGGTTGAAATAAAGAAGGCTATATTGGTATAAATAAAGATGCCGGATTGGAAGGTCAATCCGGTATTTTTTATACTGTTTTTTAGGTAGTAAGGAGTATAGAAAATAAAATCTGACAATAGTATAATATTAAGCAAGTAAAAATCTTTAAAGGGGGTGATTGTATGTCGGTAATTAAAATTGAAAAATCTTACTTTTTCATATTACGGATATATAAATCCTATATTTGAGGAAGTCACATTTTTATTTTGATACAAACTGGAAAAACCGGTTTAATAGGCAGGAACGGGATTGGAAAAATCAACTCTGTTCAGATTACTTTTTGGGAGAGGAGGAGTATCAAGGGAAATAAGTAAAAGTGTGGAATTTATCAAATTTCCGCCTAATATATCAGATACATCAAAAACTGTCATAGAATTATTTAAGGAACTGACAAAAAGATGTGGGAGAGTGGAGATTTTTGAGGGAGCTTAATTTATTAGATATAGATGAATCTCTTATATACAGAGAATTTGAAACATTGTCCAAGGGGAGCAGACAAAAAATTCTGCTGGCTGTTTTATTTACAAATGAAAAAGATTTCTTGCTTTATTGATGAGCCTACAAATCATTTGGACATTGAAGGCAGAAAAATTGTCAGTGAATATTTAAAAGAGTAAAAAGGGGTTTTTACTTATATCGCATGATAGAGATTTTTTTGGATGGATGTATCAATCATGTTATTTCTATCAATAGAAGCTCTATTGATGTTCAAGCCGGAAATTTTACATCATGGTATGAAAATAAAATGATGAAAGACAGTTTTGAAATCACCCAAAATGAGAGGCTAAAAAAAGATATCAAGAGATTAAGGGAAGCGTCAAGGCAGAGCAAGAGTTGGTCGGACAAGATTGAAAAACAAAAAAAGGGTATAAAGGTATCAGGTGTAAAAGCCTGATAAAGGGATATATCGGGCATCAGTCGGCAAAGATGATGAAGAAATCTAAAAATCTGGAAAACAGGCAAAATAAGGCAATAGAAGCAAAACAAAAATTATTAAAAGATATTGATACAAAGGAAAGCTTATTGATTAATTGCTTACAGCATCATAAAGATACTCTAATCTCAGTCAGCAATTTATCGGCATATTACGGAGAAAAAGCAGATATTAAGAAGTAATCTAAGCTTTGAAATAAAGCAGGGAGATATACTGGCTATATATGGTAAAAAACGGTAGTGGAAAATCCACATTGATTAAAAATTTTTATCGGGTTTAAATAATAACTACAGCGGGGAAATAAAGCCGGCAAGTAATCTTAAGATATCCTATATTCCTCAAAAATACTTCTGATTTACATGGCAGTCTTGTTCGATATATTAAAAAAATATGGAGGCTGATGAAACATTATGTAAAAACCATTCTTAGAAAATTGGGTTTTTCAAGAGAATTATTTGAGACGGATATGCAAAATTACAGCGACGGACAAAAAAAGAAGGTTTTGTTATCTATAAGTCTGTCAAAACCTGCCCATTTATTTATATGGGATGAACCGCTTAATTATATAGATGTAATCTCAAGAATACAGATTGAGGAAATTATAAAAGAGTCAAATCCCACATTGGTGCTTGTAGAACATGACAGGAGATTTGTAGAAGATGTAGCCAATAAGATAATATATATATAATATAATATAAAAATTAGGGTGGGTTTTTACCCCACCCCAATAGCAAATTATTTTTCTTTTTTTTTCTTTTTCTTCACAGTAGATACAGCGATATACCTCGTTTTTCCTTATCTGAAAGATAGAAGATATGAGGAAGCTCCTGCTCGATAGATGTGATACATCTCGGGTTCTTACATTTGATGATGTTGGTTATCTTCTCAGGTAATGAAACAGTCTTTTTCTCAACTATAGCATTATTTTTTATAACATTGATTGTGATATTGTGGTCGATATATCCGATTACGTCAAAGTCAATCAAATTAAGCACATCACCCTCTATCTTTATGATATCTTTTTTACCCATCTTTTTTGACTTGGCATTCTTTATGATAGCAACAGGGATATCCAGCTTGTCAAGTCCTAAATTATAGTATATATCAAGGCTCTTACCTGCCTCTATATGGTCAAGTACCACGCCTTCATTTAATCCGCTTATATTTAACATTATATTACCTCCAAAAGAGTGAGAATCAAAGCCATTCTTACATATACGCCAAACTGTGCCTGCTTAAAGTATGCGGCTCTCGGGTCGTTATCCACCTCAACACTGATTTCATTTACTCTTGGAAGTGGATGAAGTATGTACATATCTTTCTTTGCATGTGAGAGTTTTTTCTTGTCAAGTATATAGGTATCTTTCAAACGGATATAGTCCTCTTCATTGAAGAAACGCTCTCTTTGGACTCTGGTCATATAGAGTATATCAAGTTCAGGTATAGCCTCGTCAAGGTTTGTTACCTCGGCAAACTCTATATTGTTGGCCTTGAGTACATCGTCTCTGATATAGTCAGGGAACTTTCAGCTCTTCCGGAGAAATAAGAACAAATTTGATATTCGGATATCTTATAAGAGCGTTGATAAGAGAATGTACAGTTCTGCCGAACTTAAGGTCGCCGCAAAGTCCTACAGTAAGATTTGCTATATCTCCTTTAAGTCTCTTGATTGTAAGAAGGTCTGTAAGTGTCTGTGTAGGATGCTGATGTCCGCCGTCTCCTGCATTGATTACCGGAATGGAAGAAAACTTGCTTGCAACCAGCGGTGCACCTTCTTTTGGATGACGCATAGCCGCTATATCGGCATATGATGAGATGACTCTGATAGTATCTGCAACACTTTCGCCCTTTGCCGCAGATGACGAGTCGGCAGAATGAAAAGCCAAGTACGCTACCTCCCAAATTAAAGCATAGCAGCTTCAAATGAAAGTCTGGTTCGTGTGCTTGGCTCATAGAACAAAGTTGCTAATTTTTTTTCCTTCACAAATTTTGGAATACTTATCCCTGTTGTTTTCAATATCAATAGCAAGCTCCAAAAGCTTATTAGTTTCTTCAACAGAAAAATCCAACGGGTTTAAAAGATGTCTCATACTTCTCCTTTACAAAAATCATTTTTCGTATTATAGTCCATATTTTATACTTTTACAAGATTAAAAAAATATAAAAAAATCATTTTATAGACAAAGTGTCTATTAAAGTTCTAATGTTGATATTTACAAAAGTGTCTATTTGCAATATACTTACATCCTGTTAATGAAGTTTTAGAGAGGTTGGATGATATGAAGGAAACAAACCAAAAAGGATTTTTGCAGGTTTTATTGTAGATCATAATAAAAGGAATAAGGAGAATTTTTTTGATCTTTGCTCTTTATTTCACTTCTTTTTACACCGTTTGTAAATATAAACTATGATTTGACTAAGTATTTACCTGCAAGTGCACCTTCAAAGGCTGCAATAAATAAGATGGAAGAGACATTCGGATATCCGGGAACTGCCAGACTGATGCTGAAGGATGTCACAATATATGAGGCTAATGCCATTAAGCAGCAGCTTGAAAAAGGTCGAAGGTGTGGACAGGATACTTTGGCTTGACACTACAGAGAATGTCTATGAGTCAAACAGCTTTATGAAATATGATGACGTATCTGATTATTATAAGGATAATAAGGCTGTAATGGATATAACTTTTTGTAAAAGGGTGATTCAAGTAAGCTTACACATAAGGCAATTGATAAGATGGAAAAGATAATAGGCGACAGGGGCTATCTGGTAGGAAGCGCGCCACAGAATAAGTTTACCGAAGAAGAAGTTTCATCTCAGATGAATCTCATACTTGCAATAGGTGTAATATTTGTATTTTTGGTACTTTTGGTGACAACTTCTTCATGGTTTGAGCCGGTACTTTTCTTAAGCGTTATCGGAACTGCGATATTTATAAACAGAGGTACGAATATATTTTTAAACAGTATCTCGTTTATTACAAACAATGTGTCGGCGGTATTACAGCTTGCGGTGTCTATGGACTATTCAATATTTTTGCTGAATGCATATAAGGTGGAACAAAAAAAGGAAGCAGATAAGACAATTGCGCTAAAGAATGCGCTCAGAACATCTATAAAGACTATTTCGGCAAGCTCACTTACCACATTTGTAGGATTTATAGTCTTTGTAATAATGAAATTTTCAATGGGCTTTGACCTCGGTATCGTACTGGCAAAGGGAATTGTATGTTCCATCTTTTCTATAGTATTTTTTATGCCTTCACTGATACTGAGCTGGATGCCTATAATTGAAAAGACAAGACATAGAGAATTTTTACCTGAATTTGACAAGACATCAAAGTTTGTAAACAAGGTTTCAAAGGGATTTTTTATATTTGCACTTGTTATACTGATTCCTTCATACATGGCACAGGGAATGACCAACTTTATGTATGGAAATGATGCCGTAGGTGCAGGAGAAGGCACTTCCTTATATGAACACAGTGAGGAGATAAACAAGGTATTCGGCAGGTCAAATCTGAATGTTATATTGGTACCTGCTACAAGCAATGTTACGGAGAAGGCGCTGGCGGAGAAGTTAAAGTCTCTTGATTATGTAAAAAGTGTCACATCCTTGGCGGATACACTGCCTGACGGAATACCTGAAAAAATCATTCCAAGTGATACTGTAAGCTTATTACACAAGGACGGATACGCCAGAATACTTGTATTCACAAAAACCAAGGGTGAGAGTAAGCTTGCGTACAGCTCGGCAAATGAGATAAAGCAGATAGTAAATGAGTATTATCCGAATGAGAACTATATTACAGGTAATACCTACGCCACTATGGATATGGAAAAGATACTTAAGGAAGACTATAATAAGGTAAATAATTTATCATTGCTTGGAGTATTTTTAGTAGTCGCATTCTCATTTAAGTCGGTACTTCTTGCCGTACTTGCTATGATACCTATTGAAATGGCTATTTTTGTAAATATGAGTTTTTCATATATATATGGAACGAAGCTGGCTTTTATAGGATATATAGTTGTGAGCAGTATTCAGCTGGGTGCGACTGTAGACTATGCCATACTTTCCATTTCAAACTACAGAGAGCTTAGAAAGAGACTTAATAAGAAAGAATCCGCAATAAAGATGACCAAGTTCAGTATGCACTCCATACTTACTTCAGGTACAATACTTGTTATCTGCGGTTATGTGGTAAGCTTTATTTCAAAGCTTCCGGCAATAGGCCAGCTCGGACATCTTATAGGCAGAGGTGCGATAGTGTCTATGGCATTTGTTATCTTTTTGTTGCCGGCACTGCTTATGATATTTGACGGTTTGCTGGTGAAAAGAAAAATAAGATGTTGACCGCTATAAAAGCAAAAAAATCGGAAGAAAGTAGATAATTATAAAATTTATAAGGCGTTATCATATGTTGTTATCCATATGATGGCGCTTTTTTATATTTTTCATATTTTCATATTTTTATGAAAATATTTTCAAAAAATGCTTGACAACTTATATGTACTCTGTTATAGTACATATATAACAAATAAAGAACAAAAGGTGGTGAGTTAATGAACATTAGCAAATTTACGCAAAAAGTCCATTGAGGCCGTTCAGAATATGGAAAAGGTTGCTGCTACTCATGGTAATCAGCAAATCGAACAGATACATCTGTTGGCATCACTGTTAGATATAGAAGGCTCATTGATAGTCAATCTTATAAAGAAAATGGGTATCAATGAAATTGAATTTAGAAACGAAGTTGAGGCTGCCATTGAAAAAAGCTTCCAAAGGTTAGCGGCGGTCAAAAGCTATATAAGTAATGATTTAAATAAAAATACTGATAACAGCCGAAGATGTTGCAAAGAGTATGGGAGATGAATATGTCTCTGTAGAGCATATTTTCCTTAATATACTTGAGAATCCTTCATCAAATGTAGCACAGATTTTCAGAATGTACGGCATTGATAAGGATAAATTCTTAAAGGTACTTTCAGAGGTCAGAGGCAATCAAAGAGTTGTTTCAGACAATCCTGAAGCTACATATGACACACTCAATAAGTACGGTTATGACTTGGTTGAGCGTGCAAGGCAGCAAAAGCTTGACCCTGTAATAGGAAGAGACAGCGAGATAAGAAATGTTGTAAGAATACTTAGCCGTAAGACAAAGAACAACCCTGTACTTATCGGTGAACCGGGTGTAGGTAAGACTGCGGTAGTTGAAGGACTTGCAGGCAGAATAGTGGCCGGTGACGTTCCGAACAATCTGAAAGATAAGAGACTTTTTGCACTTGATATGGGTGCACTTATAGCAGGTGCCAAGTACAGAGGTGAGTTTGAGGAAAGACTTAAGGCGGTACTTGATGAAGTGAAGAAATCAAACGGAGAGATAATACTTTTCATTGATGAGCTTCACACTATAGTAGGCGCAGGTAAGACTGAAGGAAGCATGGATGCCGGAAATATGTTAAAACCTATGCTTGCAAGAGGTGAGCTGCATTGTATAGGTGCAACTACACTTGATGAGTACAGAAAGTACATTGAAAAGGATCCTGCACTTGAGAGAAGATTCCAGCCTGTACTTGTAGAAGAGCCTTCGGTAGAGGATACAATATCTATTCTCCGTGGACTTAAGGAAAGATATGAGAGTTATCACGGTGTTAAGATAACTGACGGTGCGCTGGTAAGTGCGGCCGTACTTTCAGACAGATATATCAGCGACAGGTTTTTACCTGATAAGGCTATTGACCTTGTAGATGAGGCATGTGCCCTTATAAAGACTGAGCTTAATTCTGTGCCTACAGAGATTGATGAGTTAAACAGAAAGCAGATGCAGCTTCAAATAGAAGAGACCGCACTGAAGAAAGAGGACGACAATCTTTCAAAGGAAAGACTTGAAGCACTTCAAAAAGGAATTGGCTGAAGTCAATGACGAGCTTAATGAAGCCAAGTCAAAGTGGGAAAATGAAAAGAAGAGTGTTGAGGGACTTGCAAAGCTCAGAGGTGAGATAGACGAGGTTAACAGGCAGATAAGTGCCGCAAAACAAAGTTATGACCTTAACAAGGCGGCAGAGTTGCAGTACGGTAAGTTACCTGAACTTAAAAAGCAGTTACAGGCTGAAGAAGAGAAGGTAAAGAAAGAAGATTTAAGCCTGCTTCGTGAGGCCGTTACAGATGATGAGATTGCAAGAATTATCTCAAGATGGACAAATATCCCTGTTTCAAAGCTTAATGAGAGTGAGAGAGAAGACACTTCATCTTGCAGATACTCTGCATGAGAGAGTAATAGGACAGGATGAGGCTGTAGATAAGGTTACTGATGCTATCATTCGTTCAAGAGCAGGTATAAAGGACCCTTCAAAGCCTATAGGATCGTTTCTGTTCCTCGGACCTACAGGTGTAGGTAAGACTGAGCTTGCAAAAATCACTTGCAAAGGCACTCTTTGACGATGAGAACAATATGATAAGAATCGATATGAGCGAGTACATGGAGAAATTCTCCGTGAGCAGACTTATAGGAGCTCCTCCGGGATATGTAGGATATGATGAGGGCGGACAGCTTACAGAGGCAGTCAGAAGAAAACCTTATTCCGTAGTGCTCTTTGATGAGATTGAGAAGGCACATCCTGATGTATTCAATGTACTTTTACAGGTATTGGATGACGGTAGAGTTACAGATTCTCTCGGTAAGACTGTAGACTTTAAAAAAACACCATTATCATTATGACATCAAATATCGGTTCCGCATATTTGCTTGACGGCATCAATACCTACGGTGATATAAGTGATGATGCCAGAGGCAAGGTTATGAACGAGCTTAGAAACAGCTTCAGACCTGAGTTCCTTAACAGACTTGACGAGATAATTATGTTCAAGCCTCTTACAAAGGACAATATCGGAGGTATTATCAACCTGCTTATTGACGAGCTTAATTTAAGGCTTAAGGATAAGGAACTTACTGTAGAATTAAGTGATGCCGCAAAGAGCTATATCATCGACAACGGTTATGACCCTGCATACGGTGCAAGACCGTTAAAGAGATATCTGCAAAAGAATGTGGAGACTATGGTTGCCAGACTGATACTTTCAGACGGAGATCTTAGTGCAAAGGATATCATTTATATAGATCTTGATCCTTATAATGAACTTAGTGCAACTGTAAAAAAATAAGATATAAATTTAAAGAGTCGGGCAACCGGCTCTTTTTTTATGCCAAAATTAGACATTTGTGGTATAATGAATCGGATTATATAATTTTTAGATTGTTAGGTTGCCATATAAAGCTAACAGTATGAATACTTAGGAGTTTTATGTTTGATTTTTTTAGAACGGGTCATATAGCATTTGTTCATTTATTCTACATCAACTTGGTGTTGTCCATTGTGATTGTGTTCTTTCAAAGAAGAGAGCCGAGAGCCGTGTGGACATGGCTTTTGGCGCTCAATTTTTTGCCTGTGGTAGGCATTATACTTTATCTGCTTATAGGACAGGATTACAGAAAGTCCAAAATGTTTAAAATAAAAAATGTAGAGGACAGTATAAGGAAGGCGGCTATAAAAGCAGGAAAAGTTCTTTTGCCAACAATGACAGAGTATTAAACGATCCCTATACAAAGGATTATCAAAGGCAGATGCAGTATAATCTGATGTCGGGCGGGTCGCTTATGACAATGAAGAATACCTTAAAAATATTCAACGACGGAAACGACAAGTTCGATGCGCTGATTGAGGATATAAAAAATGCCAAGGAATATATTCATTTACAGTATTATATAATAAAAAAACGATTACCTCTTTAGGAATATATCAAGAGAGCTTATAAAAAAGGCAGATGAGGGTGTGGAGGTAAGAGTACTGTTTGACGGAATGGGCGGCAGATTTATGTCCAAAAAGATTTTAGATAATATGAAAGCTCATAAGATAAAAATAGGTGTATTCTTTCCTGCCGCGCTCGGCAAGATAAATTTTCGTATAAACTACAGAAATCACAGAAAGATATCGGTTATTGACGGTAAAATAGGCTATGTCGGAGGTTTCAATATAGGAAAAGAGTATGTGGACGGCTCAAAAAAATTCGGACATTGGAGAGATACGCATCTTAGGATAGTGGGTGAGGCGGTCAACGGACTGGAGCTTAGATTCGGTCTTGACTGGAATTATGCCGCCAAGGAAGATATCTTTAACAGCGACAAATATTTTAAGCCGCTTGAGGAGATGAACATTTTACCTAAAAACGGTGACGATGTTCTTAGAATGCAGATAATATCAAGCGGTCCGGATTCCGAGACAAAGCTTATCCGAGATAATTATATAGAGATTATCAATAATGCAAAGGACCATGTGTATATTCACACGCCTTATTTTATACCTGACGAAGCGTTTATGAGTGCGCTTAATGTGGCTGCAAGGTCGGGTGTTGATGTAAGGCTTATGATACCGTGTATACCTGATCACCCTTTTGTATATTCAGCCACTCTCAGTTGGGCAGGTACACTGCTTGAGGCGGGAGGAAAGGTTTATACATATGAGAGGGGATTTTTGCATGCCAAGTCTGTAATGGCTGACGGTAAGGTGGCATGTGTCGGAACCGCAAATATGGATATAAGAAGCTTTGAGTTGAATTTTGAAGTAAATGCCATGATCTATGACGAAGAAGTCACAACAGAACTTGAAGATAATTTTATGAGAGATATTTATGATTCTAAGGAGTATACATTTGATATGTATAAGAATCGCTCACTAATGCAAAGAATAAAAGAGCAGGTGAGCAGACTCCTAAGCCCGTTATTATAAGGAGAGGATTTTTATATGATAAAATTTATATTGGTAGCACTTGGACTGTTTTTGTATCTGGTACTTTTTATACCTGTAATGCTTATTTTGCTTATTATAAGGAAGTTCAGGCCTGATATTTCGACATCCGTTGCACAAGGTATGGTAAGTACGGTATTCAGACTTATGATTTTTATTACAGGCTCGAAAGTGGAGGTAATAGGAAGTGAGAATATACCTAAGGACGGCGGTGTGTTGTTTGTAAGTAACCACAGAAGCTATTTTGATATTCTTACAGGTTTCGGATACACAAAAAAGCCGCTTGGGTTTGTGGCAAAGTATGAGATGATCCACGCACCGCTTCTAAAGCAGTGGATGGAACTTGTAAATTGTTTGTTTTTGAACAGGCAGGATATCAAGCAGGGATTAAAGACTATAATAAAGGGTATAGATCAGGTAAAATCAGGTGTTTCCGTGTGGATTTGCCCTGAAGGCGGAAGAAATATGAACCCGGATGTAACAAATGTCAAAGAGTTTAAAGAAGGTTCGCTAAAGATTGCGGAAAAAGGTAAAGTTCCTGTAGTTCCTGTAGCAATATACGGCACATATGAGATATGGGAAGAGCATCTGCCGTATATGAGAAAGAGCAAGGTAATAATAGAGTACGGAAAGCCGATTATCATAGATGAGCTGCCTGATAATGAAAAGAAAAAGCTTGGAGCATATACCAGAAGTAAGATAGTAGAGATGCTTGAAAATATGGCGGCACAAAATAAGGCCTAGGAGTAGTATGCAAGGACTTGAAGAGATAAAAGCAAAGCTTGATGAGACGGATGAAAAGATAATAGAACTGATAGATAAAAAAAGAGAGCTGATAAAGCTGATATCAAAGGTGAAATATAAAGAAAGTACTGCCGAGTTTATTTGTAAGGAATATATGGACTTTGATATAAAAAGAGTTGTGTATCAGGGCGTGGAGGGTGCTTATTCACATATAGTTACAAAAAAGCTTTTTCCGAACGTGGATGCGGAAAATGTAAACACATTTGAAGATGCGATAAATGAGGTATTAAACGGAAATGCAAAGTATTGTATAATACCTATAGAGAACTCGTCAGCCGGAATAGTAAGTGATGTATACGATTTGCTCTTGAAAAAGGATGTTGTTATTGTGGCGGAGTATGACCTTCATATAAGTCACTGTCTTTTGGGGATAAGAGGTGCAAAGCTTGGTGATATAAGGACTGTTTACTCTCACCCGCAGGCACTGATGCAATGTGGTGCCTACCTTAAGGAGCATTCGGGCTGGAGTCAAATAAGCTTTTTAAATACGGCACTTTCAGCTAAGAAGGTAAGAGACGACAAAGATATATCACAGGCCGCCATAGCTTCAAAACTTTCAGGGGATTTATATGACCTTGATATTTTGGATGAGGGAATCAACAGAAATGTAAACAACACTACAAGATTTGTGGTACTAAGCAAGGAGAAGATTTTCTCAAAAAAGTCAAACAAGCTCAGCCTTATTTTAGAGCTGCCGCATGAAAAAGGTATGCTTTACAATATTCTCGGAATATTTGTACTCAACGGCTTAAACCTTGTAAAGGTGGAGTCAAGGCCTATACCTGAAAAGACCTTTGAGTACAGGTTTTTCATCGATATTGAGGGAAATTTGAGTTTGTCAAATGTCTCAAATGTGCTTGAGATACTGAAAAAAGAAGTCACTTTTTTAAAAATTTTAGGTAATTATTGTTCGGTAAAGTAAGGAGTATTTATGTACAGTATAATTGATGATTTGATTTTATATAGAAATTTAAAATTTGAAGATACGATAAGAGAATTTTTGTGCTTTAAATAAGGACAGTGTAGATACAAGTAAGACAATTTCAGGGCTGCTTGAGGTTGCGGAGAGTACAGGGCTTGACGGTAACCTTTGGGAAAAATATCTTTGGCACTTGCGCTTGCATACAATGAAAATGTATATTCAAAAAGCTACAGAAATCATCAGGTGAGACTAAAAGGCAGTATAAATACCTTTGCGCTGCATGACTTTAAAATTTTTAGAGATTTATTTCACTTTGTACCGGATATTGAGGATGAGCTTCTGGATGCAATATCACACTATGTAGGTAACGGAAGAGATTCAAAGCTTGTAAATACAAGAGTCAGAGACAGAATTTTAAGATTATCAAAGCAGCTTTCAAGTGCGATGTCCGACAATGATTTTAAAAATATCGTTACAGAGTTTTATAAGGAGTACGGTGTAGGTAAATTCGGTCTTAATAAGGCATTTCGTATAGAAGAAAGTAATGATCTTAATTCTGCAAATATTATACCGATTACAAGAGTTGAGCATGTATATCTGGAGGATATAATAGGCTATGATATTCAAAAGAAAAAAAGCTCACACACAATACCGAGAGTTTTATAAACGGTAAGCCTGCAAACAACTGTCTGCTGTATGGTGACGCGGAACCGGAAAGTCATCAAGTGTCAAGGCGATTGTAAATGAGTACTATGACAGAGGGCTTAGAATCATAGAGATTTATAAGCATCAGTTCAGATATCTGTCGGATATACTTGAGCAGTTAAAGGACAGAAACTATAAGTTTATAATATATATGGATGATTTAAGCTTTGAGGAGTCTGAGCTTGAATATAAATATCTCAAAGCCATTCTTGAAGGAGGTTTCGGAAAGAGACCTGAGAATGTACTTATTTATGCTACAAGTAACAGAAGACATCTTATAAGAGAGAGCTTCAGAGATAAGACTGAGACTGATGAAGAGCTTCACAGCCGTGATACTGTGGAGGAAAAGCTTTCACTTTCCGCAAGATTCGGTGAAAAGATCTACTACGGTTCACCTGATAAGAAGGAGTTTAACGGCATTGTACTTTCACTTGCGAAAAAGCACGGTATTGATATGGATGAGAAGGAAATACTTGCAAAGGCAAATATGTGGGAACTCTCACACGGAGGTATGTCCGGAAGAAGCGCAACACAGTTTATAACTTATTTACAGGGTCAAAAATAATATGGAGAGCGTATGGAAAAGGGAGACATAAGATATTTTGCGGCTATTGATGTAGGTTCGTTTGAACTTGAACTTGGAATTTATGAAATATCGGCAAAGACCGGTATAAAGAGAGTTGATTATATAAAGCACACCATTGCACTTGGCAGTGATACATATAAGTACGGAAAGATAAGCTATGAAATGATTGACGAGCTTTGTGATGTATTATCCGATTTCAAAAAAATAATGAAATCATACAGAGTGGACGATTATAAGGCCTATGCTACCAGTGCTATGAGAGAATCTTCCAACAATATGCAGGTGCTTGACCAGATAAAGGTAAGAGCCGGTATAGATATATCTATCATATCAAACTCTGAGCAAAGATTTATCAACTATATGTCTATTGATGCAAAGGGGGAGCTTTTTGAAAAAGTATATAGAAGCGGTACTGCGGTTGCTGATGTAGGCTTTTGGAAGTATGCAGCTTACACTGTATGATAACGGTGCGATACAGAGTACTCAAAACCTTTCACTGGGAGTTCTAAAGGCTTAGAGATGGTGGAAGAGATGAGACAATATTACCGAAAAAAAGCACAATGTACTCACCGAGCTGATAGATAACGATTTGAATACTTTCAAAAGATATATCTTAAAAGATAAAAAAAGGTAAAGACTATTATAGGTGTCGGAGAGCCGCTTATGTATATGTTCAAATATATGAACCGCGACTCTAACGATATGATAGTAAATTATGAGGAGTTTATCTCACTCTTTGATAAAGATAAGGGATAAGAGCGTGGAGGAAATAGAAAATATACTTGGAGTAGGCAAAAAAACTACGCAAAGATGATAATACCGAGTGTACTTATTTTTCCAAAGAATCTTTGACCTTTTTCAATGCCAAGGAAATATGGTTACCGGGAACTTTGCTTATAGACGGCATTGCGGCGGAGTATGCCAAGAAAAGTAATATAGTGAGTACAGGACATGACTTCAGAGCTGATATTATAGCATCATCAAAGAGTCTGGCTAAAAGATACAGAGGTAACAGTAAGCACACCACAGTGGTGGAAAAAAATGCTTTGATGATATTTGATGCTATAAAAAGTCTAAGCGGTCTGAGTGAAAGAGACAGACTGCTTGTGCAGATAGCGGCAATCTTACACAATATCGGAAAGTTTATCAAATATGAAAAAAACAGTGATGTGGCCACCTACAATATTATTTCGTCAAGTGAGATTATAGGTATATCACATGATGAGAGAATGTTGGTTGCCGAGATGTCAAATATCGACACTGAAGAAAGTATCTACAATAAAAGAGATATCAGATTGGCAAAGTTAAGTGCTATATTGCAGATGGCAAATGCACTTGACAGGTCACATAAGCAAAAGATAAAGGACTACAGTTTGAAACTTGACGATAATAAACTGGTTTTAGAGATAAGGTATATGGGAGATTTAAGCCTTGAGATGCTGAGCTTTAATTCACATAGAGACTTTTTTAGAGAAATTTTTGGAATAGAGTTTGTTTTAAAACAGATAAGGACTTTTTGATAGAAAGGAGTTGGCTTTATGGAAAAGTTTGACAATGTGGAATATTTTACCAACAGAGAGCTGTCTTGGCTTAAGTTCAATACAAGAGTCTTACATGAAGCTAAAGATGATGATGTAAAGCTTTTTGAGAGGCTGAAGTTTTTTAGTATCACATCATCAAATTTAGATGAATTTTTCATGGTAAGGATTGCATCACTCAAGGATATGGTGGATGCCGACTATAAGAAAAAAGATATTGCGGGAATGAGTGCGGACAAGCAGCTTAATGTACTTGCAAAAGAGACACATGATTTTGTAAGAAAGCAGTATGAAATCTACAGTTCACTGTTACCTCTTCTAAAAGAGAATCACCTGCATATATCAGGTCATGGCGATGAACTTTCACATAGTGAGAAGAAGTTTATAAACGAATACTTTGACGAGTTTGTATATCCCGTGCTTACACCTATGGCCGTGGATGCATCCAGACCGTTTCCGCTTGTAAGGAATAAGACACTTAATATTGCGGCTCTTATCAGAAAGAGAAAGGATGAAAGTTCAAAGAAGAAGAAAAAGGATGTCTACCTTGGAAATGTTGATGGAGATATGGACTTTGCAATGGTACAGGTGCCGTCGGTACTTCCGAGAATTGTAGAGATTCCTACAGATTCCGAAGAAAGAAAGATAATCTATCTTGAGGATATTATCGAAAAAAATATTGATAAACTTTTCTTAAACTATGAGGTAATCTCGGCTGCAACCTTCAGAGTAATGAGAAATGCGGAGTTTAAAGCTTGATGAGGACGAGGCGCTGGACCTTTTAGAGAAATCAAGAAGAAGTTAAAGAAAAAGACAGTGGGGAGAGGCAATCAGACTCGAAGTGGAAGAGAGAATGGATGCAAAGCCTTTTAAACTTTTTTTGAAAAAAACGAGCTGAATGTTGACGAAGAGGACGTATTCAGAATAGGCGGGACCTCTGGATCTTACAGTTCTTATGAAGATATACTCTCTTGACGGCTTTGACAATCTGAAGGATAAAAAGCATATCCCTGTAGCCAATGCAAGACTTTTGGACTGTGAAGATATTTTTGAGGAAATAAAGAAAAAAGATATATTACTTTCACATCCGTATGAGAGTTTTGACCCTGTAATAGATTTTGTATCAAAGGCGGCAGCCGATAAGAATGTACTTGCCATCAAGCAGACACTTTACAGAGTCAGCGGAAATTCTCCTATTATAAAGGCGCTTGCAAATGCGGCGGATAACGGTAAGCAGGTCACTGTTTTGGTGGAGCTTAAGGCGAGGTTTGATGAGGAAAACAATATCAACTGGGCAAGGATGCTTGAAAAGGCGGGATGTCATGTAATCTACGGACTTGTAGGGCTTAAGACCCACTCAAAGATAACTCTTGTAGTTAGAAGAGAAGAGGACGGTATCAGAAGATATGTGCACCTTGGAACAGGAAACTATAATGATTCCACAGCAAAACTGTATACTGACCTCGGTATGTTTACAGCAAGAGAAAGTTACGGTGAGGACGCTACGGCAGTCTTTAACATGCTCAGCGGATATTCCGAGCCTCCGTTTTGGAAGAGATATGTTGTAGCACCGCTTTGGATGAAGGATACATTCTTAAATAAGATAAATCAATGTACACAGGCTGCAAAAAAACGGTAGTGATGCTCATATAATCGCGAAGATGAATTCGCTCTCGGATAAGGATATTATAGAAGCGCTTTATGCAGCAAGCTGTGCAGGAGTGAAAGATAGAGCTTATAGTCAGAGGCATATGCTGCCTCAGAGTAGGAATAAAGGGAGTATCTGAAAAATATTACGGTAAGATCGATAGTGGGTACATTCCTTGAGCACGCCAGAATATTTGATTTCCGTATAGACAGTGAAGAGGAGATTTTTCCTCGGAAGTGCAGACTGGATGAACAGAAATCTTGAAAAAGAGGTGGAGATAGTATTCCCGGTGGCGGATGAGGGATATCATAAGGAGTATCAAAGCACTACCTTGAGGTTGAGCTTGAAGACAATGTAAAAGGCTTCAATACTCTTACCTGACGACAGTTATGAAAAGGTAAAGAAAAAAACAATGAAGCAAAGAAAAAAACTCACAGGAAATCTTTGTCAAAGAGGCAAAAGGCGGCCTATGAAAATGCCGTAAAAAGCCGGCAAGGCTGAGGATGACAGAACTTTTACACCTTTAAAGGGAGAATAGACATAATTTAAAAAAATAAAAAAACATGGGGTAGCGCGTTGCTACCCTGTTTTTCATTTTAGTTGTTTATAAGTTTCTCATCATCATTGTTCCAGCTGTAAAGCTTTCTGATCTCTGCACCGATCTTCTCTGAAGGATGCTCTGAAGCAAGCTTTCTCATAGCCTTGAAGTGTACCTGACGACCTGCAGGAGACATATCAAGTAAGAACTCCTTAGCAAATGTACCGTCCTGGATATCTGAAAGGATCTTCTTCATAGCCTTCTTTGTATCATCTGTGATGATCTTAGGTCCTGTGATGTAGTCACCGTACTCTGCTGTATTTGAGATAGAATATCTCATTCCCTCAAATCCTGACTGATAGATAAGGTCTACGATAAGCTTCATCTCATGGATACACTCAAAGTATGCATTTCTAGGGTCATAACCTGCCTCACAAAGAGTCTCAAAACCTGCCTGCATAAGTGCACAAACACCGCCGCAAAGAACTGCCTGCTCACCGAAGAGGTCTGTTTCAGTCTCTGTACGGAATGTAGTCTCCAAAAGACCTGCTCTTGCGCCGCCGATACCTGCACCGTAAGCAAGTGCAAGCTCAAGTGCCTTACCTGTAGCATCCTGCTCAACAGCTACAAGACAAGGTGTTCCCTTACCCTCAAGGTACTCTGAACGAACAGTATGTCCCGGAGCCTTAGGAGCTATCATTGTAACATCAACGTCCTTAGGTGCTTTGATACATTCGAAATGTACATTGAAACCGTGAGCGAACATAAGCATATTTCCGGCCTCAAGGTTCGGCTCGATATCCTTCTTGTACATATCAGCCTGAAGCTCATCATTGATAAGAATCATGATGATATCAGCTTTCTTTGCAGCCTCTGCAGCTGTATAAACCTTAAGTCCCTGAGCCTCTGCCTTAGCCCATGACTTGCTGCCCTCATATAGACCAACGATTACATCGCATCCGCTTTCCTTTAAGTTCAATGCATGTGCGTGTCCCTGGCTGCCATAACCGATGATGGCAATAGTCTTACCCTCAAGCATTGAAAGATTACAGTCTTCTTGATAATAAATCTTAGACATAAAATAATACCTCCTAAAAACTTTTATGATTAACCTGTTAGGTGAATCGTCAAAAAATTAATTTAAAACAACTACGTCCTCACTGCCTCTTGAAAGAGCGGTAAGTCCTGTTCTTGCAAGTTCCAAAACTTCATAATCTGAAAGAAGATTTGAAAGTGCTTCAAGCTTTGAATTGTCGCCTGTCAGCATAACAGTCAGACAATCTTTTGCCACATCGACAATAGTGGCTCTGAATATATCACAAAGTGCGGCAATATCCTGTCTTTGTGAAGCGTTTGCCTTAACTTTTATCATAATGATTTCACGGAAAACACTCTTGCCTTCCTCCAAAACCTTGATATCTCTTACATCTTCAAGTTTTCGAAGCTGTTTAACTATCTGATCAAGTGTGTCCTCATCTCCTATAGAGACCACCGTCATTCTTGAAAAAAACGCGGGTCGGCTGTTTCGCCTACAGTGAGTGAGTCGATATTATAGCCTCTTCTTGAGAAAAAGACCTGCACACGGCTCAGAACACCTGAAGAATTATCTACGATAAGTGAAAAATACTCGTCTCATTTTACCTCCAAATATTTTAAAGTATTAATAACAGTTTTGACAAAAACAATAAAAATAAATTGGTTCGCCCTTTACTATAGCACCATTATTATAAATGTCAATTTATTATATAATATAATACCTATAACTAAAAAGTTATGGTATTTGACAACAGCTATAATTTTACCTGTGATCCGCACCGAAATCAATACCGGATAAATCATATCTTTGCGGCTCGTCATCATCATTTTAACTCATAAGCATACAGAATGGTTCTGGTATCATCACCTTCATATGAGCAGGTGATAAGGACCATATCTTTATCAATTCCGCTTGCAGGAATATCTCTGAACTTACACTTTTTCGGTCATCCTGTCAACATATTTATGGAAATAGTCCATATCGTCAAAAATATGTCTGCCTTCTCTCAGGAGCGGAGTCTGAATAAAAGTGCCGCAAAGGTCTTAAGTCTGTATGTCTTATCAGGTGTATAAATATATATCATCCTATGTTCTTTGAAAAAGTTTTCATCCTTAAACTTTGTTATATCCGTGAACATCTTGCCGTCCTTCATATGGTGTCCGTAGATGATATTGTTGAGCGTTGAAAAAAATCGGAATTACTGTATCCGTCCATATATACCGAGTAGTAGGATTCCTTGTGGTTTATATCGTGGTGCAGATAGTACTCAATATCGTATTCCTTCCATAGTATAGGATAATCAATAACTGTACCGGGGATATATACCCAAGCTATAACATCGGGGTTGGTAGCCTTAAGCGAATCAAAATCTATCTTTCTTTTATAGTTTTCATCCGTTTCATATGCCTTTGTAGGGCGGCAGAGTGGTAGTTTCCTCTACCGTGGTGGTAGTCTCCGTTGTAGTTTCGGGCTCCTTTTTATTTTTTTTATTTGAAAATATGACGGCAATCACGATAAGCAATACGGCGAATGCCAAAATAGGTAATAAAATTTTCTTTTTCATATATCTCCTAACGACTTTTAGGTAGAAGTATAGCATTTTTTTAGTATTGTATATAAATATTATGATTTTTGATTGATTTAAAAAAATAACCTCTACTATAATTAGTGGGAAGACGGAGGAAGAAGATGGAAGATTTGAATTTGAATCAAAGAGAAGAAACTATACTGGATAAGAGGGCGGTATTTATTTTATCCTTTTTTATACCGGTTTTTATAATGGTATTGATATTTGTGCAAAGAGGTATATTCCCCTTTGGAGATGAGAGCTTTTTAAGAACTGATATGTATCATCAGTACGCTCCGTTTTTCTCGGAATTTAAATATAAGTTAAGCCACGGCGGTTCACTTTTATACAGCTGGGACCTTGGTATGGGTATCAACTTTTCGGCACTGTATGCATACTATCTGGCAAGTCCGCTCAATTGGCTGATTGTACTTTGCCCACAGGCGTATGTTATAGAGTTTATGACATATATGATTGTGGTAAAGATAGGTCTTTGCGGTCTCAGTTTTACATATTATTTATCAAAGCATTCTGCAAAGAAAAAATCCGGAATAGTCTTTTTTGGAATATTTTATGCACTTTCAGGATATATAGCCGCGTACAGCTGGAATATTATGTGGCTTGACTGTATAGTGTTGTTCCCTTTAGTATGCTTGGGACTTGAAAGCCTTGTAAAGAAAAACAAGGGATTTTTTTATACGCTGTAAGTCTCGGTATATGTATACTTTCAAACTACTATATTTCCATAATGATATGTCTGTTTATGGTGATATATTTTATATCATTACAGATACTAAAAGCTGAAAACAATTTTAAAAAGTTTATCATAACATCCGTACAGTTTGCGGTATTTTCATTGCTTGCAGGAGGATTAAGCGCCTTTGGTGCTTTTACCTGAGATATATGCGCTCAAGCTTACCGCATCGGGAGATTTCAACTTCCTACAACATTTGAATCATATTTTCTCAATATTTTGATATGATTGCAAGACATATGGGCAATGTTCAGATAGAGATAGGACTTGACCATTGGCCGAATATTTACTGCGGAGTCGGAATATTTTTGTTTGTAATACTTTATTTGTTGAACAAAAAGATCGGCAAAAAAGAAAAGGCGGTGTATACTACATTGCTTGTATTCTTCCTTGCAGGATTTTTCCATAAATGTACTTAATTATATCTGGCACGGACTTCATTATCCGAACTCACTTCCTGCCAGACAGAGCTTTATATATATTTTCCTTGTGCTTTTTTTATGTGTGCAAAAAGCATATGACAGGCTTGAGGAAAAATACGGCAAGAGACCTGTTTATTGCTTTTTGGTATAAGTATGGGTTATATACTCTTGGCGCAAAAGATAGTGAACAACGAAGATTTTCCATTTTGCGGTATTCTATGTAGCGATGATTTTTATCTCTGTATATGCGATACTTACATATATGTATATGAAAGAAGAGATTTTTCAACTACAAAGCTTATTTTTTTATTTGCGCTTGCTTTGGTTGTGATAGAGTCAAGTATAAATATGTCTGTCACCAGTGTAACCACAATAAACAGAAGCAATTATATAAACGACAACAAGGATGTAAGAGCACTTGTATCGAAGCTCTCTAAGGATGAATTTTATCGTATTGACAAGGTGGACAGAAAGACAAAGGATGACGGAGCGTGGATGAACTTCAGGTCGGTATCCATATTTTCATCAACCGCCAATGCCTCACTCTCGGATCTGTTTGAGAAAGCTTGGAAATGAAGCTTCTACAAACGCATATTCCATCACAGGTGAGACACCTTTACTTGATATGCTCTTTAGCGTAAAGTATGCAATATACACGGGTGAGACAAGGAATGCAAATATTTCACTGCTTGATGTGTCGGGTAACAGCTATCTGTATGAAAACCCTTATACATTGCCGCTCGGATTTATGGTGGATGAAAGATTCAGTGATGAGTGGAATATAAATTTAGGTGACCCGATAGAGGTGCAAAACGACCTTGCAGCCGTATATGATTTACCTGATATATTTGAACAGGTTGAGACATTTGATGAATCAAATTCTGTAAACTTTACTACAGATGAAGATGGTGAATACTATGCATATGTGACCAATCCAAGTATTGACGAGGTGGATTTTAGTTTTGGAGACGGTGAAAGTAAGAAGACTTTCAAAAACCTGAAAAGACATTACTTGATGGAACTTGGGTACATTGGATGCCGAAAAAGAACGGACATTTTGTAAACAGTGACGATAAGAATAAGGACGAAAATCTTGATGTCAGAGTCTACAGAGTAAACTACGATTCATTGAAGAAGCTTTATTATATTTTGAATACCAATCCGCTTACTCTCAGTAAGATTTCGGATACAAAATCTTGTCGGAAACGTTCATTCGGTGGAAAGTACCACATTGTTTACATCCATTCCTTATGATGAGGGCTGGAATGTATATGTAGACGGGAAAAAGGTTGAGAAGATAAAGCTTTTGGATGCCTTTATCGGTCTTAAGCTTGAAAAGGGTCAACATCAGATAGAGTTTAAGTATCAGACTGTCGGTTTTATAGAGGGAGCAATAATAAGCGGCGCTTCAATAGCGATACTTATTTTGATGTACTTATTTGTAATCTTTAAAAATAACGGCTTTAAGTTCAGAAAAGAAGAACTTGGACTTAGAGAAGATGAAATAGAAGAGATAGATTTGGACGATGACGATGAGTCGGATGAAGATGACGATGACGACGATGATGATGACGAAGACATTGACGATGAATCGGATAATGATGACTTTTGATTTGGAAAATACCGATAAAAATATAGACGCTAAAGATACATCAAGAGATCCGAAGATAGTGGATGTTATGATACATATCGCATCCGCCAATACAAATGATGAAAGGTAATAAAGAAACCGATACAGAAATAATGACGGCGATGATAAATAATAGAAATTTGGAGAAAATATGAAACTTTGGGGTGGAAGATTTACAAAGGAGACAAATAAACTTGTTGAAAACTTCAACGAGTCACTTTCGTTTGACCACAGATTTTATAAGCAGGATATAAGAGGAAGTATTGCACATGTAAAGATGCTTGCAAAACAAAATATACTTACAGATACCGAGAGAGATAAAATCATTGAGGGACTTAATTCAATAGAAGCGGATATAGACGCAGGGAAAACTAAAGTTTGATGACGGCAGTGAGGATATCCATTCATTTGTAGAAGCACATCTTATAGAGAGAATAGGTGATACCGGTAAGAAGCTTCATACAGGAAGAAGCAGAAATGATCAGGTGGCACTTGATATGAAACTCTATGTAAGAGACGAGATTGATGAGCTTAAGGATCTTTTATATGAACTGCTTAGTGAAGTCCTTAATATAATGGAAGAAAATAAGTCTACATATATGCCCGGATTTACACATTTACAAAAGGCGCAACCGACCACATTGGCACATCATTTCGGTGCATATTTTGAGATGTTTGTAAGAGACTATGACAGACTGGTTTCCACAAGAAGGAGAATGAATCTTTCACCTTTGGGTTCAGGAGCATTTGCAGGAACGACATATGATCTTGACAGAGATTATGTGGCAAGCCTTTTGGAGTTTGAGAGTGCTACAAGAAACAGTATGGATTCCGTAAGTGACAGAGATTATCTTTTGGAGCTGTTATCAGATCTTGCTATAATGTCAATGCATCTAAGCCGACTTTCAGAGGAAATAATCATATGGAATACGGATGAGTACAGATTTGTAGAGATGGATGATACTTACTCCACAGGTTCGTCTATAATGCCGCAGAAGAAAAATCCGGATATTGCGGAGCTTATAAGGGGCAAGAGCGGAAGAGTATACGGAAGCCTTATATCACTTCTTACCACTATGAAGGGATTGCCGCTTGCATACAACAAAGATATGCAAGAAGACAAGGAGATGTCTTTTGATGCCATAGATACTGTAAAAAGTCTGATAAAGCTTATGAGCGGAATGCTTTCAAGCATGAAATTCAATCATGAGAAAATGGTAAAAAGTGCAAGAGGCGGCTTTACAAATGCCACCGATGCGGCTGATTATCTGGTTAAGAAAAACGTACCTTTCAGAGATGCACATGAGATAGTGGGCAGGCTTGTACTTTACGGTATTGAAAATAATAAGGCGCTTGATGACTTTACCTTGGAAGAGTTTAAGAATATCTCAGAGGCCTTTGATAATGATATTTATGATGCAATTTCTCTAAAGACCTGTGTTGAAAAGAGAAATACAAAAGGGTGCTCCCGGGTCTTAAAGCTATAAATGATGAGATAGAGGCTTCAAGAAAGCTTTTTGGAGAGTCTGAAATAATGAAGTTAAAAAAAGAATGATATCATTTTGATTATTGTTGTACTTATTATAGGTATAGCAACCGGATTTTATATTCTATTAAATAAAAAAATCCGGCGGAAAAGGCGGTTTTAAAGTACGGCAATAATCTAAGTCTGGATATTGACTTGTCAAAGGACAGGGAAATAGACTTGGAGAGTAACGGCATCAAAATACATTTGGATATTAAAAACGGTGCAATTGCATTTGTACACAGTGAATGTCCCGATCATATCTGTGAAAGATTCGGTTATATAAAAAATGTAGGAGAGTCTGCGATTTGCCTGCCGGCACAGGCATCAGTTACGATTATCAGTGAATAGGAGAGATTATGGTTTCAAAAAAGATGTTGGATCTTGGAAAAAAATAAGGTCAGTTATAGAGATATATATGAGTATGGAAATAAACTTGCTGAAAAAATAGGAGTTGAGAATGTGCTTGATTTCAGCTTAGGAAATCCAAGTACTCCCGCACCGAGAGAAGTTGGAAATACTATAAAGCATATAGTTAGTGAACTCTCTCCAAAAGAATACAACAGTTATACTTCGGCACCGGGTGATAGGGATACCAGACTTGCTGTTGCAAGAAATCTGAATACACGCTTTAATACAGGCTATGATGAAAAATAATATTTTTTTAACCTGCGGTGCGCAGCTTCTTTGAATATTATATTTAAAGCTGTTATTGAATGTGAAGATGATGAGATAATAGTCAACACTCCGTATTTTCCGGATTATAAGGTGTTTATAGAAGGTCAGGGGGCCAAGCTTTGTATTTGGTAAAGTGTAGTGAAGATCTTACACTTAATATAAAAGAGCTTGAAAAAATATAAATATTAACACAAAAAGCTGTTTTGGTTAATTCACCAAACAATCCTTCAGGAGTGATTTATCCGAAAGAAAAATATAGAAGCTTTGGTAGAACTTTTAAAATATAAAAAACAGAAAGAATATGGTCATCCTATTTTCCTGATAAGTGATGAGCCGTACAGAGAAGTTGTATTTGTAGAAAAGGGTCCGGAGTTTTTACCAAATTTATATGATAATACTTTGGTGGCGTACTCATGGTCAAAAATCACTTTCGCTTCCGGGAGAGAGAATAGGATACATTTTGGTACCCGGTAATGCAACAGATTATACAGATATATATGCCGCAATAAGCGGAGCAGCCAGAGTGCTTGGATATGTTTGTGCTCCTTCATTGTTTCAAAGGGTTATAAAGGAATGCGTAGATGTTAAACCCAATATTGAAGCATACCAAAGAAACAGAAATCTTTTATATACAGCACTGACTGAAATGGGATATACATTGCCAAATCCTAAAAGGTGCTTTCTATATGTTTATAAAGTCACCGAATAATGACGGGAAAGATTTTTGTGAGAGAGCAAAAAAATATCATATGCTTTTGGTTCCGGGCGAAGGATTCGGAATGAAAGAATATGTCAGACTTTCTTTTTGTGTAGATACAGAAAAGATAGAAAAGTCAATAGATGTGTTTTAAGAAGTTAATGAACGAGTATAAACTCTGATATAAGTGAAAACAACTTAATAAAAAGAATAATGGCAGATACTTTTTATAAAGGCTATAGAATTGGTGATATTGAACAGTTCTATAGCTTTTTATTATGCACTGTTCTGAAATTATACTTTCTTGGTAAAAGTATATTGACTATTTTAAAATAATGAAGTATACTTTACCTATAGAGTAAAGTATTGCATAAGGTATATGATTGATTGTATAAAAACTACATTATAGTAAATATTCTATAATGATTTAGACTGCTGTGCAGTTTTATTTGCCGATGTTTTACATCGGTATCAACAATATAAGTGGAGGAAATATATGTCTTATCAAACAACAAAGGAGCATGAGTTGCTTAGAGCGAAGGTTCGTGAGTTTGCAGAGAGAGAAGTGAAGCCTGTAGCTTTCAGTCTTGATGTAAAAAGTGAATTTCCGACTCAAATCGTGAAGAACATGGGAAAGCTTGGCATTATGGGATTGCCATATGAAAAGAAGTACGGCGGAGCAGGTCTTGATGTTATAAGCTATGCCATAGCTGTAGAAGAGCTTTCAAGAGTTGACGGAGGTGTAGGTGTTATACTTTCAGCACACACCTCACTTGGTACTTATCCTATAGCGGCTTTCGGTAATGAGGAGCAAAAAAAGAAGTATTTACCGGGGCTTTGCAGCGGAGAGCTTCTTGGAGCATTCGGACTTACAGAACCGAATGCCGGATCTGATGCGGGAGGCACGGAGACCACTGCAGAGGATATGGGAGATTATTATCTTTTAAACGGGAACAAGATATTCATTACAAACGGCGGTGAAGCCGATGTTTATGTAATCTTTGCACTTACCACACCTAATATAGGTACAAGAGGTATTTCTGCACTTATAGTCGAAAAGGGTATGGAAGGATTTACATTCGGTGATCACTATGACAAGCTCGGAATCAGATCAAGTGCGACCTGTGAACTTAACTTTAACAATGTAAAGGTTCCAAAGGAGAACTTACTTGGTAAAGAGGGTCAGGGATTTAAGATTGCTATGGCTACACTTGACGGCGGTAGAATCGGAATTGCAGCTCAGGCACTTGGCATTGCTCAGGGTGCTTTTGAAGAAGCTGTAGAATACAGTAAGGAAAGAGAGCAGTTCGGAAAGCCGATAGCCGCACAGCAGGCAATTGCATTTAAGATTGCGGATATGGCAACAAAGCTTAGATGTGCAAGAATGCTTGTATATTCTGCCGCGGAACTTAAAGAAGCTCATGCTCCGTACGGAATGGAATCAGCTATGGCAAAGCAGTATGCATCCGATGTTGCACTTGAGATAACTTCAGACGCACTTCAAATATTTCGGCGGAAACGGATACCTGAAAGGTATGCCGGTAGAGAGAATGTATCGAGATGCCAGAATTACTCCAATATATGAGGGAACAAATGAAATCCAAAGAGTCGTAATAGCCGCTCATATATTAGGCAAGATATCAAGAGGTGAAGCTGCAGCTGTTAAAAAGAGTAAGGGACCTGAAACCGGTGAGAGAAAGAGAATGATCATCACAGAAGGGTTCATTAAAAGAAAAAAATTGATGTACTTGTATCAAATCTTCAAAAGGACGGATATGACTTCACGGTAGGTATTCCTATTGATACACCTATAGTTGCTGCAGAAAGAGTTGTCAGCGCAGGACAGGGCATCGGATCAAAAGAGAATATGAAACTTATAGAGGATTTGGCTAGAGCTGTGGGAGCCGCAATAGGTTCTTCAAGACCTGTAGCGGAGACTCTGGGGTATTTACCGCTTGACAGATATGTAGGTATGTCGGGACAGAAGTTTAAAGGAAATCTTTATATCGCCTGCGGTATTTCAGGTGCATTACAGCATTTAAAGGGTATCAAGAATGCTTCTACAATAGTTGCTATAAATAAGGATCCGAATGCAAGAATCTTTAAAAACTGTGACTACGGTATAGTGGGTGATGTAAATGAGGTATTACCTGCGCTTGCAAAAGCACTTGATATAGGCGAGAAAAAGCCGGCGCCGCCGATGAAGAAGATAAAGAGAGCTGTAGCTAAGAAGCACACACCTTCAAGAAAGCTCTATCTGTGTAACGGATGCGGATATGAATATGATGTGCTCCTTGGAGATGAAGAGGGCGATGTAAGACCGGGAACGGAGTTTAAAGACCTTCCAAAAGAATGGGTATGCCCACACTGTGGTGAAGCTGCAGACAATTTCATAGAGATTGAAGTATAAGAGGAGGAGAGTATGTATAATTACCGTAAAGTTACAGATGATTTGTATTGGGTCGGTGGAGATGACCACAGATTAAGTCTTTTTGAAAATATTCATCCTATATATCATGGAGTATCTTATAATGCATATATCTTAATGGATGAAAAAACAGTTCTAGTTGATACGGCAGACTGGTCGGTCGGAAGACAGTTCCTTGACAATGTAGAAGGAGTTTTAGGAGACAGAAGTTTAGATTTTCTTTTGATAAACCATGTAGAGCCTGATCATGCGGCTTCTATTCCTGAGATTTTACTTCGTTGGCCGAATGTAAAGATTATTACAACAGAAAAGGCCGCTATGATACTTCGCCAGTTCGGATTCAATATCAGGCCTGAGCAGGTGGACGAGATTACAGAAGGTGACAGCAGATGCTCGGAAAGCATACAATTGCATTTGTAAAAGCACCAATGGTTCATTGGCCTGAGGCAATGGTAAGCTTTGATACTACAAACGGAGTACTGTTCTCGGCAGATGCATTCGGTTCATTCAGAGCACTTGACGGAAAGCTCTTTGCTGATGAAGTTGAGTTTGATAAAGAATGGCTTGATGATGCGAGAAGATACTATACAAATATAGTAGGAAAGTACGGTCCGCAGGTTTTACAGGTATTAAAGAAGGCTTCTACTCTACCTATTAAGTATATATGTCCGCTTCACGGTCCGGTTTGGAGAAAAGATATCCCTTATATCTTGGATAAATATATGCATTGGGCAAGTTATGAGCCTGAAGAGAAGGGTATCATGATAGTATATGCTTCAATGTATGGAAATACGGAGGCTGCTGCAGAAGTTCTTGCAAGAAAGCTTTGTGAAAAAGGAATTACAAAGACAAGACTTTATGATGTTTCAAGTACACATATGAGCTATCTTATCTCAGACTTGTTCAGATACAGTCACCTTGTTCTTGCATCGGTGACATATAATCTTGGAATATTCCCTCCGATGCACAATTTCCTTATGGATCTTAAGGCTCTCAATTTACAAAAGAGAACTTGTGCCATAGTTGAGAACGGCTCATGGGCACCAAATTCCGGTAATCTTATGAAGGCGGAGCTTGAGGAGATGAAGCATATGGAGATCTTGGATGATGAAGTGAGCATAACTTCTTCATACAGAGAGAATAATGAAAGTGATATGGACGCATTGGTAGATGCCCTTGTTGCTTCATTCAATAAAAAGTAATTTGATATTGCTATAATTTCAGGTCGGGGAGTATTCTCCGACTTTTTTATATTGACAAAAAGTTTATTTAGACTAAAAAATATGTAGATATTGAAAAATAAACCACCGATAGAGGTATGTATGAACTCAATTGAAAAACGGAAAAACTTATGCAAAAAAATAACAGTAGAAGATATTGAAAAAACGGAAGAATTTTGGGATATTTTGGATCCGATATATTGGACTATAGATATTTACGGCTCATATGAGGAGTACTTAAATTCCGCCAAGGATTTCACATTGGAGCAAAGATATCTTAACGCAATATCATGGTATTTTATGGAAGTAAATAATGGTGGGCACTTTCAGTTTTTTGACAACTCCACAGGCATAGTTTGGGAAGATGCTCTAAACGGACTTAAAGAGTTCGGCATGGAAGAACTGGCTGATAATTTCAAAAAGATTGTAGAAATGTTTGGAGGAAAGATTCCATTTGACAGAGAAGAGAGATGGGAAGCTATGGATAAAATGAGTGAAGATTTTGAGGAACTTTTGGATAAGGCTGACAGTGTTGTATATGATTTGTATGACTATGACTATACATTTGAAATGAAATATATAAAGAGCATCCTGATAAGTTTGTATTTGAGGGATATTATAATAAGATAGTGTAATGGTATAGATAATATATAAGTAAAGATAAGGCTGAGACCATTTTTTTACATGTATTCTCAGCCATTAAAATATATTATTCAAGCAGATACTTTTAAATATCCATACCCCTTTCATCCATTTTTCTCATAGGGGATGAACTCAAGTGAGGCACTGTTTATACAGTATCTTTTACCGCCTGATTCTTTAGGTCCGTCATCAAAAACATGTCCTAAGTGGGCGTTACCGCTTCTGCTTCTCACCTCTGTTCTGTTCATATTGAAGCTGTCATCTTCACTGTATTTTACTACATCCTCATTTATAGGTTTTGAAAAACTTGGCCAACCGCAACCTGATTCAAACTTGTCTGTTGAGACAAAGAGTGGTTCCTTTGTTGTGATATCTACATAAATTCCCTTTTCAAAATTGTTCCAATATTCATTTGCAAAAGGTCTTTCAGTATCACTGTTAACAGCAACTTGGTATTGCTCATCTGTAAGCTGTTTTTTGAGTTCATCATCTGAAGGTCTTGGATATTTGTAAATATCTATCTTTGGCTCCTTACTTTGTGTTTCAGTTTTCTTATCCAATGGTTTATCTGCAAGAGATAAGTCTATATGACAGTATCCACCGGGGTTTTTAGCAAGGTAATCCTGATGATAATCTTCAGCATCAAAAAAATTGAGCTAAAGGTAAAAACCTCTATTGCGATAGGTTTGTCATATTTAGTTTGTTCAGTTGCCAGAATCTTTTCTATTATAGTTTTATCTTCTTCATTTGTATAATATACTCCGGTTCTATACTGAGTACCTGTATCATTTCCCTGTTTATTTACACTTACAGGATCCACTACACGAAGGTAATACTCCAAAAGATCTTCAAGGCTTACTATATCGGAATTATACATTACTTTTACAGTTTCAGCATGACCGCTTGTATGAAGATCTTGGTACTTCGGATTTTTGGTTTTACCGTTTGCATATCCGCTGACAGCATCCTCAACACCATCTATCTTTTGCATATAGGCTTCAAGCCCCCAAAAGCAACCACCTGCAAGATAGATCTCTTTTAGATTACCGGACTGAGATATATTACTTACTTTACCGGAATATTGTGTGGTTTCATCATTTGAAAAGCGTTTTCTTCTTTCTTTTTCAAACCCGCAGTAAATACATATAAACTTACTGCAACAATAAATATCGGTATTATCAAAAAAATAATTTGTTTTGACTCATATCTATTCCCTCCTGTTATATTAAAATGCAACCATATTGGAATTGGTTGTAATATAGATTATAATACGACTTATAAGGTTAAAGAATCGGTAAAACTTTGGATTTAAAAAGGAGTCTGATATGAACTTAAATGAGATAAGAGTGGAATTGTTTAAAATGCAGGATATGGATTACAGAGATTTTTAACAGTAAGTTGATACCTACAGTTGATAAGGAAAGTATGATAGGCATAAGGACACCTGATCTTAGAAAATATGCAAAAACAACTCGCTAAAAGTAGTGATGTTGTAGAATTTTTACAAACCTTGCCTCATAAATATTTTGATGAAAAATCAGTTGCATGCATTTATTATTTCTGAAATAAAGGACTTTAAAAACTGTATTGATGAGATAAACAGATTTCTCCCATATATAGATAACTGGGCGACCTGCGATCAGCTCTCACCAAAGGTATTTAAGAAACATCATAATGAATTATTTGAATATATAAAAGATTGGCTGAAATCTGATAAGGTCTACACTTTAAGATTTGGAATAGGTATGCTTATGGAGCATTTCCTGGATGAGGATTTTAATATATTATATCCTGAGATGGTTTCAAAGATAAGGTCAGGTGAATACTATATAAATATGATGATTGCCTGGTACTTTGCAACAGCTTTAGCAAAGCAGTATGAGAGTATAATTCCATTTATTGAAAACAATAGTCTTGATATATGGACTCATAATAAGGCAATACAAAAGTCAATTGAGAGTTATCGCATCACTGATGAGCAAAAAGCTTATCTAAGAGAGCTAAAGGTAAAGAAGGGATAAGGTGTTTTATTGAGGACAAGAGAAGAGGCCTGTAGTTTCGGGCTGGCATTTGAAAATACATATTTGGATAAACCTTTTAGAAAGGCGGATTGGCAGCTGATAAGAGTAAAAGAAAGCAAGAAAGCCTTTCTTTGTGTCTATGAAAGAGACGGTTTTGTAAATTTAAATGTGAAAGTTGATCCTGCTTGGAGAGACTTTTGGAGAAGTACATATGCTTCAGTCATTCCGGGATATCATCAGAATAAGGAACATTGGAATACTATAATACTTGACGGCAGTATAAAGGAAGATGATATAAATAGGATGATTGCTGAAAGCTATGATCTTGTAACGGATTCACCTACAAAAAGGATATATGAGGCTGTAAAGAGAATACCCAAAGGCAAGGTTGCAACCTATGGAAAGGTTGCAGAGATGGCCGGAAATAAAAAGATGTCAAGAGCGGTAGGAAATGCTCTTCATAAAAATCCCGATCCTGACAATATCCCTTGCTTTCGTGTGGTAAATTCAAAAGGTGAGCTTGCACCTGAATTTGCCTTTGGAGGAATGGGCGAACAGAAAAAGCTTTTAGAGGCTGAGGGAATAGAAGTTAAAAATAATAAAGTAGATTTATCAAAGTATGGTTTAGAATAGGAGTTTTATGAAGTTATTTACCGGTGAGGACTTAATCATATATTTCTTTATATACGGGCTTTTGGCTTGGGTACTGAATACGGTTATATACAGTTTAAAAAGAACAAAAAGTATATAAATACCGGTGTACTGAATATTCCAATAATTGGATGTCCTGCTTTTATTATGATTTTGATGATTATAGTATCATCAGGAAAAAAATGTCAGCTATTACGGAATGCTTATGATGGCTTTTTATAGATTATTTTATACTGGATAAGTTAGGATTGTTTTTTTCTCACAAAGACTGCTTTTTAAAAAAAGGAAATAAGCCCTGAAAAAGTTGGGATATGGTAAGAACCTGAAGATTGGTTTTAATAAATGCGATTATTATAATAGCTGTATGTTTTACCTGTTTAAAAAAACTTTACAGCCTATTATATTTTCTTTGGTATCGCTGATTCCAAGAATAATAGTAAATATAATTGCCATTGTTCTTTTACTGCTTCTGATTTCGGATATTGTGTTTACATATATTTTTGTCAGAAAAATACCCTATGCAAAAGTATGGACGGCAATATAGCCAAGAGAAAAAAATACTTTTGGAGAATGGATTTCAAAAACATCTGGAAGAGAATTTATAAGCTTTATCCAAGCCTTTTATCGGATGGTTTTGAATACAGCAGTAAGGGTATTTCAGATGCGGATAAGCTCTTGGAAGAACAGGGCATTATATTTGCAAGAGGAATAAATGCCGCTAAGCTTATTTGGGTGCTGTTTATATCCTCACTTATCGGAGATATCGTAGAAACAATATATGTGCTTATTGTAAGCCATGAACTTATGAGACGATCAAGCTTTGTACTCGGACCTTTCAGCCTTGTATGGGGACTGGGTGCGGTAATACTTACGTTGGCACTTTCAAAGGTAAAAAGGCAGAATAATCTGTCTATATTTATATCAGGTTTCTTCTTTGGAGGAGTATTTGAATACCTATGCTCCGTGTTTACTGAAGTATTCTTCGGTATGAAGTTTTGGGACTATTCATATATGCCTTTTAATATTGACGGGAGAACAAATCTTTTGTTTATGTTCTTTTGGGGTATAGTGGCTTTGGTATGGTTTAAATTTATATACCCTCCTTTTTCAAAGTTTATAGAGAAAATTCCACCTGTCACAGATGCGGTACTTGCAGTATTTATAGCACTTTTTTTTATCTGCAACGGAACGGTTACTTCAATGGTAATGATAAGGACTACAGACAGAAAAAAACATCCGAAAGCAAGGAATGTAATAGAGCAGTTTATAGACAATGAGTATCCGAATAAAGTTGTAAGAAAGCTTTGGCCGAATATGAATTTTTTGGAGGAGTAGATATATGAATAAGAGCGGAAAAAGTATGGCTGTAATTATGGCATTTCTTGCGGCAACATTCTATGCGATAAATACTCCTTTTTCTAAAGTACTTTTGAAAAATGTCACACCGACATTTATGGCTTCATTTTTGTATATGGGAGCCGGAATAGGTGTAGGTATAATGTATCTGCTTAATTCAAAAAGAGAGAAGAATATTGAAAAGCTGTCAAAGACAGACTTGCCATATACTGTAGGTATGATTGTTCTTGATATTTTGGCCCCTATATTTTTAATGATCGGAATAAATATAGGTTCCGCTTCAATGCATCATTACTTGGAAACTTTGAAATCGTAGCGACCACACTCATCGCTCTTTTGATATTCAAAGAGGTTGTAACATCAAGGCTGTGGCTTGCCATAGGGTTTATTACATTATCAAGTATAGTTCTTTCATTTGAAGGAAGCGGAAGTTTTAAATTCTCTTTGGGTTCATTGTTTGTAATACTTGCAACATGTTGTTGGGGACTTGAAAACAATTGCACAAGAATGATTTCGGATAAGAGTACTTATGAGATAGTGATATTAAAAGGAATATTTTTCAGGTACAGGTTCATTTATAATTTCAATTATACTTGGGGAGAGGATACCGGATATAAAATATTTTTGATTTCAATGTTGCTTGGGTTTGTGGCATATGGTCTCAGTATATTTTTATATATCAGAGCACAGAGATCTTGGTGCAGCCAAAACCAGTGCATACTATGCCATAGCTCCTTTTATAGGTACATTCTTATCATTTGTGGTAGACGGTGACAGGCTAACAAAAGTCTATTTTATCGGACTTATCTTTATGATAATTGGAAGCTTGATTGTTGTATATGATACGATGTTAAAAAAATCATATTCATTACCATATACATACGATTGTTCATACACATAACGGCTCAACACATAAGCATGTAATTAAGCACGAGCATACCCACTCTCATTTGGTTTCGGAAGAAAAGCATTCTCACAGTCATGATGATTATATAAACAGTGTGGAGCATAAGAGGATGCATGAGACAGGTGTGTAGATTTATATTTAATGTAAATGTTGACATTACATTAAATAGGCTATATTATTTTATTAAAAAGGAGTATGCAAATGCAGATATCAAGCAGATTTACAATAGCATTACATATTTTTTTGCATGTGTAGAATATTTTTAAAGATAAAGAGAAGATAACCAGTGAATTTCTGTCAGGCAGTATAAGATCAAATCCGGTAATTATCAGAAACATTCTTTCTCAGTTAAAGAAAGCCGGACTTATAAATGTAGTCAGAGGAACCGGAGGTATAGAGATTATAAAAGAGTTGTCTGAGATAACATTTTATGATGTTTATAAGGCGGTTGAAGCAGTTAAAGAAGAGGGACTGTTTCATTTCCATGAGGAGCCAAATCCTGCTTGCCCTGTAGGAAAAAATATACATGGAATATTGGACGGTAAGCTTAGTGAAATACAGGATGCTATGGAAAACAAGATGAAAACCTATACTCTTTTGGATATTGAAAAGGGTATAAAGGAGTATTGATAAGCTGATTTATGATATGCATATAAAATATATAAGTATAGGTGGTAGTCATGGATATTATAATAAAAAGAAGTCAAACCTGAAGATGCAAATAAGCTGATTGAATACACAAAGCTTGTAGGTGCACAAACCGATAATCTAAGCTTCGGTAAAGAAGGTATAGGAGATACACCTGAGGTAGAGAAAGAGTTTATCAAAAGAATTAATTCAGATCCGAAGTCAGTGATGTATTTTGCATGGAAAAATGATGATATAGTCGGATGTGCAAATATAAGCGGTATGAAACGTAGGATGAGTCATAGAGCAAATTTTGCAATCAGCGTGGTTAAATCGGAATGGGGAAGTGGAATCGGAAGTGCAATTTTAGAAAAATGTATTTCCTTTGCCAAAGATAACGGAATAGAAATTATAAACCTTGATACAAGAAGTGATAATTTTCGAGCGATTAGCCTCTATAAAAAGTTCGGATTTGTAAAAATCGGTCAGATGCCTGCCTTTTCAAAAATAAACGGAGAATATGTAGATGCGGATTTGATGTATCTGGACTTGAGAGAGAAACAGATACAATAGAAAAAAATGATAAAGATTATAACCCCACACCGGATATAAAAAAATCTGATGTGGGGTGTTTTATATATAACAGTTAAAAAAATGGTATGTCAAAAGGGGGCTGCCGTTTCGACATCCCATTTTTGTTTATTTATAATTCCAGTTTATAAGCAGATATATAAGTGATGAACCGAACATATCAGTCATTGCATGCATCAAAAAGAATGGTAAAAGATTCTTTATTACTTTCTTGTACATAAAATAGTAGAAGAGTCCATATGCAACACCTATTACTAATGACCAAAGAAGACCTTGATAAGTGTGGAATGATACTCTGACTAAAGTTGAAAAAGCCAGAGCGTACCATTTATGCTCATCCTTTACAGAGGTCAAAAGACCCAGAAAGAAAAATTCTTCATAAAATCCGTTTAAAAAGCATATCCTATCGCAAGCGGTGAAAGTGCCAAGAATTTATTTAATGCTTCCATCGGATTTATATATTTAAACAATGAAGGATCAAAATAGTTGTATTCTCCACTCACTGTATTAACAAGGTCGCCAAAGAGTCCTATAATTGAAAAAAGAACCGGTACCCAAATAATTACAGACCAATGTAATCTTATTTTCAACTGTCTAAAATCAAAGTTTCGTATAAGTAAATACAGCAAGGCAATAATTAAAAGCATTGACTGCAATGTAAAATTGCCGGTATAGGCCGCACCGTCTGAGGCAATATCCATAGATTCTGCCGAATCCTGTATGGCCTGTGGGTCCGACTGAAGTAATCCGATAAAAATTTGCGTTGAAGTTACTATAAAAATACCGAACATAATACAGGTAACAATAATGATATCAAACCATCTTAAATACTTAAGCTTTTTCTTTCGGTCTGATTTTTTTCTAAAAAAATTCATTTTTATATCTCTCTCTCTTCTATATAATATATTACTAAAGCAAGAATATTTGCTCGAACATTTGGTGCCAAAAATAATATATACTATATATGTGAAAAAAATCAATGCATAAAATAAATGAAATTTTTAAATTTTAGGATATAATATAAAAAAATGAGGATAGCACTTTTGATACCTATAAGAAATAAGAAAAATGCATTGAGGAAGATTAAGTATATCTTTTAATTTGTAGGACTGATAATAATATATTTAATAGAACCCGCAATTAGATTTTGTATTGAAAAAATCAAATCAAAAACTGTAAATATATTTGCTGTATTACTTGGTATTGTATTTATTGTAGATTTGGGACTTAGATCTTTTTGGGAAGCAATTTTATCGGGAAATAATTTTTAAGATGTAGACAATGGATAGAGTTCCTTTTTAAGATGTTTTTTTAAAAAATACTGTGATATAATTATGAAGCTACAGTAAATAATAGATAGTAATTGCGAAACTCGCTGAGCTCGTTCTTAATCATTATTGTATACAAGGATAAATTTGTAGCAAAGCACAAATTTTAAAGCTGAAAAGTTGATAACTGCAAGATTTGGGCGCACTTTAATAAGCGTAGTGCTTATATAAAGTTGTTAAGTCCTAAGCAATTAAAGATTTTAAACTTCTGATATGTTGTCGTTGGTTGATTTTATCAGCAACAACTACAGTTAATAACTGTGATATACCGGCTAGCAGTAAATCGGAATGCAATGTTTTTTCATTTGTTGTTTTCCGTTTGGCAATGCAGAAACTGTCCTTAAAAGTGATTGATTGATTTTTTTCAACATTTACCCTGATCTTATATGTTTCATCCCATTCTTTAGAACCTCGTTCTACTCCGGGATAAGCTCTGAGATTCTTTTCAGGATAAACATAAATCATTCTCCCGCAGGAAGAAGTTGTACAAGGATTGTCACAGTGACAGACACGCCTTTTGGACTTGTCTTGTCGGTTGTATTCCCATTTCATTTTTGGACAAACGAACTTCATTGTAGACAGCTTGCTCCTTAAATGGGATTTACTTCCTTCACGTTTCATCGGAAGTGAAGAATCATGAGGGCAACAAGGAATACCATTTTCATTGAATGTATATTTAACATTATCCATTGAGAGCTTAACTTTTAAAGGAATAAATGCTTTTTGGAAATTGAAATCTTCAAAAAGTGATTTGTAAATCTCAATGGTATCAAAGGCTGCATCACCAAGGAATATAGATGGTTTAATACCCGGATGCCTTGTTTTAAAAGTCCTTTAAGGTAGGCAGTAAAGCTTTGGAATCAGCAAGAGATTTGTCTTCATCCGGAGACTTTGCTTTCTTTTCAACTACAATGTCAGGATGGGAAGTAAGATAATCCTTGTTGTAGAAATCAATGGAACGAACAATTCCAAGTCCATTGGTAATAATACCGAACTTGTAGGCGTAGCAGAAATGTCCGTTAATGTACTGCTGTTTAATCTCATGGTTTGATGAAGCTGATGTGGGCATAGAAGCGTACGCTGCCTTATAAGGGTCATAAGAACTATCAAAAATTCATAGATTTTGCATAGGATTTAAGCTGCTTGATAATGCGGTTGGCATATTTAGGATTATTTTCGGTTACATAAGCTTCAATACCTGAAGTGTCAAACAAAAGCATAGAAGCAAGGTTGCTATCAATATCCCTACATATCGGTTCAGTTATATCAACAAGCTTTATCAAAAAAACAGATTGTAAGTCCAATAAAAAAATCTTGCTTAAAACGAGTGATTTTAGAGGCATCAGGAACTTTGGTAAAAGCCGCAGAATTCTCTAAGATGTCTGGAATAATGAAGGAAGACAAGTAAAAGAGAATCTGTAGGAATAGAAAAACAGGCGTTGAATGATCAAAGCCCAAAGCATAGCAGTCAAAGGATATTTTCGATTTCTACCTGTGGTTGCATAATAATGATTGTAAAAAGAAAACGGAATAATTTCATCAAGGTCAATGTGATTTTCGAGCAGAGTAAGAAACTGAGGTTTGTCAGATTCAAAAAAATATCTTTACAATCTTCAAAAAAATATCTGCCAAAGAGAGTTGTTTTTTTGTGATATCATAGTAATGTCTCCTTTAGGGATGTGGTTTATGTTTGTTCAACTCAATTATATCACAAACCTAGAGGAGATTTTTTTATATTCAGTAACAAAAAAGTGTCGTATTTATACGGCTTTTTGGCGTTTCGCAAACGCCTAGTAAATAATAGAGATCGAAAGGAGAATGATTATGAGGAATATGATGAATAATACAATAAGTGGAACTATAAACTACAGAGGCATAGTTGTTCGCTGTCTATTATTCTAAATTTTTTATTAGAGAATGAACGATAAAGCCTTTGTAACAGAAGAAAAACAGAGGTTTTTTTATTTTGATACAATTAAATGGAAAAATACGCACAGGCGTATATTATGTGTGATGAAACTATGGAAAAATCCATGGTGGAAGAAGTGGCAAAGTCTCAGGTGAGAATGATTTGTGATAATGAAGTATCACAGGGCGCAAAGATTAGGGTAATGCCTGATGTTCATCCCGGAAAGGTAGGTCCTATAGGTCTTACAATGACTGTCGGTGGAAAGATTTTACCTTCTTTGGTAGGAATAGATATCGGTTGCGGTATGCTTGCTGTAAAACTTGGTAAAATTAGAAATGATTTTATGAAGTTGGATACCGTAATCAGAGATAATGTTCCGGTAGGATTTGCTTTAAGAAAAGATGTACATGCATATGCAGACAGAATTGAATTAAATAATCTTAAATGTTTTTCACATATAAGATCTGAAAAAGCATTACTAAGCCTTGGTACTTTAGGTGGTGGAAATCATTTTATTGAGCTGGATACAACAAAGAACGGAGAAGTTTATGTTATAGTACATACGGGAAGCAGACATCTTGGAAAAGAAGTGGCTGAGTACTATATGAAAGCAGGACAGGATGAACTGAAAGAGAAATGTATAAAGGATATTCCGTTTGAAATGACCTACCTTAGCGGAAAGTTGATGGAAGATTATCTGCATGATCTAAAAATCGTGGAAGAGTATGCAATATTAAACAGAAAAATAATTGCTGCTGAGATTATAAAAAAGATGAAGTGGAAGGCTATTGAGGAAATTTCATGTTCTCACAATTATGTAGATTTTTCAAATGATAATCCTATACTAAGAAAGGGTGCCATTTCAGCTAAGTTAGATGAGAGGGTAATAATCCCTATAAATATGAAGGAAGGTGTTTTAATTGGAAGGGGACTTGGAAATGAAGAATGGAATAGTTCGGCACCTCACGGAAGTGGCAGAGTACTTTCAAGAGGAGCTGTAAATTCTTCACATACTGTTTCCGAGTTCAAAAAAGAGATGAAGGGTATCTATACAAGCTGTATAAGTAAGGATACTTTGGATGAAGCACCTTTTGCATATAGAGGAATAGACTATATAAAAGAAGTCATAAAAGATACAGTAGAGGTGGAAAATGTTCTTACTCCTATATATAACTATAAGGGAGGGGACAGAAAATGATTTTGCAAATAAGTGCAGGTATGGGTCCGGTGGAATGTCAGAGAGCTGTATTTGGCATATGTAAAGCACTGATGAAGGAAATCCCGTCTTTAGAGATTTTAAGTTATGTGGACGGAGAGGAAAAAGAAACATTTTATTCAGTGATGCTTTCATCTGATGAAGATTTATCATATCTGGAAGGTACTATGCTTTGGATCTGCAAAAGTAAGTACAGACCGGAGCACAAAAGAAAGAACTGGTTTGTAGATGTAAGTATTATTCCGGAGACGGTTAATGTAGATAATAACTTCTCTGAAGCGGATATAATAGTAGAGAAATTTCATGCAAGCGGGCCGGGAGGTCAAAATGTAAACAAGGTGGAAACAGGAGTGAGGGTTATTCATATTCCTACAGGAATAAGGATAAGTTCAACAAGGGAAAGAAGTCAGCTTATGAATAAAAAGGATGTCCTTAGAAAACTGGCCATTGTTTTGAAAAATAAGAATGCTTCCCAAATTGAACAAAGTAAGAACAATGCATGGAGTAAGCATACGGATATAGTAAGAGGCAATCCGATAAGAGTATATGAGGGTGAAAGATTTAGACTAAAAAACTTGAGGTGACAAAATGAGTGATGAAGAAAATTACAATGTAGCAGAAGATATCAGTACAAGCAAAGAGCCTGTACATCTTGAAAACAAAAGTATGAGAAAATATCCATGGCTTATATCAATACTTTATATCTTTGCATTGTATGGGTGGATCGGTTTTGTTATTTCAGGAATGATGTGCTTTGATTTGAACAATTGGTTATTTTTAGGGTTTAAATTTGTTGCATGTATGGTGGTGCCAGCAACAATTATGATGGCACTCGTTTGTCGGAATAATGTTTGTTATATTTGTTATGATATTAATATGGTTTTTATTATATTTTTATTGTTACCTGGAATGTTAACATCCATTTATCTGATTCGTTATATTAAAGATGAATATGGAGTAAGTTTATATAAATGTATTTTACATACTTTGCTTCAACTTCTACCGGGTATAAATATAATTGATACATTGTATGTCACTAATAAATATTGTAAGCGAGGAAAAAAATATTAGCTATAGCTACAGCAGTTGTAGCTTTAATAACAATTGTTGCGGCTATAGTAATCAGCAGAATATTATAGGTATATAAATGAAATCAAAGAAAAATTTTCAAAAATCATTGCTGTATGTATATTGCTTGCAGTAATGATTTTACTGATATTTATAAGACTTTATCATAGAGGGAACTTCTATAAAGAGACCTAAGAATGCTTATAAAAAGATATATAGAACAGTTTAAGAGCAGTGTTGATATGGATAAAGACGGAATTGATGATCAGAGTGATATATTAAGCAGTGCTCTTCACTATGTACAGACAAAACCGAAGTATGAGAGCAGATACTATATTGGTGGAACACCCAATGACGGTTATGGTGTTTGTACAGACGTTGTAGCTGCAGCACTTCTTGGTGCGGGATATGATTTACAAAAAAACTTGTGGATAAAGATATACATGATCATCCCCAAAAATTATGATATACAATCCCCTGATGAGAATATTGACTATCGTAGAGTAAGAAATCTGCAAGTGTATTTTAAAAATAATACAAAAAGTCTTACTACAGATCTTTCTGAAATAGAAGAGTGGCAGGGTGGAGATATTGTTATTTTTCAAAAAGCATATCGGAATAGTATCAGATAGAAGAGATAAAAATGGAGTTCCATATATTATTCATCATGGAAGCAAATATCAAAAGAGCATATGAGCAAAAAAATATCTGAAAAAGCAAGTCTGATGAAATAGTCGGTCACTACAGATGGGAATTGGATTAACATCTTAGGGACGGAGGATTCCTTATATGATTTTGCGGGTATTGCTGAATCTGATATAGAACTTATTCAACTAAGCGAAATAAAGTTTCATGTACCAAGTCTAAAAACAGTTTTTACAGATTTATAAAGCGTCATCAAAGATTCATATAGAAATGATAATAATAACAATAAAGACTTTAAAAAAATAGATTGGTTGAATAGTCATATATAAATATAGGTTTGTTGAAATAAAAAACCTCCAAGTCCCCGGTTCACAACAACTACACTTGGAGGAGGTGTTCATATGAACGACCTTGGTAAAAATTTTTAGGAATTTATGATGCGAAAGTCAAGCTATATATTGATCTTGGCAGCAGGAGAATTATTTAAAGTTTCTTCAATATATTTATTTATAGATATCTTATTACTTGTTGCATATACAAATATTTTTCTTATGAAGTTCAGGTGAGAGACGAATATTAAAACTGCCCTTAAATGCAACTTCAGGTTCTTTACCTTCAGACTTACAGATATCAAGATAGTCATCAACAGCACCATGAAAATCATCTAACAGTTCTTTAGCATTTTTCACCCTCATAAGAGATCAATGATCTTATACCTAGAACTTTTCCAAAGAAAATATAGTCTTCTTCAGAAAATTCAACGCTTCCTATATATCCTTTATACATAATAGTATTATTCATATGAGTCCCTCCTGTTCTATATTGTATATTATTGAAGTTGATTGAACAACACAAAAATATATGTAATATTATTTTTAATAATTTGAAACGTATAGATTGCTATTTGATTCAAATAATGAGATAATTTAGTCAAAATAGGTAATTGCGAAACTCGCTGAGCTCGTTCTTAATCATTATTGTATACAAGGATAAATTTGTGCAAAGCACAAATTTTAAGCTGAAAAGTTGATAACTGCAAGATTTGGGCGCACTTTAATAAGCGTAGTGCTTATATAAAGTTGATAAGTCCTAAGCAATTAAAGATTTTAAACTTCTGATATGTTGTCGTTGGTTGATTTTATCAGCAACAACTACAGTTAATAACTGTGATATACCGGCTAGCAGTAAATCGGAATGCAATGTTTTTTCATTTGTTGTTTTCCGTTTGGCAATGCAGAAACTGTCCTTAAAGTGATTGATTGATTTTTCAACATTTACCCTGATCTTATATGTTTCATCCCATTCTTTAGAACCTCGTTCTACTCCGGGATAAGCTCTGAGATTCTTTTCAGGATAAACATAAATCATTCTCCCGCAGGAAGAAGTTGTACAAGGATTGTCACAGTGACAGACACGCCTTTTGGACTTGTCTTGTCGGTTGTATTCCCATTTCATTTTTGGACAAACGAACTTCATTGTAGACAGCTTGCTCCTTAAATGGGATTTACTTCCTTCACGTTTCATCGGAAGTGAAGAATCATGAGGGCAACAAGGAATACCATTTTCATTGAATGTATATTTAACATTATCCATTGAGAGCTTAACTTTTAAAGGAATAAATGCTTTTTGGAAATTGAAATCTTCAAAAAGTGATTTGTAAATCTCAATGGTATCAAAGGCTGCATCACCAAGGAATATAGATGGTTTAATACCCGGATGCCTTGTTTTAAAGTCCTTTAAGGTAGGCAGTAAAAGCTTTGGAATCAGCAAGAGATTTGTCTTCATCCGGAGACTTTGCTTTCTTTTTCAACTACAATGTCAGGATGGGAAGTAAGATAATCCTTGTTGTAGAAATCAATGGAACGAACAATTCCAAGTCCATTGGTAATAATACCGAACTTGTAGGCGTAGCAGAAATGTCCGTTAATGTACTGCTGTTTAATCTCATGGTTTGATGAAGCAGATGTAGGCATAGAAGCGTATGCTGCCTTATAAGGGTCATAAGAACTATCAAAATTCATAGATTTTGCATAGGATTTAAGCTGCTTGATAATGCGGTTGGCATATTTAGGATTATTTTTCGGTTACATAAGCTTCAATACCTGAAGTGTCAAACAAAAAGCATAGAAGCAAGGTTGCTATCAATATCCCTACATATCGGTTCAGTTATATCAACAAAGCTTATCAAAAAAACAGATTGTAAGTCCAATAAAAAAATCTTGCTTAAAAACGAGTGATTTTAGAGGCATCAGGAACTTTGGTAAAGCCGCAGAATTCTCTAAGATGTCTGGAATAATGAAGGAAGACAAGTAAAAGAGAATCTGTAGGAATAGAAAACAGGCGTTGAATGATCAAAGCCCAAAGCATAGCAGTCAAAGGATATTTTCGATTTCTACCTGTGGTTGCATAATAATGATTGTAAAAAGAAAACGGAATAATTTCATCAAGGTCAATGTGATTTTCGAGCAGAGTAAGAAACTGAGGTTTGTCAGATTCAAAAATATCTTTACAATCTTCAAAAATATCTGCCAAAGAGAGTTGTTTTTGTGATATCATAGTAATGTCTCCTTTAGGGATGTGGTTTATGTTTGTTCAACTCAATTATATCACAAACCTAGAGGAGATTTTTATATTCAGTAACAAAAAAGTGTCGTATTTATACAATGTCATTAACTTAAGAGTAGTGAGAAAAAAATATTACAAAAAGATAGTTTAAAAAAACGATAATTATGCTATACTTATAGTGAGAAAAAAATCACGAGGTGTAGCATGTTTATAAAAATACTTACAAAAGAATATAGAGGTGAAAAGTATTATTATGCCAGCCTTGTTGAAAACAAACGTATTGATGGCAAGGTTGTGCAGACAGTGAAAGCGAATCTGGGTGCAGTTACTGGGGAGCAGATTCCATATTTGAAGGCAGCCTATGCTAAGAAGAAACCTCGTCTTGTTTATGATGAGGATTAAATAATTGGAGGGCTGTAGTGAGAAAATCACAGAATAGACTATTAAAAGATCAGAATAATATTCTTTCAGATGTATTTCTTGAGGTATGTCGTGGTGGCAAAACAAACACTCTTGTCAGACGTAGAAAGATGCCACTAGAAGATTTAGTGTATTCTATGATTAATCGCAAGGGACCTTACTCTCAAAAATGGAGCTGCGAAATTATATGAAAACAACACATCCGGGAACAGAAATATCTAAACCAGGTTATCTAAAAGCAAAGGATGAAATTAAATCCGGACGCATTTAAGTTTCTTTATCAGGAACATAATAAAAAAATTTTTTTACCAGGATGAAGAGGTAGAACCATATACCTATAAAGGATTCCTTATTTTAGCTGCAGATGGATCTGATATAAATATTCCTACAACTGATGAAACCATCGAGAAATACGGAAGTGCCTCAGTGAGAGGAGGAAAACCATGTGCTCAGATTGGGCTGGGATGTATTTACGACGTTCTTAATCGCTTTTATTCTGGAAAGCAGTATTAATACCGTAAAGTTTGATGAGATGCGAGTAGCCCAGGAACAGTTAAAAGGAATAAAGGATACAATTGGAAACAGATATCCCTATCTTGTTGTTATGGATAGAGGTTATCCTTCGACACCGGCATTTTTGAATTTTATAGATGATGGAGTGTATTTTGTAGCAAGACTAAAAACAAGTGACTATAAGGCTGAACAGAAAGAATTAAAATCAAATGATGAGGATGTCGACATAACATTAACAAAGGCTAGAAGGAGAAATTATATTGGCAAAAAAGAAGAAACTATCATGATGAGCAGAGATTCCTTTTTCAATGAGATTTGTAAAGGTGTGTTTAGATGATGGAAAGTCAGAAATTTTTCGCTACTAATCTTCCACGGGATAAATTTCAGAGGAATGCTTTGCAGAACTGTATCATATGCGCTGGGGTATAGAGACGACCTATGAAGTTTTGAAAGACAGATTAAAAAAATCGAAAAATTTCACAGGGATAAAAATCAGTGCTTATTGAGCAGGACATTAACAGCACTATTTATGTTAGCAATCTTGCAGAAGATATAATCTGTGATATAGAAGAAAGTAGCCAGGAGCACCTAAAGAATGATTATAAACATACAATGCAGTTAAACCGAAACCTAAGTATCGGACTTCTGAAAAAAATGACCTAATATACATTCTTATAGAAAAAGATGGAAATAAAAAAAGTAGCGCTACTACAGGCATTGTATGATGAAATAAGCAAAAAAATGTAGTGCCGATAAGGCATGATAGACATTATCACAGAACTAAAGGACAGCTTGCAGCAAATTTCTCGAATACACATAAGCGAAGTTTCTAAACTGAATAAGTATTTCGATTTAAACTGGTGAACTATGCTCTTTTTAAGCTAATAATAGTAAAAGTGAAGAAAAAAGAGCATACCCTTATTTGCAAGAGTATGCTCCAAACGTTAAGTTAATGACATTGCGTATTTATACGGCTTTTTGGCGTTTCGCAAACGCCTATTTAGTCAAAAATAAGAAAAGGAGAAATCTATGAAAACTATAAGTATTAGACTGGAAGATTCAATTTATGAAGAATTAGGAAATATGCTTGATGAAATGGGACAGACCAAGCAAACATTTTATGAGACATTTACAAGAACTGCATTGAGAGAGAGAAGTATCCTTTTATTATAAAAAGCTCCTTTAGCAGATCAAAGTAATAATAATAGAAAAATAGAAGCATTTGAAAGATTGGAGACAATAAGAAGAGAAAAATAAAAAGAAATTGATTTTAATAAAGAAAGAGAGGGGCAATGAATGAAAAGTATGGTATTGTTGATTGATACAAATGTTCTCTTAAATTATTTGACAAATAGAGATGACATATACGGTCAACAATCTTGTGATATTGTTAGATTATGTGCAATAGGAGAATGTATGGGGTATATTGCCTTTCATACATTACCTACAATTTGGTATGTGCTTAGAAAATGGGATGAAAGTAAAAGAAGGCAGAGTTTAAGAGATATATGTGAGATTTTTACAGTTGCATCAGCCACACAATCAGAAATACTCGATGCAATAGAAAATAATTCTTTTTCGGATTTTGAAGATTGCTTACAAGATAAATGTGCAAAGAATATCGGAGCCGATTATATTATCACTTGTAATATTAGAGATTTTGAAAATTCTGAAGTTTCGGCAATAACACCGGATGAATTTTACCGAATATTCAAATAGAATAGTCATTTGTTTTATGTTTATTATTTGAATAAAAAAACATCAAAAAAACAGCCTTAATCTCAATAAGTATCAAGGCTGTTTTTTTGTTAAATATTCTCTACCTCCCGTCTTTATATCAGTACTGTTCAGATAAAGTAATCCTATAGCAAAAAGAAATGAAAAATATAAAGTATACAAGTTATTATTACAACAGATAGATTTATTTCACCGGTTATATTTGTACTGCCCATAGAGTATATAAGCATTGAAAAAGGTGTTGCATAGAAAAATCCCTTCACTGTGAGGAGAAGTCCTAAAATATTTCCAAGGAAAGCAAGTCCTACAGGTATTGCAAAGGAGGGTATTATCAGCGAAAGCATACACTGAAAACTTGAAACGGCAACTATACAAAGTATACTTGCAAAGATTCTCAAATAGAATTCTTTCGGTATGCTTCCTGTAATACCGATAAGCTTTCCTGAAACAACATAGATAAATGCAATCCATATCATACAAATAGTTGAAATGACAGCTACGGTAAGCCATTTATCCTTTAATACTTTGAAGCGTGAACTTGATGTAAGCATTATATTCCAGTTGGTTCCAAGATGCTCCATGCGAAAATCAAGGCTTGCAAGTATGGCAATTAAAGGTGAGAGGAAAAACATACCTAAAAATAATGACTCCTGTGTCCAAAGATCTGCCCAGTCAAATGTTAATACTCCTTGATTTGAAAGGAAATTTATAATACCGATACCGGCAGAAATTAACGGAATCAATACAAAGGGAATCCATACAGGGTTTCGCTTTATCTTGATAAGTTCAGCAGGTAAGAGGGTATGAGCATTTTTGCTTTTCCTGTTTACATGAGCAATCTTAAAATTACCTGTTTCAGGATTATTAAATACCGAAAGACTCATCTTATATGTAGCAAAAGAAATATAAAAAAAGCTTATAAATATCGCTTTTATATCTATTGCATTCCATGAAAGCAGCATATTTCTTGTAGCAGAGTCATAATCCATAGTAACTGTACTTAAAGAAAAAAGTACGGACCATGGAGTAAGTGCCGATTTACTTACAAAAGCAATGAATACACCTGCAAGTGTGCCTCCAAATGCGATAGAAAGTGCTGCAAATTGATTCCTGAACTTTAACGACAACAGACATTGAAGTTGAAATATAATCATTCCGAAAAATAATCTCTGCAAATTCAGTCTGAAGCAATGCAAAAATCGGGAACCCTCCCCCAATCATAAATTTAATACCTAAATATAAAATCATTATTGTCTGTATAAAACAAAATAAAGCTATATGTATTAGGCCGAATAAAAGTTTGGAAGAAAAGAGTTTTTTCCTGCTTTCCAGTGTGGGAAGAGTATTCCACATATTTCCCTTATTTTCTATATCAATACATCTGCTTGCCAGTACCGACATCATAATGGAAATCAGCATTGTATTTAAAAAAGGAATTGAACTGAAAATCATCTGCCATTCCTGTCCTTTAGGGTAAGTCTCCATATGAGATGTAGAAATAGTTTAAAAGCCGTTACAATAAATAATAATGATATTGAAATCAGAAATTTATTTTTTTGTAAATTCAATGGATATTGACTTGTTTAAACTTATTTGTTTCATAACGACTCCTTTTTCCCCTGTAAGCTTAAGGAAAAATCTGCTCCAAAACTCTGACCCGATGATTCCAGATTTGAGAGCTTTCCCTGGTACAACATTTGACCGTGATTTATAATACCTACATAGTCAGCCATTTGTTCTATCTCATTTAGCAGATGGCTTGAGATAATTACAGTTATATCTCTTTCTTTCGGCAGGGAAGTTATAAGTTTTCTAATCTCCATTATTCCGGCAGGGTCAGAGGTCGTTGGTAGGCTCATCCAATATGAGTAATTTCGGATTTCCAAGAAGAGCCATAGCGATACCGAGCCTTTGCTTCATACCAAGTGAATAGGCGGCAAGTTTTTTATCTCTTTGTTCGTAAAGTCTTACCGTTTTTCAGAGCTTTTTTTCTATTTCAGCTTCTTTAACACCTTTTAATTTTGCTATGATCTGCATATTTTTCAAGTCCTGTTAAATGAGGGGTATCCACCGGGATTTTTCTATAAGGCTACCTGTTTGATGAAGCAGACTTAAAAAGATTCTTGTTTGAAACTTTTTCACCGAAGAGTTTTATCTCTCCCGAGTCTTTCCTTATAAGTCCTAAAATTATTTTTTTAATGTAGTATTTTTTTCCGGCTCCGTTAGGGTCCGAGAAATCCGTATACACAGGATTTGGGTACACTCATGGATAAGTCATGTACACGGTTCTTTTTAGTTAAATTTTTGTTTCAAGTATTGTATCAGTCATTGTTTTTCTCCTTTTTGCTTGATATATGAGTATGATAATAACTGAAGCTTAAACGAAGATTATCTCTACATTATGATTACATTAAGAAAAAGTATTTTTATATAGCGACTTTACTTAAATAAGATATAATAAGAAAACAAAACAATTTAGGAGTATATATGGAAAAGAAAGATTGTAAAATCCTGATAATTGATGATGAAGTAGAACTGTCAAAGGTTTTAGGAGATATATTAAAAAAATGACGGATATACTGATATAGAATATGCCGATAATTTAAAGGAAGGAAGAGAGAAAATAGACAGTACTCAGATTCATCTTATCTTACTTGATGTAATGCTTGGGGATGGCAACGGATTTGATTTTTATGAGGAATTAAAAAGAGTCGGTATATTTCCAAAACTTCCTGTTATCTTCCTGTCGGCAAGAGATGAGGATGAAGACAGACTTCACGGTCTTGGACTGGGAGCGGATGATTATATAACAAAACCCTTTCTCCCCAAAGAATTGTTACTACGTATTGGTGCGGTACTTAGAAGATGTTATTCACTTGATGAAAATACATCAGATATTGTTTTAGGTGAAAGCAGAGTTTCTATAGAGGGAGGTATTGTAAAAAAGAATGGAGATGTTATAACCTTGACAGCCAAAGAACTTACATTATTTTCAATCCTTTATAGAAATAGAGGTAGGATAGTTACTACAGATATGCTTTGTGAAGAGCTTTGGCCGGATGGCAGTTTCGGACTTGAAAATTCTTTAATTGTACATATGCGTCATTTGAGAGAAAAGATAGAAAAAGATCCTTCAAAACCGATTTTTCTAAAGACGGTAAGAGGTCTGGGATATAAGATGGAGAAGATATGAGAAAAAGCTTGGAGAGAAGATTGCAATTTATACTATGGGTACTTGTTTTTGCCATAGCCATATTGTTTGTGGATTTCATAATCTGTATGGCTGTGATGTACAAAAGCTCAGATATAAACTATACGGATGCAAGCGAAATAATGGAGGGCTTATCATACAATACCGGTGAATATGTTTTAAGTGATGAAGAAAGTACACAGTTACAAAAGAATAACGAATTTGCTTTTTTACTTGATAGTACAGGAAATATTACATGGTCTGAAAATATGCCTGAATCTTTGAAAAAATCAAAGTATACTTTACAGGATGTGGCCAAGTTTACAAGGTATTATCTGGATGACTGTCCTGTACGTACTTATATAGTCAGTGAAGACAGATTGCTTATAGTCGGAAAGTTGAATGCGGATATATGGAAATATACTTTGGAATATGATGCTAATAATGTTTTGACATTCTTGGAAATAACTCCGGTATTATTTATTTTTAATATTATTTTGTTTATCTTTGTTTCGATAAGGATGTATAAAGCAAGGCAAAGAAGAACAGAGGAAGAAAGGGTAGAGTGGATTGCCGGAGTTTCTCATGATATCAGGACACCGCTTGCCGTTATTTTAGGTAATGCACAAATGATTCCCAAAGAAAACGGTATGGATGAAATAAAAAGAAAGTCTGAGATTATTGAAAGTCAGGGACTTCGTATCAGAGCATTGGTAGAGAATTTAAATATTACAAGTAAGCTCGACTTCGGTACAAAAAGATTTGAAAAAAGTAAGGTTTGCTTAAGTACACTTATCAGAAAGATTGTAAGTAATATGATAAATTCACTTGATATTGATGCACAGTCTAAGTATGATTTTGAACTGAACATAGATGATGAGTTGCAAAAATATGAAGTTTCATTAAATGAAGAACTGTTTGAAAGAGCCGTAATAAATCTTTTAAATAATACTTTTCGTCACAATCCTGACGGATGCAGCATCTATATAAATCTATATAAAGAAAATAAAAAAACTGTTTTGGAGATAGGAGATGGCGGAAGCGGAGTACCGGCTGAAATTTTGCAAAGATTGAATCAAAATGCATATGCCAAGACCAAAAGCGTCGGAAGACATGGACTTGGACTTAAGATAGTTAAGAAAGTAGCATGGTATCATAGATGGAAGGTAAGATTTTATAACGGTGAGGATGTAGGATTTGTTTGCAGGATGGAAATAAAATAGGTAGTAGGGAAGAGATGGATACAGCAGTTGAAAATATTAAAGACGGGATTACATCAGATGAAATCGACCTGTCTGAGTTCTAGGGTGAGATATGTATAAAAAAGATTACATTATCTAGGTTTGGTGAGGAAGTAGGTTAAAAAATAAGAGGGCGAGTACCCTCTTATTCTTCTTCCCAGAACAATTCATCCAAAGTCTTATCAAGTGCGCGGCAGATGGATAGACAGAGGCGAATTGTGGGATTGTAGTCTCCCTTTTCTATAGCATTTATTGTCTGGCGGCTGACACCTACCAGATCCGCAAGCTGCTGTTGTGAGAGATCTTTGGCGGCTCTGGCGGATTTTAATCGAAGATTTTTCATATGTACTCCTATTCAGCATCCCTGTTTTTCTTATCAATAAAAGTCTTTATCGATAATATTACTGCCATATATAGAAAAAAATATTGATACAATAAGAGGTAATATACCTGTATATTGCAATATACCATTTATAAACATTCTATTTTCAGCTAGTACTTTAACAGCTTGTATAAGATTAGTTATAAACATTGCAATATAGAATATAAAAATATGTTTTTAAACTTATGATACTTATATCCCCAATATGCATCATTAAATATAAGATAAGTACATAGTACCGTTACGGATAAAAAAACAATATAATAATTATTACAATACCCGGTGGAATGATTTGTGGAAATACTTCTTGAAAGATACCATATAGTATTCCGAGTATAAGAACTACATAAAAAGCATAGCTGTAGCCACGTCCCTAATCATCATTTGTCTCTCATCATATTCATTTATACGTTTTTTTCTTAAAAAGAAATAATAAAGAGGAAAAATAAAAGCAACTATAAATCCTGTAAAAATTCCTATTTTATATGAACTCATAAAAAAACTCCTTTCAAAGTCAAATATATTTTACATCATCAATATAACTCTTTTTACTACATTATGTCAAGTATATTTTTACTTTATGTAAGATTATATACTTGATTAAAAACATTTATAATTGATATAAATAGGATGTATCAACTATAGAAAGGAGTTTTCCTATGAAAAAAATTGAGGGTTACAGTATTAGCTGTAATCTGCTGTTTTGTTCTTTTTGCTTTTGCTAAAGCCGATTTTATGGCGGATAAATATTACGGTGTATTTATAGGCATCAGCAAAGAAGATGGGTTAAAAGCTTAATAATTACGAAGTACTTGTCATTGAACCGACTGAATTTAATAAAGATGATATAAAGAAGCTACATGAGAAGAATAAAAAAATATGCCTACCTTAATATAGGTTCTTTGGAAAACTATCGCCCATACTATGAGAAGTTTAAAGATAAAGTCTTGGGGAATTATGAGAACTGGGAAGATGAGTATTGGATGGACGTTTCTGATAAGGAATGGCAGAATCTTATAGTAAATGAGCTTGGGAAAAATATCGCAGATAAAGGCTTTGACGGATTTTTTATAGATAACTGTGATGTGTACTATCAGTTTCCCGAAGAGGAAATATATGGCGGACTTTGTTTAATACTAAAGGGGATTAAAGAATATAATCTCGATACCATAATAAACGGAGGAGATACTTTTGTAAGCAAATGTATAGATGAAAAAAATTGCAAAGGAAATGTTTGACGGGGTCAATCAGGAATGTGTATTTACAAGTATTGACTTTTGAGAATAAAAAAATTCGGTGAAAAAAATCATCTACAGACCGTGAATATTTTTATACAATATTTGAATAAAAGTAAAAAAATGTATGGACTTAAGGTGTTTTTTTAACGGAGTACGGAGCTGATATAGTGACTTTACAAGAGATTGAAAAAAATATTGTAAAGATAACGGATTTCATTGGTATAATGCAAGAATTTGGAGTTGAAATAGAATTTTTCACGACTTTTATATAGTATAGGGGTATGGGTATATTGCTTTAAAAATTTAATTTTGTATATTGACTTTTTTTATTGGAAATGTTAGAATATCTAAATGTTATGAATTGATATTCATAAGACACAATAACATTACTAAGAAGAGGTATTTATGAAAAAAAGTTGGCGATTTTGGCAGGACTTTGTATTACAGCAGTGAGTATGTCCGCTTGCAGTTCTCAAAAGAGAGTAGTCGGTTCTAAAGGCGATCAGTACTCTGTGAAAAAAAGGATGTGGAGAAGGTCAGCAATGAGGCACAGTCAGGTGATAAGGCTTATGAGCCTTATACAATTACATTAAATCTTGAGAGATCAGGTGCCGGACAAAATATGGAAGAGACATTTACATCCGCACCGAAGAGAGTGGTGGCAGACGGTGACCAGATGGTGGATTTCTTTTTGGATCTCGGACTTGAGGATTATATAGCAGGATACACAAGAGGAGCTTGCCTTGACACTGTAAATGATTTTCCTGCAAGAGATAAGTTGAATAAGATAGTTCCTGACGGTCAGAATTTAAGTAAGGCGTCAAAGGAACAGATTCTTGCATTAAAGCCTGATTTTATGATAGGCTGGGATTCACTTTTCTCAGACAGCAACTTCTCTGTAGACTGGTGTTTAAAGAATAATATTATTCCGTATTTCCCATACTCATGTTCAGATAAGGCGACTATGGAAGATGTATACAAGGACTATGATACTTTAGGACATATCTTCGGTGTTACAGACCTTGCAAATCAGAAAGTACAGGCTATGAAAGACACTATAGAAGATGTAAAGAAGACACTTGGTGATGATGTTTATAAAAAGCCGGTTTCAGTCTTTGTATATGACTCAGGTGAGGATGCTCCTTTTACAGCTTGTCAGGGAATACCGGGAGATATGATAAAGCTTGCAGGCGGTCTTTCAATATTTAATGATATAGACAAGGGCTGGGCTACCCCTTCATGGGAAGAGGTTGTTGCAAGAGATCCTGATGTCATTCTTATACTTGACTATAATAATGATACAGAGGCAAAGAAGCAGTTCCTTGAGACAAATGAGTTTACAAAGAACCTTCGTGCTGTAAAGGAAGGAAGAATCTACAGCGCTTGTTGTTCAGATATGCAGGGATCTGCAGGTTCCGCAAATGCCGTAAAGATAATGGCACAGCAGTTCTATCCTGATAAATTCAAATAAGTTTTAGATTGGAGGCTGTCACTTTGGTGGCAGTCTTGTTTTAGGAGACAGTATGAAAAAATTTAAAAAGCATTTTTTACCGCTTGAGTCAAACGGTGCATATCTGTTTTTTATATTTATAATGATTGCCGCACTGATTGTATCCATTGCAGTCTCAATCGTACTTGGCAGCGTGGATATCAAGTTTGGTGATGTTGTAGGATTTTTGGCAAATAAAATCAGCGGTAGGAGAGTAGTAGTACCCACATGGGATGACAGTATTGAGTCTATCATTTGGGATATCCGCACTCCGAGAGTTTTGACCGCATTTATTGTAGGAGCCGGACTGACACTTTGCGGTATTGTAATGCAGGCACTTACAAAGAATACCTTGGCGGATCCGTATGTCCTCGGTATTTCACAGGGTGCATCATCAGGTGCCGTATTTATGATTATGTACGGCTCAATGTTTTTTTACGGACAGTACGGTACCGTATTGGGTGCGTTTATCGGTGCCGTTATATCTATAGTGATTGCACTTCAAATAGCCAAAATCAGAAACAAGGTTACAGCGACACAACTTATTCTTGCAGGTATTGCCGTAGCGGCGATGTTCGGAGCTTTGACCAATATAATGATTTATCTGCAAAGAACGGGATCGGATAAGGTAAAGACCGCTCAGTATTGGATGATGGGTTCACTAAGCGGTTCAACATGGGAAAGACTGGTCTATGTGGCTATTGTGTTTGTTGTATGCTTTATAGTGATATATGCAATCAGAAAGATGCTTGATGCCATGCTTTTGGGCGATGATGTTGCACTTACACTTGGTGTAAATACAGGCAGATTAAAGCTTATTATGATTTTGGTGACAACATTGCTTACAGGTGCGATAGTATCTATAAGCGGAGTGATAGGTTTTGTCGGACTTACAATTCCACATATCACAAGAATCGTAGTGGGAAGTAAGCATACCAGACTCATACCTGCCGCCACATTGGTGGGAGGTACATTTTTAGTGCTGGCGGATGTGATTTCAAGAGTGATTATTTCTCCTGAGGAGTTACCTATAGGAGTTGTATCGGCATTCTTCGGTGCACCTTTCTTTCTGTATTTGATCAGAAAATCGAGAACGGGAGGAAAAGGCTGATGAAACTTGAAACAAAGGGTATTACATATTCTATTGACGGAAAACTTATAATAGACGGTATTGATATAAGTGTTAAAGAGGGTGAGTTTGTAGGAATAGTAGGGCCGAACGGTTGCGGTAAGTCTACACTTCTAAAAAATATTTATAAGGTTTACACTCCTGACAGCGGTGCTGCATATATAGACGGCGAAGAGATTTTTAAAATGTCCAATAAAAAGACTGCAAAGAAAATGTCCGTAATGCAACAGGAAAATCTTGTGGATTTTGATATGACGGTATATGATATGGTGATGCTTGGAAGATTTGCCTATCAGAAGATGTTTTCCGGAGACAGCGATGAGGACAGGGAGATTGTACTTGAATACCTTAAGGAAGTAGGACTTGAAGGCTATGAAAAGAGACATTTCCTTTCGCTTTCGGGAGGTGAAAAGCAAAGAACATTACTTGCAAGAGCGTTAAGTCAAAAAGCACCGCTTATAATACTTGATGAACCGACCAATCACTTGGATATCGGTTATCAGTATCAGATAATGAATATATTAAAAAGACAAAAGCTTACCATGCTTTGCTGTGTTCATGATCTTAATATTGCGGCTACCTACTGTGACAGAATCATACTGATGAAAAAGAGGGAAGTATTCAAGATCGGGACTCCGAGAGAGATGCTTACAAGTGAGAATATAAAAGAGCTTTTTCCATATAGATACTCAGATAATAGAGAATGAAAAAACAGGCAGCATAAATATTATTTTCCTGCCTGAACTATAGAGATAAAAAGTCGTGTGAATCAGATTGAAGTTCATACGACTTTTTTAATGTATAAAAACGACATAAGGATATGATAGTGGTAATTTTTAATAAAAGTTTAAGAAAATAATTTTTCTATGTATCATTTGATAGTTCCAAAAAACCTAAAAAAATGGAGTAGAATAGTAGGGATTTTTAAAAATCAAATTTTGATATAAGGAGGTGTAGGGTTAATCAGTTAATTTTATAATTTTCTACGATGCAAGATAGTAGAAAAATATACAACTATATGGATAAGGGCTAGATCTATAGAAGTTGTGTGCTCTAGGGCTAAGAGCAATTTTAATATTATTGGGCAGTTTGCCTATGCAAGAGGGCAAACAAAATGTAAAAATAAAGGATATGAAATCAAGGGCAGATTACTTGGGCTAGGTAAGAATCCCTTTATTCGGAGAATAAAAAAACAATGGTAACTTACTTGGGCTAGGGTAGGAAACTCTTGTTTAAGGTGCGAAAAAAATATGATTTTAGATTCTTTATATTCAATGGAGGATAACAAGATAGTGAATTTATTTTTGTACGAAAAAGACAAATAGAGGTGATATATGGAAAAGAGGGGTATATTTAGTTGCTCCGGTATATTGTTAGTTTTCGCTCTGTGCTTTTTAGCGTTTCCGACTACTGCACATGCGGAAGGCTGGGATAACTCAAGTGGTGAGTGGAGATACCTTGATAGTGCAGACAATGTGGTGTCTGATGCTTGGCGTAAGTCAGGCGACGTATGGTATTATCTTGGTGATGACGGCAACATGGTAAAAGATTCAATCGTTACCATAGGCGACAACTCTTATTACTTGGATGCTAACGGTGCTATGGCTGCAAACCGTTGGATACAGACCAAAGACGATGGCGACAATGAAGGTTGGTTCTTCTTCGGTCCTGACGGTAAGGCATACAAGGGTAGGGAAGGAAGAGTATACGCAAGAGAGATAAACGGCAAGAAATATCTCTTCGATGAGGACGGAGTAATGCAAAAAGGATTCTTCGACGCAGAGGGCAATGCGGTAGAAGATGAAAATCCGTTCAAGACTGCCGTATACTATTTCGGAGATGACGGAGCAATGCTTCAGGATCAGTGGTTACTCTACTCACAGGTAGGAGAGAATCCGGGTTATTCGGAGCTTGCACAGAGAAACTACAGCGAGTATGACGAGATGTGGCTCTACTTTGGAAGCAACGGCAGAAAGTATGTAGCAAGCAGTACAGATCGTTCAAAACAAAGAGAGATAAACGGTAAGGATTATCTCTTTGATGAGAACGGTGTAATGATACCTCAGCTTTCACTAAGAAGCGCCAATATCAGAGCAACTTCAAGTAACGCAAGAGTAAAATACGGTTCGCTTGATACGGACGGTGAGCAAAGAGACGACTATTGGACATTTAGCGTTCCGAATGAAGTGATGAGTCAGGATGACTACGATACAGAGGAGCACAGCTGGTTCAGAACAAAGAAGAACGGAGATGTCATCAAAGACAAGATTGCTACAGTACTTGGCAGAAGATACGCTTTCGATGAGATAGGTCGTATGCAGACAGGATTTGTAGTAATGCTTGAAGACGGCACATTCGGTATCAGGTATGATGTAGATGAGTGGAATAAGGAAGACTTCCTTACAGACGCAACCAACTCACCTATAGCAGCTATAGACAGAGGTAACTTGTATCTCTTCGGTACCGATGAGCTTAACGACGGTTCAATGGTTACAGGTGAAGTAACAGTTTCTCTCAGAGATACAAACGTTGTTTTCGGTTTCAGAGACAACGGTAAGGCTATCGGAGCTAAGTGTACACTTGCAAAGAGCAATGACAAGTTCTATTACAACGGTCTGAGACTGGACGCTGACGGAGACCTTAAGTACGGAATTCTTCGTGATATAAGAACAGGTCACGGTGAATATGTTGTCGTAGATGCAAACGGTAAGCAGGTAAAAGGTCAAAAGATACTCAAAGACGGCGAGGGCAACCGGATAATAGTTGACAACTCAAAGTTCGTTGCAAGAGTAGCCGACGGCGACAGACCGAGAAAGAAGAACGGAAGATTCTATCACTACGATTCAAGTGCTGAAAGAAATGACAGATGGGGTGCAGAGATCACATTCGCAACAGACGGTGCAAACAATCTGGACAGTGATTTTGTACTCTTTGACAGATAAGGTTAGAGGAGAGATATGAATAAAAACAATTTGATAAGAAAGGTTAAGCAGACAACAGCAGGGCTATTGACAGTTGCGATGGTTGTAACGATGGCACCTTACTTTGGAGGTATTGAAGCTGTAGCATCAACTCTTGTAGATAATGCTGAACTGGATCCCGGTGCACCAACACCAACAGGTGCAAGTTCCGGAATCACTAGGGTAAATGAGGCGGCAACAGCAACAGGCTATCATTCTGCATATGACTATACAACTTATGGTCAGTCTTTGGGAACAGTATATAGGTTTGGACGAGGGGCAGTGGAGTCAAATTATGATGATAGGTTTCCGGATGAAAATGGGTTTCCAAATGATTATTTTAATTATCCAGATGACACAAACCCTACTACTAGCAACCATGCAGTAGCACAAGATCGACTAAATATACATGGTATGTCAGTAAGGGATATTACACCCAATTCATATCAATATACATTTGATATTGGAGCAATACTTGATCCTGCTAAGGTAGTAACGGATTCAAGAAAAACCTTTAAGGAGCCAACGGATACTACTGATCAATATAAAGCGTCAAAGTCAGCATATGATGTAAATTGGTGGTCTACTTATATAGGATTTGGACAAACCGGAGAACATAAGGAAGCTAATCCCGGTGATATGATGCCTGTTATATCTCCTAGAGATATAAAATACGAGCATGATGGATTTACATATCCTGTACCGGGTGCCAGTAAATTACGTTCTAAAACAGTTACTCCACCTGATCATAAGGTTATGGGAATATATAACGACAGTATAGGCTCAAATATACCAAAGGGAAACGGTAGAGTTGTAGAAGTAAAGATACCTCAAACTTATATAGATTATGTAAATGCAACATATGGTGCCGGAACTGCATCAACCGGTGATAAGATAGAAGTCAGAATGGAAGTAAAGCCTACCGCGGATAAACAAAAGCTTTTGGTTGTATGGACAGGTTATAATCCTAATAATTATCCGATAGAGTTTTGGATTGGCGCACAGGCTGATACTCGTATTGCTGGAACAGATTTGGCACCTACAATAGTGACAGCAGATCATAAAAGACTGCATATGATGGATTACTATAACCAAAATATCCATAACGGAACTCAAATACCGCAGGCAAATGGAAGTAATGAGACAGCGGATGATTATACGCTTTGGACTATGCCGAAATTTTCAGATATACCTAATGACTTTAAAAGCCCTGACGCTTTGACAGATTTAGATATAGAATTAATATCAGGAGAAGGCAGAGTATGGGCAGGAGATAATCAAAATCCGAATAACTTAGGTCATGATAACTTTGTATTTGGTCAAAATCCGAGTAAGAATCTTCTGGTTCAAAATATGATTCAGCAACAGCTTTTTCAGGTAGATTGAATATGGCCGCAAGACAGAGTGCTTCTACAACATTTAAAGTTTCTATGAGAGCGGCAGTATACTATGTAGATCCTACATATCAAGGAACTGATTCAAACGGATATATTGCACAGCCTTTTAAAGATATACAATCAGCCATAACAGCTATGAAGGCTACAAAAGCTAAAAAGGGTTATGTATATGTAATGTCAAGTAATGAAAAACCTGTATTGGTAGACAGTACTATTACAATACCTGAAGGACTTGATGTACAGATAGAGACCAGTCCATATAAGACTACTGCAATAGCAGGAAAGACAACAAAAGGTGTATACGAGATTGGCAATCCTCTAAACAATGATAGAAGTATTATCAGAAGAGCTCCTTCTTTTACAGGTGAAATGTTTAAGATGGATGAGTCTACTTCACATCTTAGTTTCTACAATATAAATATAGATGGAAACAAGGCAAAAGTTACTGCAAAAGCTCCTATGCTGCATGTTACAAAGGGTAAGGTAACTATAAGTGATAAGACAAGCCTATATGGTGCAAAGGTTGCGGGGACAATAGATACTGATCTTGATGGGAAAAAGGATAAATATGAGGCTGATGCATCTGCGATCTTTGTAGAGAAAGAAGGAGAGGTTGTTTTAGCATCAGAAGTTGATCCTATAAATATTTCAGATAATGAAACAGAGGTTGATACATCTGAACTAAACCTAAGAGCTCCATCAGCAGTTGCTATAGGTAACTCACCCCCAACCGTAACTAAAAGAACTGATATAAACAATCAAAGTATTACAATGCCGTTAAAAATATACGGAAATGTTAATATTCAAAATAATAAAATCAAAACAACAACAGTTACCGGCGGAACAAGTACTACAACTGAGGCGGATGGAAATGTGGCATTAGGAGTTTCAGAACTTTTAGTGCCTAGTGGAAAGAAATTTACAGGAACTGTAGGCGTTTCTGTTAAAGAATTGCCGAAGGGAAATACTTCAGGTAGAGCAATTGTTGATTATGAAGATAGAAGAGCATCAGGTTCCACTATACTTCCATATTCAGCAGGTAATTTTAAGGCTGATGTGGCAAGTACAAAAATTGAGCCTGGAATATCTGCTTACATAGCTGTAGACAATGCTACCGGAGACGATTTGACATCTGCGATGAATAATGAAAATCCTCTTGGAATATATCTTCACACAGTAAGATATAATTATACAGTAACTTATGTTGCTGAAAACGGTATGCCGCTTTCAGCAAATCATGGAAGTGCAACTACAAATAAGATTACACTTGATAATACATTGACTCAAATCGGCGGATCAACAGTTTATCAACACGATCCGACAGCTTCTCCTGCAGAAACAGGTGGTGGCAGTGGCGAGAATGTTGCAACACATTATAGCTGGAGAGGTGTTGCCGGAATTCCGGTTGAAATAAATGTACCTACATATCCGGGATATGCAGTATCAGAAGTTACCGGAATACCTACATTAGCAGATGGAATAGATAATTTTAAAAATATTGATGGCCTAATAAAAGGAAAGACACCTGAGCAAAATGTAGATATAGTTATCAAGTATAAAAAGAATGAAGTAAAATATCACTTTGATGCGGCAGGTGGTGCTCCTAATCCTGGGGATAAAACTGAAGTTACTTATGATCCAAATTCAGGAACTCATAGTTCTACACTTGGAAGTTTACCTACACCTACAAAGACAGGATATACTTTTGATGGATGGTATATATTTACAGATACCAATAGCAACGGTAAGTATGATAAGCCTACTACAGATCCTGTTACAGGAGTAGTTAGTGCTAATGACGGTGACCCTTTTACAGGAGCAACAGCACTTGCAGGATATTATGACGCAATGAATACTTTGGAATCTGTATACAATCTTGTAGCAAAATGGAGAGGTGATGGTACACCATGGAAAATAGATACCAGACATAAGAATGATAATGTATCTTTGGAACTAAATTTTGGAACAGAACATGATACAAGACTTATAGAAGAGTCTATAAATAAAGATCCTTTGACAAAAACCGGAGTTACAATACCGGGATATAAGGAAAAGTCTGTAAGTAATACTCCGGCAAATATTGGAACGAGAGCACCTCTTACAGATGTACATCCATTTAGATACACTATTGAAAGTATGCCTGCAAAGAATGTTAATGTAGTATACAAGTATCAGGTGGATCCTGCGGCAACATTCAACTATACTGTTGAACATTTTGATAGCAGTGGAAATGCACTGAGATCGGCACATACTATAGCAAAGAGAGCTGAACAGCCAATAAAATGCACAGGCTGAGAATATTTCAGGATATAAATTTGATCACTATGAAATAGATCATACTACAGGATGGAATTCACATATTGCGACCGGAGATAATCCAAGACTGGTAGGACTTGACGGTGTTGCAGGTAAATTAATTGTTTCTGACAATCCACTTTCAACATCTCCAAATCCGGGAGTATTTGCGGCATATATGCCAAATCAGGATGTGAAGATAAAATATGTTTATACATCAGATTCAAGTTCAAATCTTGTAAGAAGATATTTAGAGGCAAATAGAGATAGAGTACTTGATAGTGGGATTACTCAGGTAACACCCGGAACTACATATAATTTAGCTATAAATTATACTGATAAGCTTTATGGATATACATGGGATCCTGCATTATCAAGAGTAGATTTTAATCCTACAGGATATGGAGAGAGCTTTAATCCGACAAACGGAGACATAACGGGAAGTATGCCTATACCTTCAAGTGGTGTAAATGGTATAAGAGCAGATTATAGACTTGGACTTGATCTTTCAAAGTGGAGAGATGTAGAGTTTAGGGTTACTACAGATCCTAACTTCAATCATGGTAGTGTAAATCCAATTGCAACAGGTGCACCTACCAAAGTTTTAGTAAGTGACGGAAGTACTGCAGGAGATGCGGCAGCTTATAATTTCAACAGACTTCAGGCCGAGAATTATGTACCGACTACAAGTGCGAGCAGATATTATAAGTTTGACGGATGGTATAAAGATGCGGCAGCTACACAGCAGGTAAACGGTACAGATACATTCCCTACAGGAACAACACCGCTTACACTGTATGCCAAGTTTGTAGAGGATCCGAGTCAGTGGTTCGATATCAACTTCGCAGCCGGAAGCAACGGTTCAATATCAGCTCCGGCAACAATTCATATTCCATATGATTACACATGGAATCAGATAGCTTCACATCTGCCTACAGCTACACCTGTAGCCAACTATATATTCAACGGTTGGAAGGATCCTAACGGAACACCTATGCAGGCGACAAGCACACTGACAAATCATGCTACATATACCGCAATATTCAGTCAGGACCCTAATACTTGGGGTACAAATACAGGTAATATCACACCGACAGGACGTATCGGAAACAACGGTAGCGGTGAGATAGTAATAGGCGGTACAACACCTGGTAACGTATATGTTATCAGCGATCCGAACGGCAACATAGTAGCGGTAGTTCCGGGAGATTCAGTGGGTAACAGAACAGTAGTTCCAAACCTTATTCCGGGAACACATTACAATGTACAGGAAGGAACACCTGACACGGTAGCAACTGTAGGTCAGCCTATTTCTTCCATAACAGGTACATCGGTATCTACACCGCAGGATGTATATGTACCTACAGTAGACAGCAACTACAATATCGGATACGATCCTGACAATGACGGTATGGCACAGATCGTTATCAACCCGGCAGATCCTGATGCGGACTATGCACTTATAGATGAGAACGGAAATGTCGTTCCATACCCTGGAAGTGACAACGGCTGGATGACTCCTGTAGGAAGCAATCCTTCAACAGTTACTTTCAACAACCTAAACCCTAATGAAACTTATACAGTAGTGGCAAGAAAGAAGGGCGACAGCTCTATTCCGAACCCGCTCACTAAGCTTTCAGACGGTAATCAGATAATAGCAAACCCTGGAGATATGGCTGATGCGCCTAAGTACGTTGTAGAGACTAAGTACGGTGATGTAGTATCTGTAGGAACAACAAGTGTCGGAAACGATACATATGATCAGGCAAAGACAGGAGAAACAGTAACTATTCATGCAGACCCTGTTAATGCAAACGGCAAGAACTTCCTATATTGGCAGGTACTTGCAGGAAGAGCTGTAGGAGTTAGCGGTAAAATTACACAGGCTGACTACACATTCACTCTTTCAAATTCAAATATTGTACTTAAGGCTGTATATGAACCTACCAAGATAGCAGGTGATGATGCGGATCTTACAGATACAATAAGAGGCGGTAGTGCCGGTGAGTTCGGACTTGATCCGAATCAGATTCCGGGACTTGCAAATACACTTACAACATCGCTTGACAGATCACTTAACAGTGTAAACGGTGCAAACATAGAATATAAGGTTGTATTCAACAAGAGAGACGCAAAGACAAATGAGAAGACTGCTGTAAAACCTGTTTCAATTTCAGGTATCGATCATCCTGATGCACATACAACTGCATACGGACTTGATATCCAGCTTGAGAGATATGTAAACGGCAGACTTGTAAACAACGGCATCGTTGCAACCGCTTCAAATGCAACAGTTGATGTGACAGCACAGCTTCCTGCAGAGGATGTTGATCAGCTTGATTATCAGTTATATGATGTAACACCTGATAATGCAGGTAATATAACACCTGTTGAAGTAACAATTACAACCGATGTGGCAAACAATGCCGGACTTCTTAAGTTTACAGGTAACTTGCAGCATTCATATGTACTTGTTTATTCAAAGACATTTAAGGTTACATTCATTGACAATAAGCCTGTACTTGACAACTTACACTTGAATGATACAAGCAGAAACTTCTACAAGAAGTTCAAGGTAAGAAGAAAAGAGAATGTAGAAGACAGCTATTATTCAAGCGACTATGCGGCAGTCACTGCATATGCACAAAATGATGTGGCAAATGCACTTGTAACACCGTTTGAAGATATCTACGGTGTACAGTATGACTACAAGAACTGGTCGAAGAAGGAAGATAAGCTTTCCGTATACGACACAACAAGCCCTGTAACAAAGAGAACAATTGTTTATGCATACTATTCAGACAACAGAAAAGAAGTTGCAAAGGCAAGAGTGGATCTTGGAGATACTATAGATATAGCTAAAGATCTTACAGGAGATCCGTATCTTAAGGTGGGTGAGGTTGCCGAGATCAACGAGGCAATTGCACATGCACTTGAGACTCTCAGACAGGCAAGAGATCTTGTAGCTCCTGACGGTACTACATATCTCAGACAGGCAAACTGGGCAGAGCTTCAGCAGGCTATCGATGCACTTAGAAGAATTGATTGACAAGTATTCAAAGGTAGCAGCCGACAGAGCCGGAGACAGAAACAGAAGAACCGGCGGTGCAAGCGGCGGCGGTAACTCATCAAGCGGTAGAGGAAGTAAGCTTCTGACTCCTGGAGAGAAGTCACAGCAGAATACAGCTATCAATGAGAACAGTAATACAAGAGCTTTCGTACTTGGAGTAGACGGTAATTGGGAAATAAACCCTGTAACAGGCGGGTGGTCATTCGTACTTAACGGAGGAACACCTATCAATGATATGTGGGGAATGATTACTTTCAATGACAGCACAGGAAAGAAAGTATCTCGCTGGTATTACTTTGACGGTCGCTCAACAATGGCAACAGGTTGGGTATATGACTCAAAGAACGGTAACTGGTATTATATGAATACTAACGAAGGTCCTGATCTCGGTCAGATGGTAACAGGCTGGGTAAAGGATCCTAAGACAAACAAGTGGTATTACATGAATGACAATACAGGTATCCTTGTAACAGGATGGCATCTTGATAAGCAGGACGGTAGATGGTATTACCTTAACCAAAACGGTGAGATGCTTACAGGATGGCAAAATATCGGTGGTAAGTGGTATTACTTCAACACCAATACTCCACAGAAGACCTATGAGTGGGATGCCGCCGCATTCAAGTGGAACTACTTGAACAATAGTGTAAGACCGTATGGTTCTATGTATGCCGGTGAGAGGACTCCTGACGGCTACACAGTAGATGCCAATGGTGCTTGGAACTAAGTGACATAGGAGAAAAAATGAGAAGAAAGACAATAAAAGCAAAGGTTTCTGCTGCATTGTCTGCGAGTATGGCTCTTGCCATGCTCGCACCGGCAATGCCGGCATATGCGGCGATAAGCTATAATTATGTAAATCATAATTTAAATACAGTAAATACAGAAGCTCTATATGGTGGAGTTAACGCAAATATAGGAAATGTTACACCTACAGATGGATATTTAGGATTCGATTTTACAACACTAAATCCTTCAATAGCAGGTTGGGTAAAAAATATTGCTGTAAAGGGTGATCCGGGAGAAACTATAGCTCAGACATTGCTATTTTTACGGGAGGAAGATTTTCTGATGCAGCTATATTTGATGGAAAAAGCTGGACAATTGATTTTGATCTTAAAGGATATAAAATAGCAGGTTATAATCAGGCACCGTTAAAAGGAACACCGACCGGATTTCCAAGAAGTAATCAAATAGAGATACCGTCACTTACAAGTCAAGGTGCAGTATACTATGCGGAGCTGGCTTCTGATGGTAGTAAGTTCGACTATGTAGTCGGATATAAAGGTGTAGATGACGGTCATGGAAATGATTATTATATTCCGGGAAGTAAGTATGATTTAACTGTATCGACAATGAATGCTGCTCATACTTCGGTTATAAATCCGGCTACAGAGAATATAGATACCACAACAGGTGGAAAAGAGGTGCTTGAAGATTTTCAGTCAAACGCCAAACCTATAGTAGGATATAAAATTGTAGGTAGTGAGGTAAAGTTATATAAGAGCGGTACTAATGAAGAGTGGGAAAAGAATTCAGGATTTACTGTTACCGGAGAAAGAGTTAGTGGAAAGACCATAAATAAGGACACCTTTATTACATTTAAGTATAAGCCTGATGAAAATACAAAGTTTAAAACTTACTGTAGTAGATAATTACTATAATTATGAAGAGCATCCGTCAGCAGGAGTAACAATCAGTGAAGGTGTAACTGTACTTGCAGGGCAGCTAAAGAGAAGCGGTAGCCCAAGAAGTATTACCAGACCGGGAAGTAAGAGTTATTTTGCTACTGAGAAAGTAAATACTGATGATAAGATCTCGGCAAAGTCCGGTACATTTAAGCTGGACGGATCAGGAAATATAGATTTGAATCCGGGTGCAGATGTGGAATATATTTTGGATCCGGCAAATCCTGTGGAAATAGAGTATACATATAATAAGTCAACAGATCCTGCAGGCGCGGCTAATTACGGAAAGTTCCTGGATGCATCCGGAAATGTGAGTGATATTATGATACCATTTGCATTTGACACAAATCCGTCAAACTTTACCCCTTTAAATGTTTCAGGTCTAGCAGACGGATATAAGCCACAGGGTCAGATGCTAAATCAGAATGTTACTATAAAGTACAATTACATTAAGAATCCTAACTACTATAGAGGAATCACAATAAATTATGTAGACGATGAAGGAAATGATATAAATGATAAAGTTGTTGATGCACTTGGTAGTGTAGCGAATCTTCCGGCAAGTCCTCATTTACCTATAATAGGTACAGTATATAAGAATGCTTCAAAAGGGAATTTATTTATAAGAACTAAAAACTAACACTACCACAACAGAAAGTTACAAAATACCCCTTCCAAAGTTAGAAAAATATATATCATATGATTCTTCTCCGGCAGGAATACCGGGAGTAGAACCGAAGTCAACTATTGCTTGGGATAACACATTTACTCCTCACTCAGGAGATATTGCAACTGTATTGAGTCCAGGGGGTGCACAGGCTTGGACTGATACAAATGATAAACTTATTGTAAGCTCATCGGCAGGAGTTAATAAAGATATTTCTGTAACGATTACATATAATAGAGATCTTGGTTCTATAGCAGCAATTAATCCTTTAGCAGGTATAGGCGGTAAGATAATGGTTCCTGCATATACCAATAGTACAGGGCTTTCAGTTCCGGAGCATGAGTATTCAGGCGGTACTTATCCAAATGATGCGACATTTGTGTTGGCAGGATTAGCAGGTCAGCCTATAGACGATACGCATTCTTTACCTAGAGTGAAATATAGCAGCAGGAACATATCATGTAAATATTACAGATAATGATTTGCCTACACCTGTTCCGGATCAGGGATATAGATTCAGAGGTTGGAAAATGACTGATGGAAACTGGCTATCAGTAAACGGCTTTGCAGATGATAATCCGGCTATAACACCAAGGACTCTTCCGGCGAATACCTTGGAACAAAGCCAAAGTTTAGGAACAGTTACATTGAATGCTGTATTTGAACTTGATCCTACAAGATGGAAAAAAATTTAATCTTGTTTCCGGTGATAACCACATAACATTCAATAATGGTAATAATGCTAAAGTTTTAACTTATGATTACACTTTGAATACTGCAAGGACAAATATTCCTTCATCAGATTTGAATGAGTGGATAGACGAGTCTACAGGTAAATTGACAGTGGAAAGCGGATATGTTCTTCAATGGTATGATGAGAATTTTGCTCCGGTTGATTTCACTAGAATAAACTTAGCGGATTATCCTGACGGATATACATTTACAGCTTATGGTAGAAATGCTTAGCAACTGCACTATATGTGCCGGAAGTAACTCCAGGCTTAGATAGTAATACAGGAGCTCCGGTTATAGCAGTAGATGCTATATCACCGACTGCAATGAGCGTTGGATATAACTATGTGGTTGCAGATAGGGACGGAAATGTGGTTGCTGTATTAACAGGAGCACAGCTTTTATCAAATAAAGGAAAGATATCAGGCTCAATGCTTCATCCGGGAGAAAGCTATAAAGTATATACAGCAGATCCTACGACATCTGTTACTGTAGGAAATCAGATTCCTACGACAGGCATAAGTGCACCTTCTACAGTTGTTACAATACCTACAGTTTTGAATGCAACAGCATCTGAGGATCCTAATAATGCAGGTATGGCACAGATAGTTATAGACCCTGCTGATGCAAAAACACAGTACGCATTGCTTGATCCTAGTGGAAATATAGTATATGATTTCACATCGCCGGATGCTCAAAGAAAGGTTACATTTGGAAATCTTAATCCGGATACAGTTTATACTATAGTGCCAAGGCCTCTTGGAAATAACGACACACCTGCAACAAGAATAGCTGATGGAGTAAGAACAGAGAATGTAAATACAGGAAATCTTGGTATAACAGTAACTATATTCCCGGTAGATGTAATAGTGAATGATGCGGATTTACCTGGAACTAATACCCGGATAAGTATCGGTGGAGCTGGTAAGACTTTTGCAGATTTACAGTCTGTAAGGTTTGGTAAGCCTGTAAGTATACAAGCGGAGCCTATAGACCACAATGGTGCATTATTTAAGGAGTGGAGAGTAATATCAGGAAACATAGGATATAATAACAATGTTGAGAACAACCAAACTATATCTTTTGGCATGCCAAGAGAACCTGTAAAGCTTCAAGTTCTTTATGATACAGGAATAAATTTTGCACTTGACTATTATCCAAATAGAAATACTTTTGATCCGAATACTATTGGAGTAACATATCCGGTTGGTTCTACCGGCATAACAACTCCGGGACTTTATAGAATACATATCGACCAAAGAAAGGTGACAGGAGCACATGAAAGACTTGTGCAGGATGAGAACACCGATCTTTATAAGGGAGAGTTTGAGTTTAAAGTATTTGTAGAGAACTCAAATGATGGTGGAAATACCTGGAATACCTATACCGGAGCAGATGCACCTATAAGTCTTGAAACAAGTATACATACAGGAGCATTGTCATCTACAAGAAATTATAGCTTGTATAAACTCGCTACAGATTCAAATGCTGTAACAAGTGTACCCGGAGTATATGAGACTCCTGCAGGCGGAAGCGGATATATGGGAGAATTCAGTGATAACTTTGAAACAGGTCACACATATATATTTGGATATACAAGTAGAGGAAACACGGTAAAGTTTGTAAGTATACCTGATATGAGTACTTTAAAGACTATTGTTGTAGCACCGGGAAGTAGATTGTCAGATTATGAATCGGATTATGTTTCAGACCTTCCAAGTAGGGGTGATACATTTGAAGACGGCAATACGGGGCTTACTTGGACTTATGTTGGACTAAGTTCCGGAGTGGACAAGAAGGAAAGTATAAATAAGAATATGCTAATCAATGAAGATAAGACTATTTATCTTTATTATACAAATGATGCTGAATATAGAGCTAAACTTGTAGACGGGCTTAATGACAGTTTGGGTAAGGTTGATAATATTAATGCCTCCAAATATAATGCAAGTGATGTAGCCGAAGTACAGGCTAAGGCTGCAGAGGCAAGAGCGATTTTAAATAGGGCTGCTCCAAATAAGGCGTTCTCGCCGGAATTATTGAAGGTATTAAATGAGCTCAATGCTATCTTAAATCGTATGGGAATCGGAACAAAGGCTACACCAAATAATAATAGAGGTCGTGGTTCTTCAGGTGGCGGTGCAGGCGCTGCAGGCAAATCAAAGACCCTCGGTGCACAGACCCCTATCGCTGTAGGAATCGGCGGAAACTGGGAACTTATAAATCCTGAAGAGGCGAAAAATAATCTTGATAATTCAAAGTGGATTTTTAAGTTAAACAGCGGAGAGAGAGTTACAGGCTGGCAGAAGTTAAGCTACACCTATGAGGGAAGAACCAAGGAAGAATGGTATCACTTTGAAGAGGACGGTATCATGGACAGCGGATGGTTTTTAGACAGAGCCACAAATAAGTGGTACTACCTTTCAATGAACCATGACGGATTCTTCGGAGAGATGATAAAGGGATGGCATCATGATCCTGATGACGGCAGATGGTATTTCCTTGACAGAGCCGACGGACATATGCATATCTCATGGGATAAGATTGACGGAAATTGGTATTACTTCAATCCGAATCCGCCGGCTCAGACATGGTTCTTTGACAACAGCACAGGTCGTTGGAACTATGGCGATAACAAAGACATAAGGCCTTTAGGTTCTATGTTCATAAATGAAGATACTCCGGACGGATTTCATGTGAATGATACCGAGCGTGGAAGTAAATTTAAAAAAACAAACTACCTAAAAATTATTGCCCATGGCGTCCCGAGAAATCGGGGCGTCATTTTTTGTAATCAATAATACTTGTTTTTTTATCTGTTTGACTGTATTCTTATATACTGACAAGGAGAGAATATGAAGAAGATTTTAGTGATTGGAACCGGCGGTACTATTGCGTCAAAGCAGATGGGAGAAGGACTTTCTCCGGCACTCAGCGCACCGGAAATTTTGACATATGTACCTGAGGTGGAAAAGCTTTGTGAAATAGATGTGCTTCAAATCTGCAATATTGATTCGACCAATATTACACCTAAGATTTGGATAGATATTGCAGGCACAATAAAGAAGAATTATGATTTTTATGACGGGTTTGTGATATTGCACGGAACGGATACTATGGCATACACATCGGCGGCACTGAGTTATATGATACAGAACTCAAGAAAGCCTATAGTAATAACGGGAGCACAAAAGCCGATAAATATAGACGGTACGGATGCAAAGGTCAATTTAAGAGACAGTATACTCTATGCCTGTGACGATTACTCACAAAATATAGTATTGGTATTTGACGGGAATGTTATCGCCGGTACAAGGGCAAAGAAGATGATGGCAAGATCATTTAACGCATTTCACAGTGTGAACTTTCCGATACTGGCAAGGATACAGGAAAAACATATCATAAGGTATATTCCTTACATACCTATGAGAGAGAGGGTGAGGTTTTTCCTTGATCTTAATGATTCGGTATGTGTACTTAAGGTGATTCCCGGAATGAGGGAAGGGATGCTTGAGTACCTTTTTGAGAACTATGACTGCATCGTAATAGAAAGTTTCGGAGTGGGCGGTATTCCCGACAATGTACTTGAAAAGTTCTATGCGGAGATGGAAAAGTGGCAAAAGATGGGTAAGTTTATTGTGATGGCGACTCAGGTGGTCAATGAGGGCTCCAACATGGAAATATATCAGGTAGGACAAAAAGTAAAGAAGGATTTTAATCTTATTGAAGCATATGACATGACACTTGAAGCTACAGTTACAAAGATGATGGTATTATTGAAAAGATACACATCCTATTCAGATCTTAGAAGAGCATTTTATACAGAAATAAATTATGATATACTATGCGCTTTTTGAAATCATATAATAGTATACATAATCTTTCTATTGTGTATAGCTGTAAAGATGTGTTAATATATTCTTATAAATTACGAAAGATTTGGAGTTGGCTATGAGTTTGAGCAAGAAGATCTTGGGACTTATTTTAGTTTTTTTGACAAGTTGTTTTTTGTCGTTGGTTGCACTGGCGGATCCTTTGTTACAGGGTTGGCAAAAAGATGGAAGAGGATGGTGGTATGTGCAGGTTGACGGTTCGTACCCAAGTGATTCTTGGCAGAATTTGGACAACAAGTGGTATTATTTTGATGACAACGGATACATGGTAGAGGACTCATGGGTGGACAACTACTATGTCGGATCTGACGGAGCTATGCTTGTCAGTTCAAGGACTCCTGACGGACAATATGTGCGTGAAAACGGAGAAAAAATAGAGGAGTCAAAACCCGCCAATCAAAAGAGTATTGTAAGCAATATACAAAAGCCTGTAGGTGATGAAGATGAACTTAAAAATTTGGTAGGTCCGGGAGTGGAGAGTGAAAATACTGAAAGTACACAGGCACAAAATCCGGACACAAGGAGTATTGATAATAACGACTCAAAAAACGGTCCTGTAGCTGCTACAGAAAATAATATAGGACCTGTTGCGGATACGGACAAGGTTTTAGAGAATGTTTCACCGGATACTGATAGTCAAAGCGGTAAACAGCCTGAGAATAATGAACAAAATACAAATAAGCCGTCCAATCATGTAGTACCCGGCGGTGGAGTCGTTACGGATCCTACGACCACAGTTATATCAAATAACAATACAGGCGATCAGGATAAAAGGACAAAAGTGGTAAATGAACTTAAAGAGCTTTCATTAAGCGATGAGGAGGCCAATCTTTATTACCTTATAAATGAATACAGGGAAAGCTTGGGTCTGTCCAAATTGTCATTTTCAAAGTCTTTGACAAGTGTTGCCAGAGCTCATGTAAAGGATTCTCATGACTATACTCCAAGGCTTCAGCTTGATGAGAGAGGTATACAGGGAAATTTACACAGCTGGTCACATTTCGGTAATTGGAGCGGCGGAGCATATACTCCGGATCACGCACATGCCGAAATAATGTGGGATAAGCCGAGAGAACTTACAAATTATAAAGGAAGCGGATATGAGATTTCAGTATATCACAGTATAGGTATAGACCCGCAGCTTGCTCTTGACCTTTGGAAGAGTTCACCGGGACACAATGCCGTTATTATCGGTGAAGGTGACTGGTCGTTTATAAAGACTGTAGGTGTGGCAATGGATAAGAACTATTCACATGTATGGTTCGGCGGAGACAAGGACCCGGCAGGCTATTACGATGTGGAAGGATATGAGGTGGTTCATCCGTAAAAAATTGTTGACAACCGTTTTTAAAAATGATAGAATAATGAGCGTTGAAAGAAAGCAGGTTTCGCCTCACCAAGCACAATTGCGTGACTATGGTCTATAACGTTTGTTTATATCTGATAGATTGTGAATATATTTATCGGATACAAGGTTAAGATTTTTATGGGCGGATGGTTTTCTATCTGCCTTTTTATATTGGTAAAGAAAATGGAGGTATAAAGACATTAGCGAACAATTGATTAACGAACAGATAAAAGCTAAAGAGGTTCGTCTTATTTCATCAGAGGGTGAACAATTAGGTATAGTTTCAATAAACGAAGCAAGAGATAAAGCAGAGGAAGCAGGTTTGGATTTGGTTCTCATTGCACCAACGGCAAAACCCCCTGTTTGTAAAATTATTGATTATGGTAAATTCAGATATGAGCTTGCCAGAAAAGATAAGGAAGCAAAGAAAAAGCAAAAGACAATAGAAATAAAAGAGGTTCGTTTATCGCCGAATATTGACACTAATGATCTTAATACAAAAGTCGGTTCTGCCAGAAAATTCTTAGAAAAAGGAAACAAAGTTAAAGTTACTCTAAGATTCAGAGGTAGAGAGATGGCAAGAATGTTCAAGTCAAAGTATATTTTGGATGATTTTGCCGAGGCTCTTTCAGATGTGGCGACAATCGACAAACCTTCTAAGGCGGAAGGAAGAAGTTTGGTAATGTTTTTATCAGCAAAGAAGGCTTAAAGATATTGTAATAAAAGGAGGATTCATTATGCCAAAGCTAAAGACAAGTAGAGCAGCAGCAAAGCGTTTTAAGAAAACAGGAACAGGTAAGCTTGTAAGAAACAAAGCTTATAAGTCACATATCTTAACTAAGAAGTCAACAAAGAGAAAAAGAAATCTTAGAAAAGATATCGTAACAGATGCAACAAATGCAAAGGTTATGAAGAAAAATTTTACCATATCTATAAGTTGACGAAGGGTTAGGAGGTTTTTTTAAATGGCAAGAGTTAAAAGGTGCTTTAAAATGCAAAGAAAAAGACATAATAGAGTTTTAAAACTTGCAAAGGGATATAGAGGAGCTCGTTCAAAGCAGTACAGAATTGCAAAAACAGTCTGTAATGAGAGCTTTTGGCAAGTGCTTACGCAGGTAGAAAAGAGAAAGAGACAGTTCAGACAGCTTTGGATCGCAAGAATCAATGCTGCAGCAAGAATGAACGGACTTTCATATTCAAAAGCTTATGCACGGACTTAAGGTTGCAGGTGTTGATATGAACAGAAAGATCCTTGCAGATGTAGCTGTAAACGATCCTGCAGGTTTTACAAAGTTAGCTGAAGTTGCTAAGTCAAAGCTTGCATAATTTTAAATATTGTATTATACTTACCACGTGAGTTTTTATCGCGTGGTGTTATAGGCAGAAATGGCGGAATTGGCAGACGCGCACGGTTCAGGTCCGTGTGATAGCAATATCATGAGGGTTCAAGTCCCTTTTTCTGCATGAAATGTATCTTTATATTGATAGGTATTGCATTTTTTTAAAAAGATTGTACATTTTGTGCAATATTCAAGAAAGGAGAAAAATATGTTAAGGGAATTGGCGAAACATATAAAAGAATTTAAGACCGCTTCCTTGCTCACTGTTGTGTTTATATTGGGTGAAGTGGTATTTGAACTTCTGATTCCGTATATGATGACCTTTATAATTGACAGGGGTGTCATGAAGGGAGATTACAGTGCGGTAGTAACATACGGTTCCGTGATGATAGGACTTGCAATCTTGGGAACTGCTTTGCGGAGTAGCTGCCGGATTATTTGCTGCAAAAAGCATCATCAGGTTTTGCAAGAAATTTGCGTGAAGCAATGTTTAGAAATATTCAAAAATTTTTTTCATTTTCAAATATTGACAATTTCTCGACAGCAAGTCTTGTAACCAGACTTACTACAGATATCACAAATATCCAAAATGCTTATCAGATGATACTTAGAATGCTTATGAGAGCACCGGCAACTCTTGTCTTTGCGCTTATAATGACTGTAACCATATCAAGGAGTATGTCGGTTATATTCTTTATTGCAACATTTTTCCTCTCTTTGGCATTAGTCATCATAATGACAAGTGCCGTAAAGCTTTTTAATCAGGTTTTTGAAAAAGTACGATGCACTTAATGCAAATGTTCAGGAAAATATCTCAGGTATAAGAGTGGTGAAGTCATATGTACAGGAGGACAGAGAAATATCAAAGTTTGAGGTTGCCGTTACAAATATCTATAAGCTTTTTGTAAAGGCGGAATCAAGGATAGTACTTAATAACCCTCTTATGATACTTACAGTATATGCCTGTATAATAGCTCTTTCATGGTTCGGTGCAAGCCAAATCACATCAGGAAGCTTGACAACAGGTGCACTTACTTCACTGTTTTCATATGTAATGAGCATCCTTATCTCACTTATGATGCTTTCATTCACAGTTGTAATGATTACAATGTCTGAGGCAAGTGCAAAAAGAATCGCAGAGGTGTTAAGAGAAAAAAGCGATATAACCTCAAAGGAAAATGCCTGCAAAACAGTAGCAAACGGAAGTATAGACTTTGACAATGTGAGCTTTTCTTATAAGGCAGGTATCGGTAAACCTGTACTTTCAAATATAAATATACATATAGCTTCAGGCCGTACTATAGGAATACTCGGAGGAACGGGGAGTTCAAAGACGTCCTTTATAAATTTGATACCGAGACTTTATGATGCGACATCCGGCAGCGTATATATCGGCGGCAAGAATGTCAAGGACTATGACTTGAAAGCACTTAGAGATGCGGTAAGCGTAGTTTTACAAAAGAATGAGTTGTTTTCAGGTACAATACTTGAAAATCTTCGTTGGGGTAATGAAAATGCCACATTGGATGAGGTAAAGAGAGCCTGTGAACTGGCTTGTGCGGATGAGTTCATAGAGAGAATGCCTGAAAAATACGATACTTGGATAGAGCGTGGCGGTGCAAACGTTTCAGGTGGTCAAAAGCAAAGGCTATGTATTGCCAGAGCGCTTTTAAAGAATCCTAAGGTACTTATACTTGACGACTCCACATCAGCTGTAGATACGGCTACGGATGCCAAGATAAGAAGAGCCTTTAGAGAAGAGATACCTGATATAACAAAGATTATTATTTCACAGAGAATATCCTCTATAAAGGATGCGGATAAGATAATTGTGCTTGAAAAAGGTCAGGTAGTGGGTTTTGATACTCATGAAAAACTGCTTGAGACAAATGAGATATACAGGACCACAGCAAATGCACAGGCGGAAGGCAATGCAGATTTTGACAAGGTAGGTGCATAATGTCGGAAATAAACAGAGAAAAGGGTGGAATAAGCCAGACTGTACAGGTGGTTGCAAGCAAGAGCATGAAGCGTGTAATTTCACTTGTAATGAAGAATTATACAAAGAGTATTATTGTAGTATTTATTTGTATTATCATTTCCGCAATAGTAAGCTCTATAAGCGCTTCTTCCATGCAACAGATTATAGATAATTATATAACTCCGCTTACAAAGGAGACAAACCCTGATTTTGCTCCTCTTGCAAAAGAGCTGTTAAGACTTATTTGCATATTCTTGTTAGGTGTAATTGCAAACTATGCCTATAACAGGATAATGGTAAATGTAGGACAGGGTACCATGAGAGTGATAAGAAGAAATCTTTTTGCACATATGGAAAAACTTCCTATCAGATACTTTGGCACACATTCACATGGTGATATCATGTCGATATACACCAATGATACGGATACACTTCGTCAGTTTATAGGTATATCGTTCCCACAGCTTGTGGAAGCACTGTTTTCACTTGTAGCGGTCTTTATAACCATGGTTATTCTAAGTCCGATAATGACAGTAGTATCGGTTATAATGATTTTTATTTCCGTACAGGCTTCAGGTAAAGCGGCAGGTCTTTCAGGAAAGTATTTCGGCATACAGCAAAGTACTTTGGGTAAGGTAAACGGATATATAGAAGAGATGATCAGCGGTCAGAAGGTCGTTAAGGTGTTCAACCATGAAGAGAAGAACATAGAGGGATTTGTCAAGATAAACAATGACTTATATGATGCGTCAACAAAGGCAAACGGTTTTGCAAATATACTTATGCCTATAGTTGCTCAGATAGGTAACCTAAGCTATGTTGTAATAGCGGTAGTCGGAGGATACTTTGCAATAAGCGGACATATGGGCGTTACGGTAGGTACTATTGCGGCATTCCTTTCACTTGTAAAAGCATTTAACAGACCTTTTATGACTGTTTCACAGCAGCTTAACGCTGTAGTTATGGCGGCTGCCGGCAGCAAGAGAGTATTTGACCTTATGGATGAGCCTGTGGAAGGTGACGAGGGCTATGTTACTTTGGTAAATGCCAAGGAAGACAAAAACGGAAATATCTCTGAATCTGATAATAGAACCGGCATATGGGCATGGAAGTATAAGCACAGTGACGGAAGCTTAACATATACAAAGCTTGAGGGAAATATAGTATTTGAGGATGTAGATTTCGGTTATGTTCCGAATAAGATAGTGCTTCATGATATAAATCTTTATGCAAATAAGGGACAAAAGATTGCGTTTGTAGGTTCTACAGGTGCCGGAAAAACAACTATCACAAACCTTATTAACAGATTCTACGATATTCAAAGCGGTAAGATCAGGTATGACGGCATCAATATAGAAAAGATAAAAAAGGACGATTTGAGAAGATCTCTGGGAGTTGTGCTTCAGGAGACCAACCTTTTCTCGGATACCGTTATGGAAAATATCAGATACGGGCGTCCTGACGCTACCGATGATGAGTGCAGAGCGGCTGCAAGACTTGCAAATGCCGACGGCTTATAGAAAGACTTCCGGACGGATACAATACATTTTTGCACGAGGGAGGTACCAATCTTTCACAGGGTCAAAAACAGCTCCTCTCGATTGCAAGAGCGGCTTTGGCGGACCCGCCTGTACTTATACTTGACGAGGCGACATCATCAATTGATACAAGAACAGAACAGCTTGTTCAAAGCGGTATGGATTCACTTATGGTGGGCAGAACAACCTTTGTTATAGCACACAGACTTTCAACGATTAAAAATTCTGATGTAATAATGGTTCTTGAACAGGGTAGAATAATAGAGAGAGGATCACATGAAAGCCTTTTGGAACAAAAGGGCAGATATTATCAACTCTATACCGGAAAGGCGGTATAAATAAATGTATCGGGTGCAATTTTGCACCCGATTTATGTTTAGTTATTGTCATCAAATGTACAGTCTATAAATTGTATATCTTCATTGTTTTTTTGTTTTATAGCTGTTATTTTTAAAAATTACAATTTTTAAATATTATATCTTTAGATTCGGATGCAGCTATAAAAAGATCTTGAAAACCTTCGGCTTTATTCCTGATATTTGGCAATCTTCAAAACTTATATTGCCACAGTAGTTTATCTCGAATTGACTAAAACCCTCACTGTCACGTAAAAACACAATTTTTAAAATGATGAATTGTAAGTATTATTAAGTTCCAATAAACCATAGCTGCATTCATAAATCTGAGTATTTATAACAGATATATTTGATGCACTGGTTGAGCTTATACCATAGGGTACCGCATCCGAACAGATTACAATCCTCAATTCTTACTCCGTCACAAGAGGAAAATGCAAGTACATTGCCTGTGCAAGAGCCCTTTTTCAACATTATGTCCGAAAGTCAGACCTTTAAAAGCTTATATCACTTCCGCCAAAACATTCAAGTACATTACTTGTTGCGGAATTTGTAAGAATATTTACACCGGCTCCGTCCTTGGACTCAAGTCTTATATGGTCGGTATATAAAAGATAGTTGGGAAAAATTATCTTCAGAGTCGGATTCTCCGATATCAATACTTTCGTTTGAATTAATATCGGAGAAATTATAGGTACCTTCTTTCAGTATGATTTTTGTATTAGCTTTAAGGTTTTTTTACAAGCTCGTTTATATTAGAAACAGTAACGGTTTTTATAGTAAAAATAGTTTTCTCTGTCCTCATATTCCTTTGAACCTTTTCTTAGGGTAAACAAGCTCGGTATATCCGTCATAGTCAGATTCAGGGTCATCTTCAATTAATAAAATTTTATTGTCTTCTACAATGGCAAAATTTACATTCAGTTTTATTTTAGAATCCGCACCTCAGGTATTACAGTCTCATCAAAGCTTGCACTCCAGAATTCATTTATACAGTTTAAGGTCAGCGGTTTTTTTATTAAAGGAAACACCCATTTGCTTTATATCGCTTTTACCGTAACCTTTCTCTCTTACAAAATGATAATCCGCATACATCTTATCATTTTTCTTATATATTTTCAGAGTGGATTCAAACGGGGTTTTATCATCTGTAGTCATATCATGAGGTGAAAATTCACCGCATGCAACAAGCTCCCATTCACCTATAAGCTTGTCTGAGTCTTCCTCTATTGAAGTAATCTTGGGCATTTTATCCTGCTTTATAAAGGTAAGGCTCTCCTCAGAAAGTTCAAACATATCGGAACAACTCATTTTATCACCTGTATTTGAAATCCGAGCGTAAAAAATCACTTTTTTATGTGGATTTTCAGTATTAAACTCAAGATCTATCGTATCCGAATTTTGAATCCATGTGTAAGAATCGGCATCGACATGTGAACAAGATGATTCAACATTATCACCGGCTGTGGATCTGCAATGAAAGCTGCCGTCCTCATTAAATATAAGCTCGACACTTCTTTTCCATTCACCGTCGTCCTGATTTGCTATCCAATATGTATTTTTTATGGAAGCTGTTTTGCTGTTTACGGATTGTTCATTTTGAGCAGATGAATTCTTATTTGTATTATTTTGCTTACCGCTTCCAAAACAGGCGGTTGCAATAATTGCTACGGATAAAAAAATAACGATATCAATATTTTTCCTTTTAAACATTTTTATACCTCCCGGACAATTGTAATATATCTCTTATGTAGCATATTTTTACATAAAAAGTATATTATCAGATGAATACTTTTTAAAAAAGAGGAAACTATCTGCCTGATACCGACAAAATATTTAAAAAAATGTATTAATATATAAGGATGCTATAGTTTAATTATAATACTATAAAATAATAAAATGATGTATAATAAATTACAAATAATATTTTTGGAGGTTTTTTTATGGTTTATAATTACGAAAAAGTAGATCAGAAGTTATTGGTACCTCAGATAGAGGATCAACTTATGATTTATATACAGCAGGAACAGATTGCTGTAGGCTCAATATTGCCAAGTGAACATAAATTATCGGAAAGATTCGGTGTGGGAAGGAGTACTGTAAGAGAAGCTATAAAAAGCCTTGTGACAAGAGGCATATTGGAGGTAAAAAGAGGATCGGGAACATTTGTAAAGAATCCGGAACTTGATAACGGTGATCCTCTCGGGCTTTCAAAAATAGAGATTGACATCGAAGCAAGAAAGATTGCTGTTATCGGTATAAACGGTGAGAAAAGAACACCTGAGGAAATAGACGATATTTTGGCAAAGAGAAAAGCAAATTGGAAAGGATTTACAAGTAAACACAAAAAAGGGCTTGCTGAAACTATATGCACAGCATGCACAAAGCCCGATGAAGGGTGCATATATGGAATAAAGTGACAGACTTTATCGTAACCGGCTTTACATTTTTATTTAACAGTTTTAAAATACATCTATGGCATTATATGTGTCGTAGATGTTTTTTGTAGAGTAAAAGGAGAAAATGTTATGAGAAAGGGTGTTTTATTTGCATCGGCGCTGTTAGCCGGAACTGTGGCTATGACAATACCTGCTTTTGCAAGTGTAGGAAGCTGGCAGAGAAACGGGATAGGTTGGTGGTTTGAATATTCCGACGGTTCCTATGTACAGTCATCATGGATTGATATAAATAATACTTGGTATTACATGGGTGCTTCAGGGTATATGCAAACAGGTTGGTTAAATTATGGCGACGATTGGTACTATTTGGACTCTGTAAACGGAAATATGCGTGTCGGCTGGATCTCATTGAATAATGTATGGTATTATTTGAATCCTTCAAATGGCGGACGTATGGATGCAAATACATATACACCTGACGGATATTATGTAGACAGTACCGGTGCATATCAGCCGAATACGGACTACACTAATTCATCATATAAAAAGAAATAATAATAACGCAGATAATAATTCAAATACATACATATACCCTATAATTATTCGGATAACAGTGCTACAAGTAATAATAATTCGAACAATAGCGGTTTTGATTGGTCAAAGCTATATTCCGATGAAAAACCTAAGCAAATATCCACAGACGAGTATGAGGATAAGGTTATAGAGCTTGTCAATGCGGAGAGAGCAAAGCGTGGCATTCCTGCATTAAAGAAGTATGACAGCTTGATGGATACAGCTCACTTGCGTGCCAATGAGCTTGCGGAGTTGTTCTCACATGACAGACCCGACGGTTCGGATTGTTTTTCAGCTTTTCCAAGCGGATATAATCGTTGGGGAGAAAATATTGCAGAAGGACAAAAAGATCCTGCAGATGTTATGGATTCATGGATGCATTCGGAAGGACATAAGAAAAATATTCTCAATAGGGACTTTGATTCTATAGGAGTAGGATGCTACAACAATAACGGTACTCTTGAGTGGGTACAAAACTTCGGCAGAAAGTCAGGATATTAAAGATAAAAAAGAAATATATTGACATTTCCATAAATAAAACTTACGATAATATTTAGATATATTTAATATCAGCTAAATATTTATATATTAACGGCTTGAGTTAAGGGGTGTAGTACATGCAAGAACGTAGGATTTGTCAAAGCGATATAATAAAATATATAAATGAAGAGCTGGGTATCCCCTACTCTTCATTGTGCATTGTTATAGATAAAGTAAGACCCGGAAATATGGTAGAGCCCAGAATCAGTGAGATAAAACGTGGAAAGAGAAAGGGATATAAGGAACTTGAAAGCCATGAAGATATGTTTTTTGACACATATTTTACAATCAAAGATGAAGAGCTTGGGTTTCAGAGAGTAAGGGAGTTTATTGAACGTGAAAAATTGATCTTTCCGAATCATAAAGGGTTAAAAGAAGATGACTATAAATCCTATTCTTTGCGTATGTTAAAGTACGGTTTGGAGAACTGTGAATTACCGTCAAGCCACAAGAATATAGTGTTATCTGAGGATATTAAAGAGCCGACAGTAAATACGGAAGATATATCAGACGTCAATGACATTGTGGAATCTTTCGATGAAACAAATGAGAATGTAAAAAACAAGCATATAAACAGTATAAAAGAAAAATTGGAATTATATTTTTTTATGTTTTGTTTGCTTGATTCTCGGCTCAATAATATTCAGTATTTATAGGATTTCAGCAATAGATATATTCGTTTTGATGAAAAAATCTGCCACCTGCTTTGTTTTCTTTTTGATATTATTTATTGCGGTATCTACAGTCTTTTTCGGACTTATCGATACAGGTATTGCAGTGTTTATTTACAAAACAAAAGATAAGAACCATGAAAAAAATTAACTTATAAAGACATATATAGATTGCTAAATACGGTGATAAAGACAGAATAATACAAGGGCGTGGGAGATATGATCTTGGAATAAGTCATATATGTTATTCGTTATTTTGCAACATAACAGGTGCTCTATGTGCGTTAGCTTTATACAGCTATTTGAAGGCACAGGAAAAACCTTGATACTTTTTATATTATCAAAGGATTTTTTTCTATAGTTGCAAATATAGATATGATATTTGTGTTGATACTGGTATTTGTAAACAGCTTCTTACTGTTTACAAGAGAGCCTATGAAAGATTTCCATGATATAGAGGAAAATCCGGATACATTGAAAAATCACCAGACTAAGTGTTATAGCCAACAACATATATATAGCGGTAAATATATTCTTTTCATCTATGGGAATACTGTTCTCATTTATGTATGGATTTTTCAAGCCATAATGTCATAGGAAATATGTCACCTATGTTTTGTCTTGTGCTTATAGGACTGTATTCATATTTATGGTTTTCCTCCACATCACCATATGCGGTAGAGTTCAATGCACAATGTGCAGGCTCTTTTTTGTTGCTGGCACCTTTTATAGCATCTGTTACTTCACTATATACAATTATGTGTTTTCAATAATTCGACTTCATATATGATGGTTATAGGTGTAAATGTAATAGCTGTAATAGTATGGCTTGTATGTCTGATCTATAAAGAAGAGAGAAAATTAGCTTCGGTTATGAGAAACAACAAGATTTATTTTTCCGTCTATGCATCACTTCTGGTTTTATTTTTTTATTATACTCAATTGTATTTAAATATAATTTTATAAAATTGATTTTTGCCACCGGTTTTCTCCGGTGGTTTTTTTATTGTAAATTTAATATACAAATCCGGTAAAAATGTTGATGAATATAAGGATTATAGTACTTACACTAAAAATTACACAGGGGTATGTAAGTTATTGGGATGGTACATTATAAGAAAAAGGTTAAAAATAAAAACTGTATTTTGAGGGCAAATATTGCTACGTTAAATAAATATAATATTGGAGGAATATATATGTTGTAGGAGGAAGTGTATTAATTTAAAAAAACAGAACTTATTATAAGGGGGATAAAATGAATAAACTTATTAATAAAATTATAGCAATCCTATTATCCATAGTAATAGTTTTTGCTAATCAAACAGTTGCATATGGAGGAATAGAACAACAGGAGAATGAAGAGTTTTTGGAAGGATATGAGAATTTAAATATCGATGAAGACTTAGATATATCCAAATTTGCAACTCCATCTATAGCAAGTTTTAGAATGGCCAGTTTATTAAATACAGGGGAGGATTTAGCAGGAGGACTACAGCTCCTGAATATGGAAATGTATATTATTATAATGGGGCATATAATCCTTTTGCATATTATCAAAATCTTATTGGAGAATGTACATGGTATGTTTGGGGAAGGGCTTATGAAATACTTGGGCATCGGCCTAATATTTCAAACAGGTATGCAAAAGATTTTTATGCATACAATCTAAATTCAGGAGCATATCCTTATGGAAACGAACCTAAATTGGGGGCCATTGCCTGTTTTGCACCAAATAATCATGCACGTTGGACAGGACATGTAGCCATAGTAGAAGCTGTTGGTGGAGACGGCTCAGTAATACTTTCAGAGTATAATTTTAAAGGCGTTCATGTGTTTTCTTCAGATAGATATCTCAATCCAACAGAGGCAAGAACATGGGTACAAGGATATATTTATTTAAGACCTGACGATCCTGTTATACCTGACCATATCCCGGGACCTGTAGGTGGAAGTGATGATGATATAGCAGACGGCGACTATACCATACGTTCAGATGTGGCAGAAGGTAGAAGCTTAGGTTGGGAAGGTGATGGAAATACAAACGGACAGAATGTATGTTTAAAAGATTATTTTAAAAATGGTGACTATGTATGGACACTTGAACGTCAAAGTGATGACAGTTTTATCGTAAAAACAAAGCAAGGTGGAAAACTCCTTGATATATTAGGTGGACCATATTCATATGGCAATGAAAAGAATGCGATTATGTGGGAATATGTACAGGGAAATGACAACCAAAGATGGTACATAGTAAGAAATGGCAGCGGATATAGATTTATTGCTAAACATTCAGGATATTCATTGGATGTAAGAAACGGAGATGCTACTGACGGCAATAATATTTATCAATATTATCCTAATGAATCTACAGCACAAAAGATTCTATCTTGAAAAGCATGATTTTTCCAAATGTAGAAGAAACAAGTGCAAATGATCTAAAAGATAATGCTACTTACATAATTCGATCAAAAACTGGATGTATCAAAAGTAATTACGACCGAGTCTGATTCAAGTGGCACAAACGGTAAAAATATATACCTCTATGATTATAATTCACCTGATTTACCTTCAACACAGATTTGGAAGCTTGAGAAGCAGTCAGACGGAACATTTCTTATAAAGAATACATACAATAATAAATATATGGATGTAGTATGGTATTCCTTGAGCAACAGAGCAAATATTTACAGCTGGGAAAGGCATTATAATCCTAGTGAGAGCTGGTATATTGTGAAAAACAATGATACCGAGGGAACATACAGAATTGTAAATAAGAATTCAGGTAAGGTTGTGGACATAACCGGAGCCAAACAGCAAACGGTACTAATGTGCAACAATATATTTGGCATGAACATCCGGCACAAATGTTCTTCTTTGAAAGAGTTCCTGCTACGATAGAATATACGGTTACATTTAAAACAGATGATAACTATATAGTATCAACTCAGATAGTCGAAGAAGGTAATCCTGCATTTGCACCGCAAGCGCCTTATAGAGAAGGGTATGAATTTGTAGATTGGGAAGGTGATTACAGCAATATTCTATCAGATACTGTTATAATTGCTAAGTACAATAAATTACCTGCGAATAATAATGGAGTAAATACCGGCAATAATACCGCACCAAATACAGGAAGTTCAAGTAATAATACAGCTAATTCCGGTAATAATGTAGTCAATAATACAGGTACAAATTCAAGTACAAATAATAGCGGAAATAATACAGGTGGTAGTAATCTGAATATCGGAAACAGTAATAATATTGCCGGAACAAATGCAGGTAATACAAATAGTAATATAGGAAATAACATAGGAAATACAGTAACCGAAACTACAAAGAAAAGTAAAGGTGGTTCATCATCCGGAGGCGGTGGTTCACACTCCGGAGGAGGATCACGTTCCGGTGGTGGCGGAGGTTCACGCTCAGGAGGAGGCGGAGGCTCACACTCCGGCGGCAGTGCTGCTAAGGCTTCTCAGAACTCAACTTCTATTCCACAGGGAAGTATATCGTGGCAAAGAGACAACAAAGGATGGTGGATTAAGAATAGTGACGGCTCATATCCAAGAAATGAATGGAAGTTTGTTAACAACAGTTGGTATTTCTTTGATTCACAAGGATATATGTTTACAGGTTGGCTGAATATAAGTGGAAGTTGGTACTTTTTGAATACAGATGAGGGTAGCAACAACGGAAAGATGGTTACAGGTTGGAGAGCAGTATCAGGAAAATGGTATTATCTAAGCACTGCTACAGACGGTAGTGGCGGAAAAAAATGCTTTTGAATACAACAATAGACGGCTATAGATTAGGTGCTGACGGTGCATGGGTAATTCAATAATAATTTTTGCACTTAGAACTTTTTAATTAAATTAAGAGATAAAAGCCGGATTTTTGATAGATTAATTTCTTAAAAATAGGTGTGTTTAAAAAGAATAAAATCTTTATTTAATTCAACGGGTCTTCAAATAAATTGTTGAAGTCTGTTATTTATAATAAAATATTTGGGATTATTCCAATAAGTAGAATAATAACATATTGACATTTTATTGCAAAAACCTTACGATAGTATTTAGATATAATTAATATAATTCTAATTATGTTACTATTTACATTACTTTAATTTTTTTGTTTTGCTGTACAAAGTTGATAAGAATATATTTATTAGGAGGAGGTATAGTGAGACTTATTATACTTTGTATTTTAAATTTTTAATCATGTAAATAAAGGGAAAGATATGGTATACAAAGAGGGATATAGTTCATATGGACATTGTTGGATTGAGGGTGATGGTGTGACTTTTTGGGTGTATGTAATGGATGGAAGGTCTACATATGGTCCATATAGTTCACTAACAGATGCTATAAGCGAATTTAACAGATATTGTTTGTAAATAGGAACAGAAATTATGAAAAAGAAAATAGCATTTATTTTGATAATAACTATACTTGTCGTATCTGTAGTTATATATTTTAAGAAGGATAATATAACGTGGGATATAATTCAAAAAAATACATTTACTACAGAGACTGGTGACAGAGAGTTACCATCAGATTCGTCTAAACTTAGTAAGAAAGAGATTGAATTTTATCAGAAAACAGCTGATGAAGGCGACCGAGTTTCACAGTATATAATTGGAAATTTTATATTATTATGGAGTTTTCTACGATCAGAGTTATGAGAAGGCTTATGAATACTTTTTCTTTATCTGCTGAGAAGGGATATACTGAAGCATATATAGCATTAGGAGATATGTATTTAATGGGTAAATTTGTTGAACAGAGCAATACGAAGTCAATAGATTGGTATCAAAAGGCGGCAGATACAGGTAATGCTGACGGACTATGCAATATAGGCGTATCCTATTATAGGGGGGATGTATATGAGCAAGATTATATCAAGGCAGAGGATTACCTAAAAAGAGCAGCTGATAATGGAAGTGATTTTGCACATTTATATTTGGGATACTGTTATATAGAAAATACAAGTCCAATAGTTAACGAGTTAAAGGTCGAAGAAGAGTTTAAGCTTGCAGCAGAAGCTGGTATAGAAGTAGCATATATAAATTTATTAGAATACTATCTTGAAAAAGAAATATGATGAAGCATTTTATTGGGCAGAAAAAGTCTGCCGGAGCAAAAAGATACTGATGTTGTTAGAACAGGAAAAATATTACTTGGCCTGTTTTTTTATGAGTATGGGAAAAATGGTAGACAAGGATTTAGCAATGGCAAAGTCACTTTTTTTCAAGAAGCTCAAGAACTTGGAGGAGATTATTCAGAGGATATTTCTAGAGTAGAGAATGAGATGGAGGAGTAATTTATGCTATATATAAATTTTAAAAATTTCATAGGACTAGTGTATTTAGCTATAGTTATAAGTTGTCTTACAGGTTGTAGTTTACAACAAAAAGAATAACATTAAAAGACTTTTGAAAATTTGGGATTTGAATATTATGAGAGTTCTACCGGTGGTGAAATGGACATATCCAGATTTAGTCTTATAAATAATGAAGGTTCAATCATTACGGTATTTAACTCATTAGATAATGGATGTTATGCATTTCCAAATGAAATAAAATTTGTACAATCAATTTGGTTTTGCAAATGAGGATGCAGATGATTATTCAGATGTAGGACATGGGATAGTTATGTCACAGTCTGGAATACAAAATTTGTATCAACTTGCGACTATGATATCTAAAGATCCACAAGAAACATTTATTTCATGTTTACCCAAAGAATTGCATGATTTAATTAAAGAACATGATTTAAGAGTTATGTTTAGTGGAGGAGCATATAGTCGTAAAGTGAGTGAGACGGGAAGATGGGATGGATCCGGGGTTCCTGCTATGTGGAGCTTTTGAACTTTTCTCTCCAAATTATTCTTTTTATAATAGTGATATTGATAAAGGTGAAAAAGGCTTTTTATTGGTCATTTATATTAGGTGATAATCCTAGTACCGGAATAATTCTAACTCCCGGTCCATCAAGTTCAATTGGAAAAGAAGGATTAGAAAAAAATCCGGAATTTGATGAATTATTTAATAAATTAATGGAAGAATCAACTAATAATCTTAATAAGTTTGATCCAAAGACTTTTAAAAGTAACTCTAACTCCTGAGAGCATTGAGGCTTTAAAGGCTGTGATACCTTATCTTGATATGCCGTAAAATATAAAAATGAATTGTTGTATTGGATTACAGCAATATTTTTGTAGATAATTATATATCTAGGTAATTGCGAAACTCGCTGAGCTCGTTCGCAATCATTATTGTATACAAGGATAAATTTGTGCAAAGCACAAATTTTAAGCTGAAAAGTTGATAACTGCAAGATTTGGGCGCACTTTAATAAGCGTAGTGCTTATATAAAGTTGATAAGTCCTAAGCAATTAAAGATTTTAAACTTCTGATATGTTGTCGTTGGTTAATTTTATCAGCAACAACTACAGTTAATAACTGTGATATACCGGCTAGCAGTAAATCGGAATGCAGTGTTTTTTCATTTGTTGTTTTCCGTTTGGCAATGCAGAAACTGTCCTTAAAGTGATTGATTGATTTTTCAACATTTACCCTGATCTTATATGTTTCATCCCATTCTTTAGAACCTCGTTCTACTCCGGGATAAGCTCTGAGATTCTTTTTCAGGATAAACATAAATCATTCTACCGCAGGAAGAAGTTGTACAAGGATTGTCACAGTGACAGACACGCTGTTTTTTTACTTGTCTTGTCGGTTGTATTCCCATTTCATTTTTGGACAAACGAACTTCATTGTAGACAGTTTGCTCTTTAAATGGGATTTACTTCTTCACGTTTCATCGGAAGTGAAGAATCATGAGGGCAACAAGGAATACCATTTTCATTGAATGTATATTTAACATTATCCATTGAGAGCTTAACTTTTAAAGGAATAAATGCTTTTTGAAATTGAAATCTTCAAAAAGTGATTTGTAAATCTCAATGGTATCAAAAGGCTGCATCACCAAGGAATATAGATGGTTTAATACCCGGATGCCTTGTTTTAAAGTCTTTTAAGGTAGGCAGTAAAGCTTTGGAATCAGCAAGAGATTTGTCTTCATCAGGAGACTTTGCTTTCTTTTCAACTACAATATCAGGATGGGAAGTAAGATAATCCTTGTTGTAGAAATCAATGGAATGAACAATTCCAAGTCCATTGGTAATAATACCGAACTTGTAGGCGTAGCAGAAAATGTCCGTTAATGTACTGCTGTTTAATCTCATGGTTTGATGAAGCTGATGTGGGCATAGAAGCGAAACGCTGCCTTATAAGGGTCATAAGAACTATCAAAATTCATAGATTTTGCATAGGATTTAAGCTGCTTGATAATGCGGTTGGCATATTTAGGATTATTTTTCGGTTACATAAGCTTCAACACCTGAAGTGTCAAACAAAAAGCATAGAAGCAAGGTTGCTATCAATATCCCTACATATCGGTTCAGTTATATCAACAAGCTTTATCAAAAAAACAGATTGTAAGTCCAATAAAAAAATCTTGCTTAAAACGAGTGATTTTAGAGGCGTCAGGAACTTTGGTAAAAACCGCAGAATTCTCTAAGATGTCTTGAATAATGAAGAAAGACAAGTAAAAAGAGAATCAGTAGGAATAGAAAAACAGGCGTTGAATGATCAAAGCCCAAAGCATAGCAGTCAAAGGATATTTTCGATTTCTACCTGTGGCTGCATAATAATGATTGTAAAAAGAAAACGGAATAATTTCATCAAGGTCAATGTGATTTTCGAGCAGAGTAAGAAACTGAGGTTTGTCAGATTCAAAAATATCTTTACAATCTTCAAAAATATCTGCCAAAGAGAGTTGTTTTTGTGATATCATAGTAATGTCTCCTTTAGGGATGTGGTTTATGATGGATCTGATATAAATATTCCTACAACTGATGAAACCATCGAGAAATACGGAAGTGCCTCAGTGAGAGGAGGAAAACCATGTGCTCAGATTGGGTTGGGATGTATTTACGACGTTCTTAATCGCTTTATTCTGGAAAGCAGTATTAATACCGTAAAGTTTGATGAGATGCGAGTAGCCCAGGAACAGTTAAAAGGAATAAAGGATACAATTGGAAACAGATATCCCTATCTTGTTGTTATGGATAGAGGTTATCCTTCGACACCGGCATTTTTGAATTTTATAGATGATGGAGTGTATTTTGTAGCAAGACTAAAAACAAGTGACTATAAGGCTGAACAGAAAGAATTAAAATCAAATGATGAGGATGTCGACATAACATTAACAAAGGCTAGAAGGAGAAATTATATTGGCAAAAAAGAAGAAACTATCATGATGAGCAGAGATTCCTTTTCAATGAGATTTGTAAAGGTGTGTTTAGATGATGGAAAGTCAGAAACTTTCGCTACTAATCTTCCACGGAATAAATTTCCAGAGGAATGCTTTGCAGAACTGTATCATATGCGCTGGGGTATAGAGACGGCCTATGAAGTTTTGAAAGACAGATTAAAAATCGAAAATTTCACAGGGATAAAATCAGTGCTTATTGAGCAGGACATTAACAGCACTATTTATGTTAGCAATCTTGCAGAAGATATAATCTGTGATATGAAGAAAGTAGCCAGGAGCACCTAAAGAATGATTATAAACATACAATGCAGTTAAACCGAAATCTAAGTATCGGACTTCGAAAAATGACCTAATATACATTCTTATAGAAAAAGATGGAAATAAAAAAGTAGCGCTACTAAAGGCATTGTATGATGAAATAAGCAAAAATGTAGTGCCGATAAGGCATGATAGACATTATCACAGAACTAAAGGACAGCTTGCAGCAAATTTCTCGAATACACATAAGCGAAGTTTCTAAACTGAATAAGTATTTCGATTTAAACTGGTGAACTATGCTCTTTTTAAGCTAATAATAGAAAAAGTGAAAGAAAAAGAGCATACCCTTATTTGCAAGAGTATGCTCCAAACGTTAAGTTAATGACATTGCGTATTTATACGGCTTTTTGGCGTTTCGCAAACGCCTAATTATATCAGAAATCGAGAGAGATTTTTATATTAAGTAACAAAAAAAGTGTTGCAGTTATACGGTTTTTGGTGTTTCGCAAACGCCTAAATTATGTATAAATATAGGAGGAATATGTTTAAATCATTGTTTATAGGAAATCGTGACGGAGGAATTACAAATACTTTTACACAGGTACCATCAACAGATAATCCTATAGTAATTATTGGTATTGGTCGTACGGGTATTGATGCTATCAGTAGATTAAAAATTAAATTGTATAGGCATATTGAGCCGGATAATAGAGATTTGGTACAAGTTAATGGTGACATGCCAATATATGATAATATTAAGTTTTTTTAGGTATTGATGTAGACAGTGAATTTCTAGAAAAATCCGGACTCTCTCAAGAAGAAAGTTTTATTATTCAAAAGTATAATATCAAAGACATTTTTGATCCGAAAAGCATTAGATTTAATTAAAAAGCAAAAAGAAATGCAATGGATGAGTGTTGATTATATATCAAATCAGAGTGCATTAAATGTGGATAATGTACGTAAATATCGTCAGTTTAGAAGGTTTTTGACCATTCTAAGTGCTGAAAAGATAAGAGAAACGCTTACTAATGTCATTACAAAAACCTGTAAAGGGAATACTGGTAGTAGTTTAAGTGTTCATATAATATCCGATATTTCAGGGGGTATGGGCTCAGGATCATTTATAGATATTTGTTATATTACGCGTTATGTAATTGATGAATTGGGATTCACTGATGCCAATGTTTCTGGCTATTTTGTGCTTCCAAAAGATGGAATCGACCGATATCATTTTACAACCTCTATTGTGAAGAGAAATGGCATAGCAGCTTTACTTGAAATAGAGCATTTGATGAATTTAGAGGATTCTAATGAGTGGTTTGAACAGGACTATGGCACATTTAGGATTCATACACAACATAAATTGGTGGATATTTGTAATTTTATATCATCTACTAGGGTCGATGGTGAGCCTTTACAGATTGGTTATGAATATGTTTTAAATGTTATTGCAGATTATATAATGGTTTTTATTACCGGAGGATGGACGAAAGAAAATCTGGTAGAACAAATTCCAATATCGAGAATGTTAGATATGAAAAAAGAAATGGCTGTAGACATGGTGAATCAGACATATGGGTATTCACAAAAACTATAATATTATCGGATCAGCCAGTGCAGAAATTCCAATGATAGAGATGGCTACATATTTGGCAAGCAAGTTGTTTGAAAATATTAATTTTAGTAAATTTGCATCTAATGATGACAGTTGGGAGTTTTTGGACTATTTATGTTTATCAGAGCAGAGTATTGATATGGCTTGGACTAGTATATCACAAATGGTACAATATAAAAAGGTTGTTAGTGAATTGTTAAGCAAATATTTTTTTATAATACTAAAGCAGGCTTAAATAACAATATTAGATTAGAACAAATAACGATTGAGATTAGTAGGTCTTCAATATGTCATAATAATTCATTAATTAAATATATAGAATCAATGGTAAAAGGATTGCAAGATTACAAGTATCAGGGAAATGTAGACTCTATCCCAGCTTCATTTTTTTAACAAATTGCAGGAAATAATAGAAGAACCTAAAAAGGACCTAGTTATGCATATAATATGTTGAATTCATGTGTTTATCTTTTGGATGAAATAGGTGGTCATTGTATAGAGAAATTGATGTCGGCTGCAGAGCAAAAAAAGTATTTTGTACAGTCAAATGAATGTTATAGAGCAGAAATTAGAAAAATGCAATATATTTAATAGGGAACTCATACAAGAGTATATTAATGCATTAAAAAATGTATGATTATTACAGTGAACAGGAGAGATTTTATCATGAAATGAAGTGCTTGACATGGTGCCTTACAGGTTCCTTTTAAGTCAATAAATAGAGAATATGTATGGCCATTAAAAAAAGTATTACAAACAGTCTGATTTGTATATTTAAAGATAATCGTATATATTTCGAGCGTGGTAAAGGTGATATATCACAGGATGGGTTTACTAAGCAACTTGTAAAAATTTTTCTAAGATAAAGCCAGAACTGGATGCTCAAATCAATGTTTTAGATTTTGACAAAGAAACAGCTAATATTTTAAAAATTTTTACAGAGCATCCTGATGTATGGATGAAAGGAAAATGAAAAATTAAAGGCGATGATTTCAGAATATATTATGAATAGATTTGAGCCTATACTTTCACAAAAGCCTTTGAAAACTTTTTGCGTAAAGATTTGAATATGGAGAATACAAACAATACCCAATTTACACAATATGTTGAAAAATAATATAATCAAGCCTTTGGCAAATGATGTAACTCCTGCTTTTTTTGGATGAACAAGTCTATAGTTAGTGATCTAGAAACACAAGGAGCAACTGATATAAGAATATCAATTATAAAGAGTGGTATTTTCGTAAGTAAGACTGTAAGAGGTATTCCAATGTATGCCTATGGGGGCTGATTGATTATCTTGAATCATATGAAAATTATAATGGTTTAGGTCTTCATATGTATGAGAATAATCCGAATTGGAGAGAGACTTTAACATTCCAATATCCTTATAGTTTAAATCCTAAGTATACTAAAAATGCAGAGGAATTATTAAATCTTTATAATGATAATGATAAACTTGAGTAAAGTACAAATTTTAATTTAATCAGCAAGTGATTTGTTTGAAAAATTAAAATAAAGTTAATTATAAAGATTGATTAATCCTGAATTATTCACGGCATAATATTTAAGTTAATTACCGTGCTATAAATCTTTCAATTTAATCCATGACGCTGTAACTGACTTAATACATCTAAAAATGGGCAGACTTCCCCTAGGTAGAGTTTACAAGTAGTTATCAAGCTGTCAAGGTTCATTATTAGTTGTTATTCAAGCTGTATATATAGCTTGCTGATATTGTATAGGGTCTTATAGAACTCATCCTTATATTGGCAGCTGCTACACAGCTTGAATGTTATATACCTTGCTGAACGAATTACTTTTGCAGCAATCTTTAGCAGTTTTAGGTGGACAGTATCAATGCGTTGTTTTCTCATATTTGCAGATAATGAGGGTCGTCTAAACAAATTAAATATGTTATAAGCAAGTGCATGTATTTGAAGCCTGTTGGCATTTACAATTCTTGTATAACTGCTGACAGAAGCAAAGTCAAAACCTGTTTTACTTTCCTTTATAAAGTTTTCATCAAGCCTCTTTTGCAATAGAACTTGATAAGATATTCAGGGGATGACTCCATGTTTGTAACAACGGATGTATACATGTAAGTCATTTGGTTTTCAGGTTTTTCAACTTTACAGACAACACGTCTTTCATAAGTCCAAGGACCTGCCTGATACATGAATTCACCATAAACTACAGCATAATCTACTTTGTTGTTTTTTGTGATTTCATCAAGTTCATCTACAAGATATGATGCCTTATCACGAAGTATAGCATTTTCTTTCAAACGAATTACATAGCCGGTACCGTTTTCTTCACACTGTTTATACAAACCGGGTGTTGCAAAGCCACTATCTCCACGAAGGAGAAGTTTTATTTCCGGAAAATCTTCAAGATATTCATCAAGTATAGGCTTCAGAAAGTCTACAACTCCTGTGCTTGAATACTGAGTCTCATCGCGAAGCTGAATTTTAATCAAATCTCCTGTGAGTCCATCATAGCAAACAAGTGGATGGTAACCGTTACTTTGATAGTGGAAGTTAAATGCTCTACCTTCCTGTTTGCCATAGGCATTAAGAAGTGTTGAGTCCAAATCTAAAATGATAGCTTCAGGCATCTGAATGCTATAAACTTTCTTTCGAAGGATTTGATTTATTGAAAGGAACTGATTCAGCGAATCCTCATCCATTCGATTATGAAATCTTGAAATGGTCGGTTGTGATTAAAGTATCTTTATTCAGCACTGCTTTAAACACAGGATCATTTGTAAGTTCATCTGAAGAATCATCTTCAAAATAGCCTGAAATGATCATATATTATCATCTGAAGAAGGTTTTCTTTATCAGTGTGATAACGGAATAATGCAGAATCATTGGTCTTAAATGATTGACTGAAAAAGTTTATCAATGCCAAGTTTACTTACGAATTCTTTTTATAAGAAGTGCCCGGGCATCGGAGGATAAATCCTCCATCGAAATTAATTTTAATTTTTTTCTATTGCTTTCAAGTGATAAGGTGTTTACATACTCATAAAGGGCTCCTTTGTGTGATTTTGTTAAGTTTAAAGCACCTTAATTTTACCACAAATGGACGCTCTTTTTATTCACTTGATAAGTGAAAAAGCAATATTTAGTTAAAATATAGTAATTATGTGGCTTTTAATCCACTTTCATGGAGTTACCATGAATAATCTAGGTTTATTTAAAGCAGGGAGTAAATGTATAGGATATGAGAAAAAGATTATATGCAGTAGGAATAGTAACGATATTAACAATAATATGTATTGTAGCATGTTCAAATAATAATAAGGGTTTGTCGTCAGAAAGTACTTCAAGCTTAGGAGCGAAAACGGAAACTGCATCTACCGGTGAAGAAAAACATTTATCTGCGGAAGAACTTGATAGAATAATTGAGGCTCAAATAACTCAAGAGGATAGGGATGCGGTTATAAAAATGGAACATAGAGTAAGACTTAAAGGTACTGAAGAATGGACGAAAAGCGTTGATGCAAGTGTAGGAGATACATTGGAGTTCAGTGTTTACTATACAAATGTATCCAGTGTAAACGTTGAAAATGTTATGTTAAAAGTTTCACTACCTGATAACATGGAGTATATAAATGGTTCGACAATATTAATAAAAAAAGGATTGTTACTGGGTGCAAGAAATAATGAAGATTCTATATTGGATACAGGAGTAAATATCGGAGATTTTGATGTGAATGAGGATGCCTGCGTAATATATTCAGCTACAGTTATTGATAAGAGCTTGGCGAAAGGACTGAATCGTCTGATATCTTGGTCAAAAATATCATCTTTTGGGAATAGCAAATCAGGATAATGCGGATACTTATGTTAATAAACAATAGTATAAATATAACTTTATTTGATATTAGTGGTAAAAGAGCTCACTTGTATTAATGGCATTATCATCTGAATTATGTTGGTATGTATAGTAGATCTTTAATTGTATTACATTTAGCTATTGCTTTTGAATGGATATTGCCATCTATGTGGTATATCGATTTAAAAAGCAATGGCTTTTTAATGTGTTAAAATAGATAATAAAAAGGTAGTAGCATTGAAATGATGCTGCTGCCTTTTTATGTTGAATATGGAATTTAGTTACTGTTTATCATCAAACTAGATGTACATTCCTTATAGGTAAGGTACTTACATGATCAGTCCTATTCGGACGAAATCGTAAAAGGGTGGTGGTTTCCATTCCTTATAGGTAAGGTACTTACTGGTCAGGAAGTCGACAAGGGCTCTGACTCCGTCCTCTGCAGCACGTTTCCATTCCTTATAGGTAAGGTACTTACACGGACAGGTGATAACAAAGGAAATTGTGGCAGGTAAGTTTCCATTCCTTATAGGTAAGGTACTTACATAGTCTCACTGAGGAGGAGCTCAATGCCGCTAAGGCCGACCTCACCTGTTTCCATTCCTTATAGGTAAGGTACTTACTAAAAACGGGGAGTACCTTAGGAGGTGAATTATATGCGTATGGTTTCCATTCCTTATAGGTAAGGTACTTACGAAAGTGGTCGGTGTTAAGAATGGAAGGCTAGAGACCGAATAGTTTCCATTCCTTATAGGTAAGGTACTTACAAAACGCCAATATGACGACATTGCCAAGAAAAAAGCTGTTTCCATTCCTTATAGGTAAGGTACTTACCGATTCGATAAGAATCCCGACCTTCTAGAAGAGATTGCGAAGTATAGTTTCCATTCCTTATAGGTAAGGTACTTACGCTATCTTTATTTTGTCGTTGTTAACGTGGCGGAAAAAGGATATGTTTCCATTCCTTATAGGTAAGGTACTTACAACTGCATTTAGGCCGTTGTGATAGGTAAAAACTACTGTTTTGACCCAAGACCATTGTATTACAGGCTAAAAAGTCTGTCAATCTATTTTTAAGAATGGCTTAAAATGGGGCTTTTTAGGGTGTCGTGATTGTATACAATCAGTGACAGACTTTTTGATTTAGTATATAAAACGAGTAATTATAAGTATTGCTATAAAAATAAGGATATTAAAGTAAAAAATACAGCACTGTTTTTGAATAAAATCCGTTTAAAAACAGCAATTTTAAATCAAGGGAGTACTCTCAAAAAAATTCAGATATCAGGACATTATAAAAAAATTGAGTAAATAAGAACCGATAATGTAATTACAAACACATACTATAGTATGTACTTGTAATTACATATTTGAAAAATAAAAAAATAGAGGTCGACAGACTTTTTATTTACATATAAAAAAAGATTTCTAAATGATTTCAATTTGATTCTCCTTTAAATTTATTCTAAAGGTTGCACAACAAAATAAATAATATAAAAGTGCAATAATAAGATACATTGTATACAGATGAGATGACAGTTGACATTTTATTATGAAAAACTTATTATAATATTTAGATATACTTAATGGTTTACCAATTAAGATAGTAGCTGAACGGTTATATGATTAGCTATATAACAAAAGAACGTAATATTGTAAAGTTCAATTATTGGTAATGATAACTTTATTTAATATAAAAAGCACCTTTGAAAATGGATAAGACAAAAATAGTAAGAGGGATATTATATTAAATACTATAAAAAGCATAAAATTGAAAATTTGATTTTTAATATCCGGCAATACTAGTGCCGGATATTTTTATAGAAAAAAATAAAAATATAAGGAGTAAGTTATGATTAACTTTACCAATCATCCATATGATATGTGGGATGAAAGACAAAAAGAAGAAGCAAGTACATATGGAGACATTAAGGAGATTCCTTTTTCCAGCTGTAGACCCGACTTACACGGAAGAACAGTTAGACGCCATGGCAAATGAGTATAAAGAAAAGATATTAGAGCTTAATGACAAGGTAGTACTTTTACAGGGAGAGTTTACTCTATCATTCAGATTGGTAAAATCTTTTGAAAAAGAAGGTTTGGACGTAGTTGCAGCTTGCAGTAAACGCAATGTCAAAGAGTGGAAAGATGATGACGGAAAAATACCATAAAGAAAATGTTGTTTGAATTTGTGCAGTTTAGAAGATATTAAATAAAAAAGCTTATAAAGGAGCAGACATGGAATTTAAACTATATTTTCAGTCCGACACTCCACTTGTATTGCCTCTTTCATATCACCATATTCTACAGGGATTCATTTATAAAAGATTGTCTGAATATCCTGAATTCTCAGATTTTCTGCATAATAAGGGATTTCAAACTGAAGGACAGAGTTTCAAACTCTTTGTATTCAGCTTGTTGAAAGGTCATTTTCAAGTGTCGGGTTCTAAAATAAAATTTGACAATGTTATAGAGTGGGAGGTACGAAGCCCTGTTCCGTTTTTCTGTGAGGTATTTGCGCAGGCATTGGAAAATGAAGAAGTATTTGAACTGGCAGGACAGAGAATCTTTTTGATTCGCTATGAAGTGACCAATACCAAGATATTTGATGAAGAGATGGAAATCAGAATGCTGTCACCTGTTTGTGTAGATATTGCATATCGTGAAGGAGAGAAAACAAAGACAAATTATCTTGAACCGACAGATCCGTACTTTAACTACTACTTAACAAAGAACTTTCAAAGGAAATTTCAATCTGTAGTAGGAGAAAGTAACAGCACCGGAATCTTTTTGCTTCCACATAAGGATTTTAACGTGACAAAAAATAAATATGTGACAAAATTTGGAGGTGAAATATTTATAACAGCTTGGAAAGGAAGTTTTACATTAAAGTCGGATATAGAAAGCTTGCAGTTTTTATTTGATACAGGTTTGGGGTCGAGGAACTCTCAGGGGTTCGGGATGTTTGAGCAGATCTGATGAAAGTGTTTTCTAAGGAATCAGGTGATATAAAAGGGGAATACTAATATGGAAAATAAATATGTTTTTAGCTATGTATGATATTCGTGGAAAGCAGGAATTTATATATAGAAGTGGGAAAAATAAAAAGAAATTATGGGGGCATCTTGGATAATTCGAGACTTGTTTAAAGATTATTTATATGATGCGGCAATTGAGTACAGAAATATAATTTTAAAAAAACATTTGACAGAGGATGTCGACGGTAGGAAAACTGATGTTCAGGCCATTAAGGGATATGATCCTAACAAGGAAGAATTGGATAAGTTTTCTTTTAAAGAGTTTGAAAAAAACATGGAATCTGAAAAATATGTTGGAGAAATTGTTTATGATGGCGGAGGAAACTTTATTCTACTTTTTAAGAGTAAGGAAGTAGCGGTTGGAGTTACAGAGATTTTTACAAAGAAGGTTTTGAAGAATATAGGTTCTCTTCGTGTGCTTTGTACATACATTGAAAATATAAATCCGGATTGCTATCAAAACATAGGTGATAAATCCGGGGATTATGACAGACTATATGAAAAGCATAGACTTACAGAGGGCAGTGTATTGGTCTCTATTCCATATGGTACACTTCCTATTGTTCAGACAGATCCCGGAACAGGTAATCCGTTAACTGCTTATTATATCAATACACCAAATGAAAGTGGATATATAAAATTATCTTTAGAAAATCAGGCAAAGAGAACGAAGTACGAAACAGAGTATTCAAATTTTTAATGAGGATGATAAAAAAATACTTGACGACATTGTAATACTTGACGACATTGTTGAGGAAACAAGGGGTGAAGACAGTATGTTGGCGGTCTTCTATATTGACGGTAACAATATGGGAGCCAAAGTACAAGAATGCTTGAAAGAAGTTGGAACAACATATGATGATTGCGTAAATAAGCTAAGAGAATTTTCTAAAGGAATACAGAAGAATTTTGTTGACGATAGATTAAATAGATTTAAGGTAAAAAGAAGACAGATCATTGGTGCAGGAGATGAAATTACGGTTATTTGCAGAGCTGATAAGTCCTACACTGTGATTAAGGATTATTTAGAAGATTTACCTTATCCATACTCTTCATGTGCAGGAGTTGCCATTTTTCATAGCCATGCTCCGTTCTCCGATGCATATAGAATTGCTGAAGCATGTTGTGAAAATTGCAAAAAATACATCAAAAAACACGGATTTACCGATATGAACCTTATAGACTTTGAATATCTGCAGGGTGGCATAGGATTGGAGCTTGAGGATATACGTAGAGATAATGGAGATTTGGATAATTCAAGACCGTGGAGAGTAGAAAGAAAAGGTAACGAGAAAGAAACAGATGTGAAAGATGAACAGGTAGTATCTGTTGCTTTTGTAGAACGAGTGAATAAAATACTTTCTTTATTTGGGAAAAGTAATGTAAAAGGATTGCTTATTCCGTCACTACTATCTGAGGATGCTATGAAAACAGATATTCGACGTATACTGGCACATAGTCCTAAAGAGAAAAAACAGCAGATTTTAGATGAAATCAAAGAGCTGTCAGGTAAAAATGACACTGATATGAGAGAAAATGATGTGATAAATTTTCTTCGTTGAAAATCGCAAGTTGGTAAAAGATTTGATTCGAGTTTACGATATAAATTTTGGAAAGGGGATATAATTTATGAGTAAAAAGAAAAAAATAGTTCTTCTAAAAAATAAATCTTCATCTAATAAAAAGAAAAAATGAAGTTGGTACAACAAATAATACCGAATGGAATTGGGGAGAGCTGGAGATAACTTTACAATCAGATATCTGCATTGGCAATGGATACGCATTTTTGGAACTATTGATACTGATGTAGTATATGACAGAAACGGTTTACCATTTTTACCGGCAAGGCGTTTAAAGGGTGTGCTAAGAGAAAGTGCAGAATTCTTATGTCAGGTTGGATTGTTACAAGAAGATGGAGGAATTCTATAGAGGATATCTTTGGACATTCAAATTCTCAAAAACAGTAACGGAATCCAAGTTGGAAACGGATATATAAATAATTGGAATGAAATTAGTAAAAAATTTAGATAAACTCAAAAAGAAAATATACTTGAGGAACTATTGTCAAAAGAGAAGATTTTTGGATTTATTTACTTCAGTAAAGGCACAAACAAGAATCAAAGACGGTGTAGCATATGATAATTCTTTTGCGATTTATTAGAGTAATCAACCAATATACAGCAATGGAACAGAGAAAAAGATAAACCGTTAAAGTTTACTGCAGGAATTCGCTATAAAAATAAAAAAAGAGTTGGAAAGATAATTTGGAGAAAAATAGCCCAAGCTACCAGAAATATAGGTATAAACAGAAATAGAGGACTAGGGAGTGTGACTTGTGTATTCAAGTCTAAATCTGATGATATTCATGTATCTAATGGCGGTTTTTTTCAGATAGAGTGGAAACTATAAAAAGTTTTTTACAAAAATATAGATCCGTTAATCATCTCAGGTGGAGATAAGAATGATACATTATCATTTATTCCGGGAAGAACTTTTGCAGGTGCTCTGGCAGGGCATATTTATCAAATGCCGGTACAAGTGCGGAAGATGATGTTTTTTGACTTATTTTTAAACGGAAAAACAAAAATTTTTCAAACTTTACAATATCTGATGGAAATAAAAGTTACTACCCGGCTCCATATTTTTGAATAAACTAAAAAAGACAGGTGTCTATGTAAATACCTTGCAATATTCGGATAAGATTTCTTTTTCCGATGATTCTAATCTTAATACGGGGAATGGTAATCAGCCCTAAGAAAATGAAGGGAAAGTATGTAAGTATTTGTATAGGTGAAGACGAAAGCATCTGTGTAGAGGAAATAGAACCGAACAAAAGAGTTATTTTCCATCATAGAAGGAGATGATGAGTGCTGTACTCTCAGACAGCATTAGAATCCGGACAAGTATTTGCCGGTACTATTTCATACCCTACAGAACATTACAGAACATTATATGATTTGCTCAAGAATACAAGGCTTGTACTGGGAAAGTCAAGAACAGCTCAGTATGGGAAATGCCAAATTATAAATATAGATGATAATTATAAGAGTGAAAATAAGAAGCTTGAAATCAATGCCGGAGATGTGATTTATATTTCTTTGGCATCTCCGGGGTATTTCAATGTGAGTCAGGAGTAACGGTAGATCCGGAAAAGGTTTATTATCAGATAGCAAATAAATTAGGCTTTGATGAGATAATTGAAGAGCCAAAAGACGGAAAAATTATGGATGGTGATGTTAGCTGTCCGTATTGTATTGTAGAGGAATATATTGTTCACGGATACCAAAGTGTATGGAATTTACCGAGAGCCGTAATGCCTTGTATTCAATCCGGATCAGTTTTTGTATATAAGATCCGTAATGATGCACAGCAAAATAAGGGCAGAAACTTCCGTATGAAATAAATAAATCATGGGTTGGAAAGCGTAATCATGAGGGATATGGAGAAATTCAGATGTTTTGCAGTAAAAAAATTCCTTATGATATACAAGGTATAGATAAAAAATCAAGTTCAAAAATGAAGAGAATAATCCTTCAACAAAAAAGCATAAATATACCTACTATAATTCAACCTATGCTGTCTATTATCTGCCAAAAAGGAGATGTATGGATGTCTTATGTCAGGACTTCTTGATAAGGTAACAGAAAGAAAATTTGATATGTCTCCATCTACTTTAGGTAGGATTACTTTAATGCTTACAGAAAGTATAGAGCAAAAATACAGAAGGGATAAACTCATTTAAGGAGTTTTGGAATAAAGTGAATTCGATAAAGGGGGAAAAAGGGAAAAAAGGAAATAACTGATCTGTTACAAATGTATTTTTGTAATAAAGAAGGAATATTAGATAGTGAAAAATTCTAAAATGTACAAGTAATAAAGAAGAAAAGTACATGAGGGAATTGATGGAAATATTGTCTGTTTGTCAGACTGAAAGAAATATAAATGCAGAAAAATAATGATAAAAAGTCAAAGAAATAGTAAAGTCATTTTGGGGAGAGCTTTTTGATGGAGGTTTTGACTAATCAAAAATACCTAAATAAGTTTTTCAGAAGGTTCTCTAAATACAGATTTGAAGGAGGGAGATAAGTTATGAAAAAATATTAAAAAAACAATATCTAAAGATAGAGTTTACACTTCTTTTCTCCTTTAAGCATAGGAAATGGAAAAAAATGAAAAAAACAGATCAGGATATAGTACTTAACTCAAGAGGAATACCTTTATATTCCCGAAGTGCTGTTGCAGGTGTATTTCGTGATGCATGTAAAAAAAGTAATGGGTGATGAATGGACGCAGAGGTACTTTTGGAAGTATAAGAGATAATGTTAATGATAATGGTAATAAAGAGATAACGGAAAGCCAATTTAGAGTGTATGATGCTTATATACAGTCAGAAGAGTATTTTGTATCAAGAAGAGACAGGGGTAGCTTTGGATGATTATAAATATGGAATACCGGGAGCTAAGTTTGATAGAGAAATATTGGAAAGCGGCATAATTTTCAGAACATTTATAGAAAGAGATATTGATACAAATGAATCAGAAGAAGATGCTTTTAATAAGTTGGCAGAGGTTTTGCATAATATTCCTATATTTTTTTGGCAGTAAGATTAGTAGAGGATATGGTAGAGTAGGAAATTTCAAGATTTTCAAAAAGGAATTTTCTTTTAATACAAAACAGGGAAGCGGTTGGCTGGACTTTGATATGTACAAAGATGATTGTTGGAAAAAAAGCTTGGAGATATCAAAAAGTGATAAAGTTTTTTTGGAAAATAAAAAGATTACACTTGAACTGGCTTTACAAGGTGGTATTTCAATCCGTCAGTATACTACAGAAATCAAGGAAGGTGTAGAGCAAGTTCCTGATATGAAACAGCTTATAATACGTCAAAAAAATGAATCAGGTAAGCTTGAGGAAGTTCCTGTAATTCCGGGAACAACTTGGGCAGGTGCTATTGGACATAGGATGAAATTATTTTACCCAAATGTGAGTAAGTACTTTGGAAAAGGTGGAGAAGATGGGAAGATGCGTTCAAAAATTTTCTTTTCGGAAAGTCAGATAAAGGACGCTGTATGCAAAGTTATTTCAAGAAATGCAATTGACCGTTTCACCGGAAGTACAGTAGACGGTGCATTATTTACTGAGCAAATCTACTATGGCGGTACAACTGTTTTTGGAGATTTATTTTTGATTTATATAAAGAGATAGATTTAGATTTTATAAAGTCTCTAGCAGTAGCTCTTTCCGATCTTCACGAAGGAATTTTAGCTATAGGTGGAGGAACCTCTATAGGAAGAGGAATCTTTAAAGTAATAAAAAGTCAATAATTCGAATTTTCCGGTGATGGAAGTGAACTGTATAAAAATATATTAGCTTATTGTAAAGTGGAGGAATAATATGTCGGAAGTAAAGTCTTTAGTTGACTTTTTAAATATAAATAAAGATTTTAGTGGTTATGCTTTTGATCCAATGTACGGATCGTTATACAGTATTAGAGTTGCCGGATAAAGATATAGATATATCTGAAAATAAGTTATTGGAAATCAGAATTTTCAATAAAGATGAAGAGAAAAGATTATTTCGCCTGGATCTGCAAGATGAATTCTGCTATTATGAAACAAATGATACTTGTTTAAAACCGGAGATAGATTATTTTTGATCAACAACAAATTTTAGATATTGATACAACAGAAGTATTGGAAGGTAACTGCGTCAGATCAACCGGAGGAGGAGTATATACTATACCAAAAATCGGTTTTTGGAGATAAATTAGAAAAAGGCTGCCGTAATAATTCGACATTATTTTGGTGTAACACCAACAGGTCAAGCTTTATAAAAAGATTTTCGCTGTGTTGAATTTAGTGATGCTAAGACATTAGATTGGTCAAAAATTTCAGGAGGTAAAAATGCCTAATTATGAATTTTTCTCAAGAAAAGTTTGTAATAAATCCATATACTTTTGTAAGGAGTAAAAAGGATGTAGAACGTTTCAAAGAAATTGCAGAGAATGAAGAGCTTTATACAGGAGTTATATCTTGTAAATTAATTGTAAAAACACCACTTCTGATTCCGGATGTGGAAAAAAAGCTACAGGACCAAAAAGATGATAAAAATGTTGAATATCCATTTATGAGTATAGGTAATTCTGAGAATATCAGGTATATAATTCCCGGAAGTTCTTTAAGAGGTCCTATCAGAAGTACATATGAAGCATTGACAAACTCATGTTTTGTTACAGCCGGATCTTCTCAAAATATTTCTACAAGGACAAAGGCGCCGTTTGAACCGGACTACTTATGTGGGCTGGTAATAAACTTGTGTTAAAAGCTTGCCAGAGCGTACCTATTTAAAAGTAGGAGATTACAAAAGTAATAGAAATGATGATACGAATAATGTTTGGTGTATTGCCACTCAGGAAGAACTTAGGAGAAAATATAGATATGGAGATAAAATATATTTTGAAGGAAGAACTTCTGAAAAGGGCAAGTATTTTTGTGAAGAAAGTTATTAAAAAGTCAGATATTACGGAGGACATGCTTGAATCAGAACTTGAATACAGTATTGAGCATAACAGTAGAGATAATGAAGTTTCTGAAAAACAATAAGGATAATAATGGAGCCACAATTAAAGCAAGGTTATATGTATATCGGTGAGTATATAAGTAAAAAAAGACATGAAAAGTATTTTTTTATTGATAAGAAAGAGCCGAATATTTTAAGTGAAAATTTAGATTTGGCTTATCAAAAATTAAAGGAAACAATAAAAATATATCAAAATGAAAAAAATCAACAAGAATTTGACTAAGGATCAAGATGGAATATTTCATCATGGATATGATCAAGTTGATTTTGAAAGCTTTGAAAAAAAGGCGAGATTAAGGCTTTGCCGGTATGGTATAAAAGAAATCAAACAAGATGAAACCGGGCAAAATAAGGTGTATTTGTCTTTTGCCGGTATAGGTCGTTATAATTACGAAAAAGGTATGGACGAACTTTTTGGGAGAAAGGAAACCTTGTACAAGCAGAAATAATCTTTGTCCCGCATGCCGAATATTTGGTGTAACAGGAAAAAAATGAGGAAAAAGGGAATTGCAAGTCGTGTGCGTTTTTCGGATATAATTATAGATAAAGATATAGAATTTAAGAAATATTCATTATCTCCATTACGTAGCCCACATCCATCTTATCTTCCGTTTTATGCTATTACAAGTGATTATAATCAAGGGTATGATGCAGAAGGAAGTGATATACGAGATCGAAAAATTTTATTGGCATCACGCTTCTGAAAAATACAGATATAAATAATGCCGATACAACAATAGAGGGATTAAATCAGGGATATTTTCCTTTTCTGTATATTATGAAGACTTGACAGAAACTCAGTTAGAGCATGTATTATGGCTGTTGTGTTTAGGGTGAAAATGAAGAAGACGGAAAAGTACTGTTTCAAAAATAGGTCATGGAAAGCCTTTAGGATATGGCAGCGTCAAAATTATAGTGGATGGGTATAAAGAAAGAACAGTAGAAGATGGAAATTACATTTTATGTTCACATAGCAAAAAGTGATGTTAAGAATAAAGTGGGCAAGGTAGATCTATTTAAAAATACCCCTGATTTAAAAATATGTCTTAAACTTCAATACACTAAATAAAAAAAGAGGTATCTTATCCTTATGTATTGGACAGTGAAGGTAATAGAAGCAGTGATCCAAATGATGTAAATATGTCTTCAGCAAAATGGTTTTCTGACAACATGAAGCTTGGAGGTAAAAAAAGCCACAGTTTATCATCATTTATCTTATCCTACAGATATATTTACCGAAATGACAATGAAAGTGATTTATATGAAAAAAATTGCTTTTCCTGTGCTAAAAAAAGACTGAAGAATAATATAAAAATCCATTTCAGATTTGAAGAGATTAAAGAAATAGAAAGAGAGGTGTTTTGAATAAACATACTTGATACAGTTTAGGATTGAACGGGATTTAAAATTGAGGCTGAAGATATTTGCAATCAGTTTGAAATTGATTTATCAACAGTTCTCAGAATGTGTCTTAAACAAATGGTCATACAAAAAGGTGTACCTTTTTCAGTACATTTATCAAATCAGAGATATTACTCTTTTGAAAATGATATAAATGATTTGAAAAAGTAAGGTTATAGAGAATAACTGTGAGAAGGGATTTGGAATAGACATTAGGGGAATAAGCGAAGAAGTAGACAGTATCAGAAAAGAAAATAAAGTATAGACAATGCAAAAAGGCAGCAGTATCCGAAACGGTACTGCTGTCTTTTTTTGTGAGAATAAGGTAAAAACCAACAGATATATCAAAATACCGGTTGGGTTATATTCTTTATATGTAAGGTACTGGTACTTACCATTTCATGAAAGGAGGATTTTTTCATGAAAAATGCAGTGTTTCCATTCCTTATAGGTAAGGTACTTACTGGACATGTGGTAACTGATTTTGCCAAGTGGTTAAAAATCTATTGTGTTTCCATTCCTTATAGGTAAGGTACTTACTTGAATCTTTGATAACTCGGTTATCACTGAAGGTGGGAATGTTTCCATTCCTTATAGGTAAGGTACTTACAGAAGAGGAATTAAATGCCGCTAAGGCCTACCTCACGGTGTTTCCATTCCTTATAGGTAAGGTACTTACTGGACTTGATAGTTTTACATCTAAGGATTTACTGTTTAGAAGTTTCCATTCCTTATAGGTAAGGTACTTACGGCGCCATTAGTATCGAGAGGCTAGGTACAGTCCTCAATTGTTTCCATTCCTTATATGTAAGGTACTTACACAACGACTCCGGAGACTACAAAACCAGCTCCAACCAAGCCGTTTCCATTCCTTATATGTAAGGTACTTACGCGTAATACATTTACCTATGAAACAAGCGAATTAACTGATGTATTGTTTCCATTCCTTATAGGTAAGGTACTTACTCCTAATAGCCTTGACGTTCTTGTTTACTGGCCTACCTTATCGTTTCCATTCCTTATAGGTAAGGTACTTACTTTTCTTTCTCTACCAGTTAGAGAAGAACCGGAACTAAAAGTTATAGGGATGGTGTTTCCATTCCTTATAGGTAAGGTACTTACAGAGAGGGCATTCATATGATGAGTACAATTTTTGCATTTATATTGTTTCCATTCCTTATAGGTAAGGTACTTACCTTCGCGGCACGTGATACTATCCAGAGCGATCTAGAAGAGTGTTTCCATTCCTTATAGGTAAGGTACTTACCGATGAAGTTCGGCGCTACCGAGGATCTGCCTGCTCGTTTCCATTCCTTATAGGTAAGGTACTTACTTTTAAGAGAAGAAAGGGTAAACTTTCCTTTGGTATCCGAAGATAGTTTCCATTCCTTATAGGTAAGGTACTTACAACTGTATTTAAGCCGTTGTGGTAGGTAAAAACTCTTGTTTTGACCCAAGACCATTGTATTACAGGCAAAAAAGTCTGTCAATCTATTTTTAAGAATGGCTTAAAATGGGGCTTTTCAGGGTGTTGTGATTGTATACAATCAGCGACGGACTTTTTTGATTTAGTATATAAAACGAGTAATTATAAGTATTGCTATAAAAACAAGGATATTAAAGCAAAAATATAGCACTGTTTTGAATGAAATCCGTTTAAAACAGCAATTTTAAATCTAGGAGGACTCTCAAAAATTCAGATATCAGAATATTATAAAAAAATTAAGCAAATAAGAACAGATAATGTAATTACAAACACATACTATAGTATGTACTTGTAATTACATATTTGAAAAACAAAAAAATAGAGGTCGACAGACTTTTTATTTACATATAAAAAAATATTTCTAAATGATTTCAATTTGATTCTCCTTTAAATTTATTCTAAAGGTTACACAACAAAATACATAATATAAAAAGTACAATAATAAGATACATTGTATACAAATGAGATGACAGTTGACATTTTATTATGAAAAACTTATTATAATATTTAGATATACTTAATGGTTTACCAATTAAGATAGTAGCTGAACGGTTATATTATTGGCTATATAACAAAGAACGTAATATTATAAAGTTCAATTATTGGTAATAATAACTTTTATTTAATATAGCTTGCAGTTTTTATACGATACAGGTTTGGGGTCGAGGAACTCTCAGGGATTGGGGATGTTTGAGCAGATCTGAGGTAAGTATGAAATTATAAGATAAACCCCATAATATCTATAAAGGAAAAATAAAAATTGGTAAAAGAACTTGAATTATAAAGGAGAGAAAAACATGTATTTAGTGATGTATGACATAAGCGGTATACAAAAGTTTATCTTTGCTACAGGTAAGCTGAAGGAACAGATGGGTGGCTCAAATATAATACATAAGATTATGTATGAATGTCTACCGAAAGTGCTTAAGAGAGAGGTCAAAGAGTATGATGCATGGAAAAATACAGATTACAAACCGGATGAGTTTTCCCATGAAAAAAAGGGAAATGTGGTGTATATAGGTGGCGGTAATGCAATGGCACTTTTCAAAGATGATAAAACTATGGAAGAAATAAATAGAGATATGCAAAAGGAAGTGTATAAACTTACTGCCGGGAATATACGTTTATGTTATGCAGCTGTAGAAATTGAAAAACTTGGATATTAAGGGAGAGGGATATGGAAGAGTATATGAAGAGTTGATGTCTAAAATGGCAGTATTTAAAAGAGAGCATACTGCTGTAAGCACTGTAAGAGGATTTTCTATAAATGCTCAGGATGTAAATACATTGGAACCTGTAATAGTGAGCTATGATGTTAAAAACAAAAAAGAGGTTGCATGTGCAGCAAGCATATTTCAGAAATATCAACATCAACACAGAAATATGGGTAAATTGGAAAAAGTATAATTTTGCTGACCAATTTGATGAATATTTTAAATCCGATGATAAAAAAGTTTTCTTGCTATTATTCATATTGACGGAAACAGTATGGGTAAGAAAAATACAAAAGTTTTATAAAGTCTATAGATGACAAGCCGGGTAACACAATAAGAGAGAGTTTAAAGCATATGAAGTTACTGTCCATGGAAATAGACAGTATATATGAGAATGCACTTATTGAAACATTGGATCAGGTATACGAGTATGAAATAAATAATACAATGGATGAAAAACCTTTACCTTTTAGAGTGGTTATCAGAGATGGTGATGACTTAACTATAGTTATGGATGCGGGAAGGACTTTTAAATTTGTAGATGTGTACATGCAAAAGTTAGGGGAGGAAGTTAAAAAAAATAAGGAACTGTATCCGGAGATTGACGGAAGCAAAATAAAGATTACGGCAGGAGCGGGAGTAACATTTGTACATAATAAATTTCCTTTTGATACGGCTTATGACTATGCGGAGCAATTATGCAAGTCGGCAAAGACAGAATTAAGGAGATTAAGTGAAAAAGGTATTATACCTGAAGATACATCTTGTATGGATTTTCAGATAATTCGCAGCGGAATGACTTCTGAAATAGCTAAATACAGAAAAGAAAAGTATACATTTTCTTATGAAGAAGAGGAATATAAACTCAATGCCAGACCTTACTTTTTTACAGAGAGCAGGAGTATTATACAGCATAGGTATAATGATTTTAAAGAGATAATAAATAAAATACTTTCAGGTGACATTGCAAGGAGTAAGCTGAAAGAATTAAGAAACAGCTATTCATTGGGCATGGATGAAACAAAAAAACTGCTATAGGAGAATTTTAAGCAGGAATAAAGAAGGTATTAGTGGTGATAAAAAGTAAAGAGGTATTCAGTACTGATAATGTAGCCATATATTTTTGATGCATTAGATGTAATTGATCTTATGGAGGAGAATAATGCTTAGATATATCTTAGAAATAAAACTGTTATCTGATATGTGTTGTGGTGCCGGTGAGGGTGATGGAATCAGGCAGGATGTAAGCTCAACTTATGATAAAGACGGCTTTCCGATTATATATGGCAGAAGATTAAAGGGACTTTTGCGTGATAAAGTGGAACTTATGCAAAAAAACGGATATATATCTTCAGATATAGTTGAAAAGATATTTGGAAGCGGATATATCGCCGGAATATTAAGAGTCGGAAATGCGGTATTAAGTAATGTGGATGAATTAAAAGAAGAATTAAGAGGATTAAGTGATGAGCAGAAAAAACTTATAAATCCGGCTGCAATAGAAGAAATATACACTATCGACCGCCATTCCACTGCCATTGAAGATGGTATTGCAAAGAAACATTCATTACGTATAGTAGGGACCTTTCCCAAAGGTCTGGTATTTAATGCGGTACTTGAGATAAATTGTGATAAAGAGTCACAGGAATTTATTATAATTGAAGATGCTGTTAAGCTGCTAAGAAATATGGGAACTTGGCAGAAATCGAGGTTATGGAGAAGTTAGATGTACATTATCGGAATATAACAAACATAAAGAGTATAAGGATATTTGTGTACCTGATGAAGATATAGATACTTTGTCTTACAGTATTGAAAAATGAGGATAATATTATTTTTGAAAAAAACCCCTATATCTCAGGTATGGTTCTACAGGGATATTTTACCGGGTGTATAGCAAATACTGAATATGGTATAAAGGTAGATGAATTTTTGGAAAAACGTTATGTTTGGAATGGCATATCCCTACAGATGTAAAAAGATGAAGAGTCATATCCGATGCCGCTTGGAATGATGTCACAAAAAGGTAAGCCTGAAATACTTTTTAAGTTTTTGCAGACGGATATAAGATTCAAAAATGGTGTTCAGTATGTAAGAAATTCAGGCTATTACAGAGAGTTGGGAAATAAGAATATATCAAAGATAACTGCAGACATGGTGACTAATTATCATTTTCTAAAAAAAGCAAAAAAACTTTTATATACAGTAAAAAATGTGTGAGTGAGGGACATTGTTTTTTTAGGACATATTCATGCACCTAAGAAATATATAAAAATATTGACAGAAATTATTAATATTAATAAGGGAATATTACATTTAGGTGCGGCAATAAATTCAGAGCATAGTAAGTGCAGAATAAACATTAAATCATTTGGCAAAAAGATGTTGTAGAAAAATCTTCAACCAATAAAGTAATATTTGAACTCTTATCTGATGCTATTATAGTTGATGATTTTGCCTGCAATACAGGAGATATTGTTGAATTAAAGAAAGAGGTTTCGAAAAATATTAAATTGTAATATTGATGATATAAAAGAGATATATACCGATACATTGGGAATAGCAGGATATAATAGTAAATGGGGTATGCCAAGACCAAGCTATATAGCTTTTTCAATGGGAACTCAGCTTGTTATTGAGACTAAAAAGCAAAGTTATCAGAAGGTTTTATAGGTATTTTTAAACAATGAAGGATATGGAAAGTACAGAGTAAGAGATGTACAAATTGACGGAGGCGAATTTTTAGTAGCAGATGAGAACAATACTGAAGAAAAAAATCAAAATGCAACCATAAAGGAAAATGGTTTGGTATATAAAGTACTGTGTGAAAATATTATAAAAGATGCGGAAAAATGCAGCTATATAAAGGCGGCAGAGGATTACCTTAAAAATCATAAAAATATGACATCTTCAAATGCAATGAGGCTTAATGTGGCATATAAAGCATGTGAAATGGAAGAAAAATTTACACTAAATTCAATGAGTATAGAAAAAGCGAATTTTAAAAGGCTCAGAATAATATGGCAATATTTGAATTTGCCGAAAATGTGAATAAGAGCTTTGAAAAGTTTAGGGACGGAAATTCTATAAAGATATCTTTGATAATTGTGTAGATATGATATTTAAAGCTTATATCAGAAAGTATATTTTTGCTACAAAAATGTATTTTAAGAAATGGAGGCAGTATGATTGCGCTTAAAGGTATATTGACGGCAAAGACTCCCTTTATGATAGGTAGTGGCGAGAGTGAAGGCAGTGATGTGGATATTTTTAAGAAATAAATTAGGAGAAGTATTTATTCCGGGTACTTCTCTTGCCGGTGTTTGCAGGGATTATCTTGAAGAAGTCGGTATAGAAACAAAATATGTATTTGGATATGGGGCCACTAAAGAGAGCAGTGATGAAAAAGAGAGTAGCATAATATTTTTATGATGCCTTTTCAAGAGGTAATGTGTATACAGCTGTCAGGATGCTGTAAGGCTTGAGAGAAATGTTTCTAAGACAGGATGTAAATTTGACTTTGAAATTGCCGAATCAAAATCTGATTTTGATTTCAGAATGGAAATAAATTATCATGACCCGAAATGGAAAAAGTAATTTTGCAAGAATATAGTATCAGGCTTAAAAAGAGGTCATAAAAATAGGGGCAAAAAACTACGAGAGGATTTGGGGTATTTGATCTTAAGAATGTAAAAACATTTGAAATTGAATTTAAATGACAAAAATGATATGGAAAAGTATATAAATTTTACTTGGGAAGATGTTAAAGACGATTTTACATTTAAAAGACGATGAAAGAGAACTTTATATATTCTTAGAAGATAAATTTGCACTCAGACAGTTTTTATATTTATAAGAGACTATGCAACAGTGGATAGAATAGAACCTGATAATGACAGTAAATTTGTAGATGCCAAGACATTGACAAATAAGCATAGGTGATGTTGTAATACCCGGAACCACATGGGCGGGTGTGTTCAGACATCATATGGAGAGGATTTTTAGATAAGGTTAAATATGGTAATAAAGTAGAATTTTTAGATGAGCTATTCGGATATCAGAAAAAAAGATGGAGATGGTAAGGATGCAATAAAAAGTAAATCAAAGATATTTTTTCCTGAAATAACAATTAGCAGCAAGAATATAACCTTACTTAACAGAACCAGAACTGCTGTAGACAGATTCAGCGGTTCGGCATTACAGACAGGTGCATTATTTACCGGTCGTGTGGCATACAAGAAAGAGGAAAGTAGTACAGCTATTTATTTGAAAGTTCAGATCAAAAAAGATTTTACAGAATTGGAACTTGCAAAAAGTCTGGTGCTTGGATGTTTTGAAGATCTGAAAAACGGATATCTTGCAATAGGAGGTAATACTTCAATAGGTGCAGGAATGTTTACATCATGGAGGGAATAGTTATGGAGCAATACAGAGAATTTAAAAACATACTTGCATCAAGAACAGTGCTTACTCCGATAAATGAAGATTCATTAGAAGAAATGGCAGATAAAATTAAAAGCTATGATTATCAGCTTATTTATTATAGGGACGGAGTGCAGATAAAAAAGAAAGAAGACTTTGTGCTGGACTCTTCAGTACTTGAAATCAGGGCATTTAATGCTTTGGGAGAATTACATCTGTTAAAAAAAGGCTCAAAATATATAGGCAGGATTATTGAAGATAATATAGGTGAGGGCTACGAGATTATTGATGATTTGTATAAAGTTTGGGGACAGTTAAACTCGAATGATAAAACCATACTCTCGGAAGACAGAGGAATAAGAATCAAGCTTCCATTTGAGATGGGAAAGGGAAAACTTCTGTTTGCAAAGGTAAGGCATTACTTCAGTGCGTCGGGGGAACTGAAAAATCTGGATTGGCGTTTAGTTGGATTTGAAGAAAAAGATGAGAGAATACTTGAGGAGGTGAGTTGATATGGCAAAAAATCATAAAAAGGGTGCATCGGGAGAAGATAAAGCTAAGAAAAAAATCATCTGGAAGTAGCATGTTTGATCAGTTGGTAGCTGCCGGTATGGAACCAAGCAAAGGTATAGAAAAACCGGAACCTAAGAAAAAGTAAGGATTGTGCAAAGGGAATAAAAATTATAATAAGAATACCGGAAGTGAAAATGTTAGCAATCAAAAGTTTATTAATCCATATACATTTGTTCCGATTTCAGATAAAGAACCTCAAAGGATAAAGTTTGAAGACTTGGACTTGGATATTAGCGATAAGCTGGATGGCTGGATAGAATGTACTTTAGAAACCAAGAGTTCGGTTTTTGTACCGAATACCACAAAAACTTTTGAATATGGCTTTAATGAATTTTTCTCATATGATGATTTATCAGGCAGAAAGAAAGAAGATATTCCTAAGGAAAATCCTAAGTACCCCAGAATTCCGGGAAGCGAGATAAGGGGAATGGTAAGGAATATATATGAACAGCTTACAGACTCATGTCTTTCTGTAATTGATAAAGAAAATTTGACGGTAAAAAGAAGCCCTAAGCCTAAAAAGGCGGGAGTATGGGATAGAGAAACCAATAAATTGTATAAGGCGGAGAGAAAAGCTATAGGGAAAGACGAACTTAATAAACTGTTTCATGATGTAAATAAACAATCAGATAAAATAAGTATTACTGGAACTGAAGTATTTGTTAAATGTAATGCAAAGAACTATGTAAAGTATTGCTCATTACAGGATTTTTGAGGGAGCGCAAAGAGGCTTTTGCATTGAAAGGAGAAGATTTCAAAAAAAGTTAAATGAATCTATTATAGTGTCAGATCTTGTTAATGAGGAGTTTACATTAACACAGCAGGATAAGGATAGATTTCAAGCTGTATTAGACAGATATGATAAAAAGACTAAATATGGTAATGAATATGATGATTATAAAAATGCATACAATTCAGATATCAGATACTTGCCTGTATTTTTATGAAAAGGTGGAAGATAAATTTTATTTAGCTCCAGCTATGATGACAAAGGAGGTTTTTGAAAATACTATTTCAGAAATATTAGAACATAACCATTTTAAACACCATGCATGCAACAGTAATACAGGATTTTGTCCGGCGTGTAGACTGTTTGGAACTATTGCAGATAAAAAGTCATTAGCATCAAGACTGCGTTTTACAGATACAGAAGTTTTTTTGAAAATGTAGAATTTGATGTGCCGAGGTTTATACCTATACTAGGTACTCCGAAATATTCATCCACAGAGTTCTATCTTAATAAGCCCAAAGATAGTAAAGCGGCCATGTGGAATTATGACTATTACACTGTAAATAAAAAAGGTGATAAAGGAATTGAAAAACTGGCTACATATAAAGCAAAACTAAAAGGAAGAAAGGTATATTGGCAGGGAGCTGATAAGCTTAAAAATGAAAGAAGCTTAGATGCACAAAAATTGTTCGAGAAAGGTAATCAAAGTAAAACAGGTGAGAACAATATAAAGATTCGCTCAGCCGGCAGAGCTTTGATGCCGGGAGCTAAAACAAGATTCAAAGTCTACTTTGAAGATATTACAGAAGAAGAACTTGCAGCATTATTATATTCATTGACTTTGGGAAACGACTGTAATCATAGAATTGGAAGAGGCAAGCCCTATGGCATGGGTGCAGTAAAGTTAAATGTAGAAAAACTGAATTTAAGAACTTATAGCTTTGAGGATGGGAAATTATCAATTACAGAAACTGAAGTTGATCCCAAAAGCTATAAAATGGAAAAACAATGGGAAGAAAAATAAAAAGGTACATTGAATTATACAGCGTTCCGCTGTCAGAAGGTGAAGAAAAACTTGTGGAATATCCAACACCGGCAGATGGAAAAGAGATATTTAAATGGTTTGCTAATAACAGGGGAAGTGTACAGGCACCAAAAATTGACCAATGTTTACCGGAGATTACAGCTGATGATAAGCATTTATTTAAAAACTATAAAAATGCTACAAGCTAATGAAAGGAGATGATAGAGAATGAGTAATATATTATTAACTTCAATCGGAATCGGGCAATACGATAAAGAAAAAACAAGTTAGCTATAAAGATGCAGTATATGCATTAAATGAAGACCGAGGTAAGATATTCAAAAACCTCATATATTTATGATGCACTCATGGAATTTAAAGATATAGATAAAATAATTTTTATCGGAACAACAGGCAGTGATTGGCATGCCTTGTATGAGCATTTGTTCTACGAAAACAGCAGGATAATTCCATCCAAGCCAAGAAGTGAATATTATGCATATGAGTTATATGAACTTAAAGAGAGTAAAGAAAAAGACTTGGATAAGTGCAGACAAAAATTACAAACATTGATAGATACAATGGGAGGTGTTTGTCTGGATATAATCATATTACACTATGGCTTAAGCATAGAAGAAATGAATGAAAACTTTGATAGACTTGCAGAGGCGAAAAAATATATAGGAAAGGATGATGTGTTATCCTTTGATATCACACATTCATTTAGATCACTTGCATTCTATGAATTATTAGCTGTAAACTTTTTTAAATTGTCAATGAGTGAAGGAGATAGATTAGACTTTGTATCATATGGTATGTTTGAAGGATCAGGGAGACGATGGTATTACACCTATTGTAAACCAAGAACCTCTATTAAAATTGTTGGATTGGACAAAGGCGGCTGACGAGTTCAAAAGATTTGGTACAACACATTTGCTGGATCAACTTTTAAAAGACGGAGAAATTGATGACAGTAATATTTCACGAGCAGTAATAAAGGATGTTAAGATTGCATTGGAAAGATTATGTACTGCTGTAGATACCAATAATTTATCTGAACTAAGGCATATGGTAGCTAATTGCAAGAAAATTAAAGATAAGGGCTCAACAGGAAATCATGTTATAGACTTTATATTTGATGAGATTTATGATAGATTCGGTAAATATCTGGATCAAGATGAAAACAATATTGCATTGTATGTAGAGTTTGCATATTGGCATATTGAGAAGAATAGATATATTGCAGCGGCTATCACAATGATTGAAACAATGATAAAGCTTTTGTTCTAATGAAAATTCGGGCAATACCGATACTATTAGAGCAAAGCTAAGGAGCATGCTGCGATAAAGAGATATTCCGAGAGCATGAAGATTTTATAAAGTATTATAATGAACTTAGATTGCTTAGAAACAAGTTATGTCATGCAGGAGATTGGAATAGGGAGGTGGATTTAAAGAAATTAAAAAAATGTATAGAGAATTTCTTTGAATTATACAAGAAAAAGTATTTTAATAAAAAGATATGCAGAATGATTTACGTATGACCGTTAATAGGTTTTAAAGCAATAGACCTAAGTATATTTTAAACTCTAGTAGTACAGATATTAATGAGCAGAAATTACCTATGAAAATGATATAAATGATTTGAAAATAAAGTATAGACAATGCAAAAAGGCGGCAGTATCCGAAACGGTACTGCTGTCTTTTTTTGTGAGAATAAGGTAAAACCCAACAGATATATCAAAATACCGGTTGGGTTATATTCCTTATAGTTAAGGTACTTACTGGGTGATTCTGTCAAAATCAGCCTCAAGGATCGATGGACAAACGTTTCCATTCCTATAGGTAAGGTACTTACTCTTGAGTCGAAAGACGATAAAGAGGTAGCAAGAGCTATGGAGTTTCCATTCCTTATAGGTAAGGTACTTACGTTTATAGATTAGGTTTTAACCTACATGCGGACAATTGTTTCCATTCCTTATAGGTAAGGTACTTACGACATATGAATATAATCATTTTTCGTAGTTTACATGTTTCCATTCCTTATAGGTAAGGTACTTACACCTGCATTTAAGCCGTTGTGATAGGTAAAAACTCTTGTTTTGACCCAAAACTATTGTATTACAGGCAAAAAGTCTGTCAATCTATTTTTAAGAATGGCTTAAAATGGGGCTTTTCAGGATGTCGTGATTGTATACAATCAGCGACAGACTTTTTGATTTATTATATAAAACGAGTAATTATAAGTATTGCTATAAAAACAAGGATATTAAAGCAAAAATATAGTACTGTTTTGAATAAAATCTGTTTAAAAAAGCAATTTTAAAATCTAGGAGGACTCTCAAAAATTCAGATATTAGAATATTATAAAAAAATTGAGTAAATAAGAACAGATAATGTAATTACAAACACATACCATAGTATGTACTTGTAATTACATATTTGAAAAGCAAAAAATAGAGGTCGACAGACTTTTTATTTACATATAAAAATACTCCTAAATGATTTCAATTTGATTCTCCTTTAAATTTATTCTAAAGGTTATAAAACACATAATATAAAAAGCACAATAATAAGATACATTGTATACAAATGAGATGACAGTTGACATTTTATTATAAAAAAACTTATTATAATATTTAGATATACTTAATGGTTTACCAATTAAGATAGTAACTGAACGGTTATATTATTGGCTATATAACAAAGAACGTAATATTATAAAGTTCAATTATTGGTAATGATAACTTTATTTAATATAAAAAGCACCTTTGAAAATGTATAAGGCAAAATAGTAAGAGGGATATTATATTAAATACTATACAAAAGCACAAAATTGAAAAATTTGATTTTAATATCCGGCAATACTTAGTGCCGGATATTTTTATAGAAAAAATAAAATATAAGGAGTAAGTTATGATTAACTTTACCAATCATCCATATGATATGTGGGATGAAAGACAAAAAGAAGAAGCTTGCAGTTTTTATACGATACAGGTTTTGGGGTCGAGGAACTCTCAGGATTTGGGATGTTTGAGCAGGTCTGAGGTAAGTGTGAAATTATAATATTGACAAATAATAAGGAGTAAATAATTTATGAAAAGTATTATATTGTTGGCTATGAGTATATTAAATCCAAATATGAACTTAAATAAAGAAGGTATGCAATTTTTAGTTGAAGATGATTCCGGTTTAGAAATAAAAAGACTGTCGCTCACAGCTTGAACCGGTGGTTAGATATTTTTTTAAGTGATAAAGGTTGTACAGATGAGGTGGATATACTTTATGCTTTGTACAAGACCAACATTAGAAGAGTTTATACCTAATGATAAATCAAAATATGTAAATAATAAAAGGTATAGAGTTGGATAAAGTCAGTGCTGTAAGCTTCTTAAAAGAACGAATAGAAGAATGTTCTGAGAAGAAATGTAAAAATTGTATATAAAGTTTTTCCTTTATATAGAGAAGAAGGGAAGTTTTACCTGTAGGATTGATGCTGAGATAGTTTTTAGATAAAAATAGTTATGAACCTGATTATCTTTACGGTATGAGAAGTGTTATTACAGAAATAAGACATGCGGTTAATGAAAAATAATAAAGAGGAAAAAAATCAACACCTTTTTATATTGTATCACATGGTGGCTTGAGAGATGTTGTTCTATCATTGAATGCTATTATATCTTTGATGGATGGTGAAGGAATAAGACCCGGTAAAATATGTGGAACTAACACATCAAATCGTACTATTGAGGATCAAAGGGCTTCTTTTGATATATTCCGTTTTGTTTCAGGTATGCAAGATTTTTTAAATGTTGGAAGTGTAGATACACTGCAAAAATTATTACAAAGAGTCGGTTTATTTATATGGTTCAGATAAAGAAGATGCTGAAGAATTTAATAAGAAGCTTTTGGATGCAATGAATAAAGTTTCAATAGGCGTTCAATATAGTAATCCTGAAAGCTATATTTCCAGGGTTAGATGATTTGAAAAAGGTATTGGATACAGACGCTGAGGATAAGTTTGAAAAGACAAGCCTGGGGAATTTTAAGGATACGATTAAAAAGATTTTGGAGTATTGCTGGATCCGGAAAAACGTACAGAAGTTGATATGGTGGAAAGATGTATCAATAAGAAACAGTATCAGCAGGCACTTACATTTTTGGAATCTGCATTTCCTGAGTTCTATAGAAAAAAATAATATTATTTCATTTTCTTCAGATCCGGAAAAATAATATAGATAAATTTAACGATTTTTTTCAAAAAACATATACACTTAAAAGACAGAGACCAATCACCTAACAAGATTATTGAAAAATTTTTTACTGAATTAGAAGAAGGAGATGAGTCGAAAGAAGTGTTAAAAGACAGTGACGAGTGGAAGGGAAATCTGGAGGAAGAATTGAAGAAACACTTGGAGTATATGGAAAAAGTAAATAGCAGTAATGGTTCAGACTCAAAAATTGCAATTGGTCCAATTTATAGTTTTACAACAGATATTTTGCCTGTCTTTAAAATGCATAAAAGTGTTAAAAAGAGATTAGAAATATATTTAGCCATGGAAAAAGTAGAGAATAGACCTAATATAACTAAACTTGATAAATATATGCGAGCTTATTTAAAAGCTTTGAGAAATCTTGTAGAAAAAGCAAAGTAGAAAAGTTTTTAAAGTAGGTTATGTTAGAAAAGGAGGAAATATGGCGGAAAAATGGTTATGTCCTTTGTATGTATGACATACGAGGAAAGCAGGAATTTATTTATAAGAGTTCAAAATTAAAGGAGATTGTGGGAGCATCTTTTAATAATTAGAGATTTGTTTGAAGATTATTTATATGATGCCGCAAAGGTATATAGAGATTGTATAAATGAAAAATCTATGGGTAGTGATGCTATTTTTTTAAGTATGATCCGAATGAGGATAAACTCAAGAAATTCAGCTTCAAGGAATTTGAAAAAGGATGAACGGTAATCAGTATATCGGTGAGATTGTCTATGACGGCGGTGGAAACTTTTTGTTGCTTTTATAAGAATAAAGAAGCAATGAAAAATACCACAGAGATTTTTACAAAGAAGATATTAAAAGAGATAGGAACTCTAAAAGTAGTTGCCATATATCGGAAATATTAGAGAAGATAACTATCATAGTGATGATTCTAAGGATCCGGGAGACTATGAAAGGCTGTATCAAAAGCATAGATTTTCGTGAAAGTACTGCACTTTATACACAGCCATATGGAAGTTTGCCTATAGTACAGACATCTCCGGTATCATCAATGCCTCTGACATATATGTATGAGCATGATCATGCGCCGAAAGATATCAGTGCTTCCGAAAAGTCATATTTTAAATTTTCTACAGAGACTAATGCCAAGCTGAAAAAATATTGGGAAGAAGCTAAGGATCATGGTGACGAGATGGGTGAGACGATATTAGACAATATCGTGGCTGAGACCAAGGGTGAAGACAGCATGCTGGCAATATTTTATATTGACGGAAATGCTATGGGTGCAAAGGTACAGGCATGTTTAAAAGGAAAGAAAAATTATGACGACTGCGTAAATTTACTTAGAGAATTTTCTAAGAAAATACAGAAAACTTTTATTGATGACAGAAAGAAGGATATGTTAAAAGAAGATAAGGATAAAAAGCATTATAGAAGCAGAATCCTAATCGGAGCCGGAGATGAGATGACTATTATATGTAGAGCCGACGAATCTTATGAGATTATAAAAGAATATCTTTCAAAGATACCTTCACCATATTCATCATGTGCGGGAGCGGCTATTTTCCACAGTCATACACCATTCTCAGATGCATATCGTATTGCTGAGCAGTGTTGTGAAGACACCTGCAAAAATTATATGAAAGAAAATGGCTTGACACTGGCTAATCTTATGGACTTTGAGTACTGTCAGGGCGGAATAGGATTTAAGTTGAGTGATATTCGTAAAGAAAATGGAGATGATGATAATTCAAGACCTTGGTTGGTGGAAAGGAATATTGAAGAAAGGGTACCATATCACTATAAAAAGTCAAAAAATAAAAAAACTTGCCGCCTTGGGAAAAAGGAAAAAAGCAACAGAAGAGGCTGATAATAAAAAAATAATAGAAAAGCTGAAAGAGGATAAGCTCCTTACATTGGGAGATGTTGAAGATTTCCATACTAAACTTTCACTTCTTGGCAGAACCAATATTAAAGGTTTGGCAATCCCTATATCGCTTTCAGAATCAGCTTTAAGAACAGAGCTTAGACGAATTATAGCTCATATGTCCAAAGATAAAAAGGAAAGCATGGGATTTAAATCGGATATTGAAAGTGTTGAGTATTTTATAAACAATAAGAAACTCCTAAAGGATCTTGTACGTATGTATGATACAGGATATGGAAAGGCAAAAAGAGGAGGAAGAAAAATGCAGAATAAGAAACAAGGTGAAATACATATTACACTGTACTCTGATTTTTGTTCGGGAAACGGATATTCATACTATGGAACTATTGACTCCGAGGCGGAGCATGATACTTTCGGACTTCCTTTTATACCGGCAAGAAGACTGAAGGGGTGTTTAAGAGAATGTGCAAGGCTTTTAAGAGACTCGGGATTGTGGGAAGAATCTACAGATCCTTTAAATTATCTGTTTGGAGTAAGCGGCGATGACTCTACAAAGGGTATCAGAATTGAGAATGCGTATATATCAGGTTATGAACAGATAGAGGTGGGTTTGAAACTTCTACAAGAAAACAAAGAAATCAAAAAATATATATCACCTGATGAGGTACTGGATCTTTTTTCCGATGTAAAGGCGCAAACAAGGATGGAAAACGGTGTTGCGGATGACAATTCACTCAGATTTACAAGAATCATCCATCAATTTTCACCTTTTAATAAAGAAAACAGACTTGAGTTCATTGCAAAGGTAGAATACCCGGATGGTCAAGAAGAAAAGCTAAAACAGATTTGTAAGGCACTGCGTCATATAGGTATGAATAGAAATCGTGGACTTGGATGTGTTAAATGCGAGTTTAAGGCGGAGGATAAAGCAGCCGATACAAAAGATGATATTAAAATTATTAAAAATGTGGAAATAAATAAAGAGTTAAATCAAAAACTTAATATTACTATATTTTTTTGAAAACCTTGGGTCCATTGATAATCAGTGGAGATGATAAAAATACTACATTAAAGTATATTTCGGTAAGTCTGTGTTGGGGCTTTGGCAGGAAGCTATCTTAGTATAGACGGTAATAGTGCAGATGATGAAGAGTTTGTTCGTTTGTTTTTAAGCGGAGATACCATATATTCAGATTTTAATATTTCAGATGGAAAAACATATTTTTATCCGGCACTCTTCATTCATAAACAAGATGAAAAAGCAAGAAATATGTAAACAACTTAAAAATATTCAGAGAATCAAGATTATAGTAGTGATGACTATAATCCTGCAAACGGAAATCAACCAAAGAAATTAAAAAGGCAAATATATATACCTTGAAAAATTAAATAAGTCCGGTGCTTTGAATATTTTTAGATTGTGAGCCAAAGCAAAGGGTCATCTATCACCATAGAAGAGGTGATGATGCTCTGCTGTATTCACAGACTGCATTGAAAGAAGGACAAATCTTTGCAGGAAATATTATATGCGGCAGAAGGGATTATGAACTTCTTTTAGGACTTTTAAAAAAACACTAATTTCAGTTTCGGAAAGTCAAAAACTGCGCAGTACGGAAAATGCCGTATTATATCGCTAAATACCGATATAATCAATGATTTTAATGTAAAGAAAGATGAGCTGATATATGTTTCATTGGACTCAAGAGGTATTTTTTTCAAGATAAATATGGATATACACAGGAGCCGAAGAAAGTATATAAAATTATTGGAGAGCAGCTTGGCTTATTAGATGAAAAAGCGGATGAATATATTCAAATAGGAGAGACTGATTACCCGTTCTGTTCCATACAGCCTGCAATGATATATGGTTATTTGGGTGTTTGGAATCTTAGAAAAAGCTCCTATTGCAGGAATAGAATCAGGTTCTACATTTGTATATAAAGCAGAGAAAGATGTCGGTATCAAAAAAATTACTACGTAGGCGAACGAAATTTAGAGGGCTTCGGAAAGGTTAGTATTTATAAAGGAGATGAACTTCCATACGAATTAAAAAGTGGATAATGAAGATAATAAATCCACAAAAGCTAATAATGAGCTTTCTAATGTTAATGATGAGGTCAAAGAGATATTGAAACAGAGCTTATATAAAGTACTTTACCAAAATATACTTGAAGATATGCTTGTAAAAATGGATAAAGACGATTCAAAGCTCATCATGTCTCCATCTACCATAGGGCGTGTAAATCTTATGGTGAAAGAAACTTTACCTGACAGTGAGTCGGTTGCAAATGATAAGTATATTGATTTTGCAAAACGCATTGTATCTATAAAGCGTGATACGGAAAGAAACGAGATCGGAAAAGTTGTAGAGAGATTCTTCGGGACAAAGCTACCTGATAAAAATGATTTAGGCAGCTTGGATATTAAAAAAATACTTGGAGCAAACACGGATAAGTATAATGAATCGGAAAAAAGCAGAATATATAGCTTGTTAGGCAAACTGAAGGATATTGAAAAAGTTAATGAGCATATTCTTAGTTGGTGGGGTAACTTGATGCTTGAGTTGTTGGCAGATCAAAAGTATTTGAAAAAAATTTTAATTAGCAGGAGCAGTGAAATGGGGAAAAATTATAAAAACATTATTTAAAAATAACCTTTCAACTTGACTCTCCTTTATGTATCGGCAGTGGAAGAAATGATATCACAGATCAGGATATTTTTACGTGATGCGAGGGGGATTCCTTATATTCCGGGAAGTGCTGTATCCGGAGTACTTAGAGAAGCCTGTCAAGAGATTATGGATAAGAAGGCGTGGAAGTATTACTTTGGATATTCATCAACCAATACAGGAAATAAAGTTAAGAGTGACAATGATATTATAGAGAGTCAAATCATATTTTTATGATGCCACTTTTAGTAGGAGATAATAAAGATAAGGACGGAAATCCTAAATACCGTATTTCTCAAAGGGATGGTGTTGCCCTAAATGAGTATAAAAGTGCAAAAAAACAGGCAAAATTTGACCGGGAAATTTTTGGAAGGTGATTGTAATTTTCAAACTTTTATAGAGATATCCGAGGAAGAATCGGATGTAAATGAAAAGGTAAAAAGCAGATGAAGTACTGACAAATATTGCAAAAATCTGGAAAGAAACGGATATCAGATTCGGTGCAAAAGACTACTAGGGATACGGTAAAATATGTAATGTAGAAATCATAGAAAAAACTTTGATTTTACTTCAAAAGATGAAATAAGCAGTTGGCTGGACTTTTGATATTTTTGAAGAAAATTCTGGGAAAACGCTATATTATATAAGGATATGCTTAATACTTTAATGAAAGATAATATATGGACTCTAAAAAGATAATAATAGGCTTTCATTAAAACTCAGATTGGAAGGAGGACTTTCTATAAGAAGGTACAGTACAGAATGTAGTGATGAAGAATCCGCCCCTGATCAAGAGCAGCTGACAACTGTAAAGTTTGATAAGAACGGGTCGGAAGAGGTGGCGGTTATTCCCGGTACTACTTGGGCAGGAGCTATCGGACATAGAATGGAGGAGCTGATTAAGAGCAGTAAGGTCAAAGAAGTTGAAATAAGTAAAGATTATATACAAAAGTATTATTACTTCGGTACTGTAGACAGTAAAGTAAAAGAGAAGTCACTTATTTATTTTAATGAAAGTAAACTTACGGGTGGGCAGTTTAAAAAAATGTCAAGAAATGCTATCGACAGATTCCTCGGAAGTACTGCAGAAGGCGCATTGTTTACGGAGAAAATATACATAGGTGGGGAGACTACATTGGATATCAGTTTTGGAGATCCCTATAATACAGCTGTATCATATTCAGATGATTTTATTAAGGCCTTGGCGGCTACACTGACTGACCTACATGAAGGATATTTGGCAGTCGGAGGTGCAACATCTGTGGGAAGAGGTATTTTTTCCATACTAAAAATAAACGGAGTGAAACTGAATGAATGTAAGTTTGAGGGTGAAACAAACTCTGTAGTATTTGACAAACTATATGAGACTTTGAAAGCGTTGATTGGAAAAAAGGAGACAGAGAATGGAACACATAAATGTCAAAAATAATGATATAGAAAAAGTGTTAAATGAGATAAATGAAGACTTTCCTGATGCTACAGGCAGTACATTCTTTGTTGCACAGTATACGGATAAATTTTATGTAGGTATTTGGAATAAAGATATTATTAAAAATGTGAATAAGCTGTTGGAACTTCGTGTTTTTGACAAGAACAAAGAATGGAAGCTCTTTAGAAGTGATATAGGAAAAGATTTCATCTATAGATGTCAGAAGGAAGATAATACTAAAGAAGAAGGAGCGGACTACTTTGATGAAGTACAGCTTTGACATTGATACAAGCAGGCCAGAAAAAGATCCGGGGTAATGTATACAACAGCAGGCGGAAGTTATAATCTTCCAAAAAGATATAGCTGATTTAGATTGGGCTGCAATAAGAATTCGTCATTATTTTGGAGTTGATAGTGAATCAGGTCAGGCGTTTATAATAGATTACCGCTTGGTTGACTTTTGAAAGTGCTGATAAAAAGGGAGTATAGTAAGGATTTGAAAGGAGAAAAATAATGAGTTATAGCTTTAGTAATAACAAGTATTTTTATTAATCCATATACATTTGTAGAAGGAGAAGAAACAAAAAAATATGAAAAATTTGTTAGAAAAGGGAGCTAATACAGGAGTGTTTACCTGTCGTATATATCCAAAAACTCCAATATTAATACCGGATCCTTTTTGATAAGAAGGTGTTCAGAGAAAGTATTTCTATAAGTGATAGTGGTGAAGAAAAGAAAAACCGAACATTATTCTTATAAATTCTTACATATAGGAGATGAGAAAAAAATATAAAACCTATCATCCCGGGAAGTTCTATAAGAGGTCCTCTTCGCAATATGTATGAGACACTTACAGACTCTTGTTATGCCACAGCCAGACCTGGATCAATATATTACAGCCAGACCTAAAAAGGCATTTTGAACCGGGGCTTTTAAAAAGACCGAAAATAGATGGGAACTCTATTCAGCTATAAGATATAAATTCCAAAATAGATGAATATTTTGCTGAAATTGGAAAAACATTTGGATCCAAAGATTTCTTCAATGACATATGATAGTAGTGCAAAAAAATTATGGTAATTCGGTTAAATTTGATGAATATCTTAATAGAGTAACGGTTTATGGTAGAGTAATCACACAGTATTTTGCTAAAAAATATTGGTAGTAGTACAGCAGGAAAAAATGGATATTACTATGTAGGAGAATATATTTCAAATAAAAAATACGAAAGTATATTTGTTAAGAAAAGAAAATAGATAATATATCTCTCGATAATATAAAAAAAGCTTTTTGAAGCGTTAAAGGATACTCTAAAGATATATAGGGATGAAAAAGTCAATCAAAAGTTTGTTAAATCAATCGGAAAGTGGAATGCAGATCAACATGGGGGATATGCAAATGTTGACTTGGAAGCCTTTGAGGAAAATGGAGGTGTACTACCGATTTGGTATAAGGAAGTCAATGGGAAATATTATTTTTCTTTTTGCAAGTATAGGTCGTTTTAAGTACTATACATCAATAGATAGTATATTGAAACAAAGCAATAGAACACTCATGTTCAAGCTTCAAAAAACTTTGTAAGGCTTGTAATTTATTCGGCATGGTGGGTGAAGAGGAAGGACTTGGCAGTAGTATTCGTATCACTGATGCCATTTTTGATGGCAATATTGATGAAGCAATTGAGGAGTATAAGCTTACTGAACTGCGTACACCACATCCTTCATACTTACCTTTTTATGCTAAAACCAATAATTATTTAGCAGGATATGATGATCCTCAATGTAATATCAGAGGTAGAAAGTTTTATTGGCATTTTAAACCTGACTACAATAAATTAGAAAAATCTACATGAAGATAAAGTAGATACAATAATGTGCGGAATAGATAAAGGTAGCTTTTACTTTTAAAGTGTACTTTGAAAATATTACAGACGAACAACTTGCCGAGCTTGCAATGCTTCTTTTGTCTTGGGGAGAAATGATAAAAACGGAAAAACGTTGTTATAAGTTGGGGCATGGAAAGCCTTTGGGATTTGGAAGTGCGAAGATAGTAGTTGAGAAGTTAGATATAAGAGAGTTCAAATCGCAGGATACACAATATAAGATTGAATCTTACAATAATTTAGCGAGTGATTTGAAAAATTGGGATTTGTTGAAAGATGATAAATTTAATGAACCTTTAATGGATATAGGAAACTCATTGGATAATATAAGTAAAGTATTGAATCTTAAAACAAATAATAACAATGAAGTAAAAATATCCAAACATAATTAATGGAAGTGGTAGACCTGATAATACTTTTAAAGGATAATGAATTGTCATCAGCACAATGGTTTTCTAAAAAACTGGATGTTTGGAAGAAGGACAGTATACCCTACAAAAACCATTGCCGGATTATAAAGATGGAAATCAGAGATTGAACTTAGTAGAATTTCGCAATGACTAAACTAATTTTTATGATGTAATAGAGGGGGATATATTATGTCATCCACAATACTTATGGCTGTCAGCACATTTAACGGTAGAAATCACCCAAGAATGAAAAGTGTAGATCAATTTCAAGGTGTAGGAAATGATGGAAAGGATATAATTATTGATGACTGTAAATCTCAAGGAGAAAGTATAGTTCGTTATTTTTTGAAGCGAATGCCTCCGAAAGATGAGGTGAATATTATAATGCTGTGCAGCAGGAAAACCTTGGAAATGGATGAAAAGAATGGATGTGATGGTAATGGCAGGATTCATAGTGCAGTATCGTATCTGAAGGAAAGAATTGATGAATCACCTGAAAAAGGACAACATAAAATAAACTATCAGGTGATAAAACTATATAAGAATCAACTTCCAACTGAACATAGACTTCAGGAAGCGGATATTATTGATCCGTCTATTCCTTTGGTACCGGCATCTAGGGAAGAGGAATGTTATTTTCCGGATGATGAATTGGGAGCTATTGCAATGGCAGCTGAGTTTATACGCAGTCAAAAGAATCAGGAAAAAAGATCATTCAGACTATATATTGATACTCATGGAGGACTAAGGGATGTAGTAATTGCTCTAGGTGCAGTTATCTCATTGTTATCAGTGGGAGAAGCAATAAGACCAAAGATGATAATGGGTATAAATATGGCTTCAAGCAGAATAGAAGATCAAAGTGCTGCATTTAATATTTTTAGCTTTTTCTCAGGCATCAATGATTTTTTGCATTTTGGCAATGCGGATGTATTATCAGAATACTTTGACAGCAAAAATGAGTTTTCATATCTAACAGGAGCAGATCCGGCTGTACAAAAGATAGCAAAGCAAACCATAGAGCATATGAAAAAGATTTCTTTGGGTGCACAGATGTCTGATCCTAAAGCATTTATTGAGGGTTTGAAAGAACTTGGAAATGAATTTCAAACCGGTGTAAATGAAGATGGAAAGAGTATATTGAAAGGTACATCACTGGGAATCTTTGAGCAAAAAATAAAAGATGAATATGGTGATCTGCTAAAAGCCCCAAATATTTTGGACCTTATTATCTGGTGTGTAAATAGAGGATTGATTCAGCAGGCTCTTACATTTATAGAATCTATGCTTCCTTATTATTATCAAGATAAAGAGATATTATACTTTAATAGGGAAGAACTGAAAGGTTTTGGAGAGGATGAATATAGTGCATTTAACAGATATTTGAATAGATTCAGATTTATAAATCAAAAATCAGGAGTTGGCTTTTTATGCATATCATTTGATAGAAGGAATTAGAGAACCTAATATACAATGGAGAAAAATTAAACAATCATAATTTACGCTATTATTATCCCGGAAATAATAATCAAGGTTATAGGCTGGAAATAAAAAAAGCAAATATATTCACAATGATAGGATTGGAAATATAGTTTTTAGATGATTTTTAGAATTAATGTAGTTCCTCTTTTGCAAAGCCACCGTATTTTGAAAAACAGTTAGAAATGTTTTTTTAACCATGGAAATTCTAATTATAGAGTAAGTATGATAAATTTAAAAAGGTTTATTACAAATTATATTAAGGAATTGAAGAGGCTTGGATAATAGGAAGAGTGGGAATTTGAATAAGCAAAGTTTGATACAGTTTAGGGTTGATCAAAAATTTAAAAGTTGATGCTGAAGATATTTGTGAACAACTAGGTATAGAGCTGACAACAGTTCTTAGAATGTGTTTAAAGCAACTGATTATACAAAAAGGTATACCTTTTTCTGTACATTTAAATGATGAAAAAGAAATTCAATCAAGTTGTAATGCACAAAGTGTAGATTTGGAAGATAAATTTAAGAAAGGATTCGATATTGATATCAATAAAAATAAATGAAGAAGTAAATTTTTGTGAGAAAAGAAAATAGGCTATAACTAAGGGGAAAAATATGGAGAAAAATTAGTCTCAATAGAAAACTCATTGCATCAGATGCAGGAGTTTGTTATAGAAGAATATGATGAACATATTGTTTTGGCGGGTTTTTTATCACATGGAATAGAAAATGTGGAAATCCCTGAAATGATTGAAGGTAAACCCGTTACAGTAATAGGTAGTGGTTGCTTTATGGCCTGCGATGATATTAAAGCTGTGAACTTTCCTGAAACTATAGTTTCAATTGGTATACAGGCATTTGCATTATGTAAAGGATTAAGGGAAATTATAATACCGAATTCTGTTACAGAAATAGCTCCATATGCATTTCGTGATTGTAGCGGTATTAAAAAGTTTGTCTTTTCCCAAAATATAAAATGTTTAAGGCGCGGAATTTTTTCATTTTGCTACCTCAATGATGCAGAAATAATATTACCTGAAGGATTAGAGGTTATTGAATGTAATGCATTCTTTTCTGCAGGTAATTTTGATTTAGTGATACCTGATAGTGTTAAGGAGATAGGGGTTGGAGCTTTTTACTGGGGCCCACGTCCTATAACCGGTCTTCCTGAGGATAAAGGCTGGTACAGTCATTGGCCTTACGGAGAAAAAGTAATTGCTTCTGAATTACAAGGAAGAATTATAGGATTCCATTACCTTGAGCATCAATGTATGCTTTATGATATTACTTTTGACTCAGACCCCGAGGTTAAGCAATATGTATATCCTTGTGATTATATCGATGGAAATATTCGCTTTTTAAATGATAGAAATCAAAAAAATAGTACAAGAAGATATAAAAAAATATTGGGGAACAGAAGAAAAAAATTAAAAATGCTTATAAGATTATGAATGCATGGAAAAAGGGGATTTATAGCTCCACATTAATATATCTAAAACACATTTTATTTTATAAAACAAGTATTACATACATATAAATATATTTTTATTAGAAGGCAGTAGCATTAAATGATGCTACTGTTTTTTTATTTTTGTTTAGATAAACTACTACAGAACAACTGTAGAAAATGAAGATAGAGTATATATAACATGTTTGGATATTATTTATAGTAAAAGGTAATAACATAAGAAGACAAGCTTGTTGGGTAGCAACGGAGAAACCGTTTCTATTCCTTATAGGTAAGGTACTTACGAATTATATGCGTATGAAGATAATCGCAAATGTGGAAGTGTTTCCATTCCTTATAGGTAAGGTACTTACAGGGATTTTCTTTTGGTTGTCCCTGATTCCGATTGACATCTTCATCGTTTCCATTCCTTATAGGTAAGGTACTTACGCAGCCGAGGCGAAAGCCGAAGCTGCCATGATTGGCGGGTTTCCATTCCTTATAGGTAAGGTACTTACACTTGACACAACATATGGCAACAGAAGTTCAGATGATGTTTCCATTCCTTATAGGTAAGGTACTTACATGGTAGATATTTAATGGACCGTAGAGTGATATTTTCTGCAAGTTTCCATTCCTTATAGGTAAGGTACTTACAAAAGATTTACTAAATATGATCTGTGATATAGCCTACAGGAATGAGTTTCCATTCCTTATAGGTAAGGTACTTACTGGTGCAACCGTGAGGGAGACGATCTTTGTCTCGCTGGTGTTTCCATTCCTTATAGGTAAGGTACTTACCCCAAGGAGGGAAATATGAGAGTTTTTTTATTTTTAACTTACATGGTTTCCATTCCTTATAGGTAAGGTACTTACAAGGGGAGAGGAGAGGATTCATCCTGGCTTCCTGATTGTTTCCATTCCTTATAGGTAAGGTACTTACAAGAGATATAGTACTAAAAGGTGCAAGAATACCTAAGACTGTTATTACTACAGCTGTGTTTCCATTCCTTATAGGTAAGGTACTTACAACTGCATTTAAGCCATTGTAAAAGGTGAAAACACTTGCTAAGTGCTAAATTCATTTTATTACAGGTTAAAAAGTCTGTCAATCTATTTTTAAGAATGGCTTAAAAACGTGCTTTTAAGGGCACAAGGATTGTATACAATCAGCGACAGACTTTTTCAAATAGATAATAAAGTTTTCATTTATAAATATTACAACAAAAATATATTTATTAAAAATAGATATATTATACATTTTTAATGAAAAAAACATGTATATAACATTTATTTTACAAATAAAGAGTTCTACATATATTTTATATCATATTATGATTACTAATATGATATAAAAATAACATGCAACTATACATACTAAAGTATGTGTTTATCATACATATTCTAAAAATCTAAAATAATGGTCGACAGACTTTTTGTTAAATATTTGAACATAAAAAGAGGAGCAAATTCATGCTCCTGTTAGTTGTACTTAAAAAAGCTTGTATTTCTCATCATAGCAGACAAAGCGAAATATTTTTATGTATTTCTTCTCTAATTCTGGTATCGTAGGTTCGTGGAAGATTTTCCTCAGTTTGCTTTTTGATAAACTTTATTTTCAAGTTCATTTATAAAAAAATTTGCTTTCCTTTTTTGTTAAGATATATTCCATCATCTTCAGTCTTTTCAAAATGTTCTGATGCATGAATCATATGACGGTTTATTATAGTAAATATTGCTCTATCTACAATCAACGGCTTAAATAGATCTGCAATATCCAGATTTAAGGATTGGCATCTTCTATTGGTTGCATGAACAAATCCAATACGAATATCCAAAGAGGTTTTTTGAATCTCTGTAGCTATACGATTATATAGAAATACATTTCCAAAGCTTATAAGAGCATTAAGAGGATCTCTAGGTGGACGCCTCGTTCTTTTAGTGAATTCAAATGCCGGATCACATATGATTTCATGAAAAAGACTATAATACAGTTGTCTGGCTCTTGCTTCTATTGTTAAAAGCGTTGTTACATTAGTTGCTTCATTCATTTCTGTTATATACTTTGAAAAAGAAGAGATGCCGTTTTTTAATTTTTCACTTGTATGATGTCTTTCATAATACTTAAGATTGGAGCGCATATTGTGAAGCGAAGCTATTTCAAGTTTCTTACAATAAGTTTTCTCTTATCTTCATCCAGATAAATTGCAGCTTGCTTTTAACATTGTAATTCCACCATGCAGGCTTTCAGGAGGTGAAAAAGTACCGGCAAGTTCTCCATATTTATCAAAAAAATATTAACACAAATCTTTTTACTACTAATATATTTGAAGAAATTAGAGGAAAATATGACAGAAGAGTACACATTCAGACTTTTCGGTAGCCTCTACAGGAAGATACTTCTTCCCATTATCATTTTCAAATAGCAGTGTAAAGTCTTTTCTATTTAATATTCCATTATTAATAATGTGATAATTTCTGTCTATTCTTTGAATAGCAGTAGTTCCCCAATTCTGATATATATGTGGTGGCGTCTTTCTTTTTTTGATTGCAAGAATCTGATGTTCTTTTTTTATTTTTAGTGAAACTGTAGCCTAAGTAATTCTGCTTTATTCCTTCATATATTCCACTTTTTTTGTGCATTTATATCTATTTCTAAATCTGTTTTTAAAATATCATATGCTTTTTTTATATGATTCTTTTTGCTTCCTCGAAGTTTGAAAAAGAACATTGCAATATCATCACAAAAACGACAAAAAGGTATATTCATTAACTCAAGTTGTGTGTCTAAAAAGTGAAAGATAAAGATTTCCAAGAAATGGACTGATGGGAGAACCTTGTAAAATACCTTTATTTTTGTTTTTTTATTACATTATCTTCCGAAATTCTACAATATAAAAAAATTATGAAAAAGAGAGAAGAACTTTTTCATCAATAATTCTTTTTAAGATCATTTCAAGTCTATCAATAGGTATAGAGTCAAAAAAATTCTTTATATCAATTATAGCGACGCTGGTTAGTCCATTATTTAGATTACTTGCAAATGTTGCTACAGCTTTTTCTACACCAAGTCCGGGACGAAATGCAAAGCTTGAAGCTGAGAATATTGAATCATAATTTTTTTCTAATGAAGTTGCAAGACAACGTAAAATAAGGCGGTCAATGGAATTAAATGAAGATATGGACCGCCTCTTTCCGGTATAATTTACGATTTCATAGATTTGAACAATTCCGGGTTTGTACTTTCCTTCTAACAGTAAGGAAAGATAACGATTACCGTTAATATTCCAATCATCTCTTAATTCAGAAAGATAGAGTCCATCTATACCACAAGTATCTTTCTTTGTAGAAAGATGACATAGAGCTTCTTCAATCTCTTCTGAAATAAAAAAATATCTTTTATAGTAAGCTTTTTCATAAAAATATCTCAGATGATGTTCCCATGATACACCTGTTTACCAATACTTTCTTTTTAGAATATCGAAGAGTTTCTAAAGAATAGATATTAATACAGTCCTCGGAAACGTTTACTATTCTTTTCAGTTCTTCTTTTAGATGTTTTAATCGTCCCGGTGTAATAAGCCCCTCAAATACCGAACGCTGTTCATGTGTAAGGTATTTTCGTAAGGTTTTCATCACCTTAGGATCTCGCTTAGACTTCACATCATAGGTGATAATAACGAACATCTATTGTTCTCCTTTTAGTTTTTGCATTCCAACCTTGTGAATATAGGTTTGGGTATTCCTTATAGGTAAGGTACTTACTTTCTGAGGATGGGAAGCAATATTCCGGCAATGGCTGGGAGGTTACGTTTCCATTCCTTATAGGTAAGGTACTTACAAGTTTAAGCCTAAAGAACTTTAGAATCACACCATATGTATTGGTTTCCATTCCTTATAGGTAAGGTACTTACAAAATATGGAGAACGTTAATGTTATTTTAGAAGACATAAAGTGTTTCCATTCCTTATAGGTAAGGTACTTACAACTGCATTTTCGATGATGATTTCGAAGAAGCCGAGGAAGCTGAGGGTTTCCATTCCTTATAGGTAAGGTACTTACGATTCAGAGATGCTGCAGGCTGCCTATCCAGAGGTCAGTAGGGGTTTCCATTCCTTATAGGTAAGGTACTTACGTTTCATAGACTCTTAGTAATCTGTATCTTTCTCTTGTTTCCATTCCTTATAGGTAAGGTACTTACATTTGATTACAGACATAGAAATAACTGCAAATTTAACATCAAGTTTCCATTCCTTATAGGTAAGGTACTTACATATAGAGGTGAAACAAAAGTAAATGGTTCTTTTGGATATAATCAATATGGTTTCCATTCCTTATAGGTAAGGTACTTACTTGTTAGTATAGTATCTGATGACGGCGCAATCAAGGCACAATGTTTCCATTCCTTATAGGTAAGGTACTTACGCATGTTCAGGCAATCAGGCAGCTGCACAAAGTACACAAGTTTCCATTCCTTATAGGTAAGGTACTTACATTTGTAACCATTTTCATTATTCTTATACTTGCATTCATGTTTCCATTCCTTATAGGTAAGGTACTTACGGAGCCTACAACAACACCTCATGAGACAACCAAGCCAGCTCGTTTCCATTCCTTATAGGTAAGGTACTTACGCGTCAAAAACACAACTTTAACCAAAGATATATAAAGTTTCCATTCCTTATAGGTAAGGTACTTACTCATTGTGCTTATCGTAACAGCAGCGGTTTTACTTGCCGTCGTATTATAGTTTCCATTCCTTATAGGTAAGGTACTTACGATTGGAGATAAAATGAGAATAGTTAATCTTACACAGCGTTTCCATTCCTTATAGGTAAGGTACTTACAACTGCATTTAAGCCGTTGTGATAGGTGAAAACTCTTGTTTCGACCTAAAACCATTGTATTACAGGCTAAAAAGTCTGTCAATCTATTTTTAAGAATGGCTTAAAATATGGCTTTTCATGGTGTCGTAATTGTATACAATCAGTGACAGACTTTTTTTATTTATTGTATGAAAAGGGGTAATTGTAAGTATTGTTTTTAAAAAAATAGGCATATTAAAAGCAAGAATATAGCACTATTTTAAATAAAAATCAGTTTAAAAACAGCAAACTTATATTAAAAACACTTAACAAGAACTTATATGATAAAAAAATTAAGCGAATAAGAACAGATAATGTAATTACAAACACATACTATAGTATGTACTTGTAATTACACATTTAAAAAGCAAAAAAATAGAGGTTGACAGACTTTTTCGTTAAATATAAAAAGACATGAGCATATGAAGTTCATACATTTTATATCTCTATAGGTTTTCCAAGCGACATAAATGAAAAATATACCGACTGCAAGCTCGACATTGTCCTGATCTTTTACAGATATGCTGTAGACGGAGATTTTCTTTCCTTTCTTTATTTCTGTGGCGATAGCGGAAAGTTCTTTTGTATTTATTCCTGCACGCAGATAGTGGAAGTTTCCGTCTATTGTAGTAACATGTATTCCGTAGGAACTTGCGGCGGCACCGCCTACAATATCTGCAATAGTATAAAGGCAGCCTCCGTGTAGTGAACCTATCGGGTTTAAAAATTCTTTTGTGACTTTCATTGTGGCTTTGGCATAGCCGTCTGAAAGCTCGGTAAGCTCTATACCGAGTAGTTTTGCAAAGTTGTTGTTTATATTTCTAAATGATTTCAATTTTTTTCAAAAATCCATGACTATTTCTCCTTTAATTTTTATTCTAACGATTATATAACAAAATACATAATATAAAAAAGCGCAATGATAAAATCTACTTGTATTAACGTCGGATTTGTGCTAGTATGAAGTAGTAAAAGTAAAATTTAACAGGTATATTTGTAGCCATTGTTTTTAGAATGAATCGTACTACCTAGGGGGGTAGTGCGTCAATTTTAAAAGCAATGGCTTTTTGCTGTGCTTTTTTTGCACCTTGAAAAATTAAATCCGCAGATGCAAATGACGGCTGATCGGTGAAGTATGCGAAGACCTAATAAAGTGAGCATGCCAAGGAAGTGTCATTGCAGACTGCGACCAAAACAAAAATAATTTAAAAAAACGAAAAGAGGTATGGCAATGAATAAAACAAATGAAATACGTAAAGAATATTTAAGTTCAACATCAATAGTATATACAGGTGCATTTAACGGTGAGGTGTATGGTGTCAGTGACAGGTTTATGACCTATGGGATGTATTTAAAAGAAGGTGAGACTTTGGGATTTGAAATCGTAATGAAGCCCGGTGAGCCTTATAAAAACTACATATATTTGGATTCGGACAAGGAGGTCTGCGCAGATGAATTTGACTGGATTTTTCGGTAATTATGCAAAGGTAATTTCCTGATAAGTATATTTTGGAAGATAAAACACCAAAAAATGACAGAATAAAGTATAGAGCGGTTGCCTATGAGAGTATGAATATGAATTTTATAGATGAAGATATACTGTATACGAGTCACAAATCCGAATATTTTGAAGCAATGTGTAAGGAGATAAGCGAGGTTGGAGGACATATCAGTTTGATTATGAAAGCTGCTGACAATAAAGGCGGTAATGTCGGAAGTATTATCTTCGATTTCCCGAAAAGAATATCCAAAAAAAGCTTAAATCACTTATAAGTATGGTCTTTTACGATTGTGTTTTTGGAAGAGGTTGGTGATGAAGTAAATGACAATAATATCAGTAAAAAATTTAAGGGTTATATTATTATTCTTTTGAAAGTGCTTGGCTTGCAACAAAAAGTTGGATAAAGACTCCATCGACAATCTTGAACTTGGGGTTCGCTCCTACAATGCATTAAAAAAAGCGAATATAACATCTATAAAGAAGCTTCTTGAGATGTCCGATATGGAACTTCTTAATATCAGAAACCTTGGCAGAAAGAATGTTGCGGAGATCAGAACGCAGCTTATTGAAAAGAATTATATAAGTTCATGTGAAGATGAATTCTTTGAAAATATGGAACTTCTCGAATTTCATCCAATACCTGAAGACATTTTTGATGATATAGTTGATAAGCGTAACTATATGGATGAATTGCAGGCTTTGGTAGGTATAAAAGTCCGCAAAGGATCAGGTAAAAAAAGATTTTGGCATTTGCAAAGATGAGAAAAGGCTATGGAAGAAAAGGGAGAACAATTGGAACCTATAACTTTGAATATGGAGTTTGTAGGAAATCCCGGTACAGCCAAAACCACTGTAGCAAGGATTGTGGCAGGGGTATTAAAAGAAATCGGTATTATAAAAACAGGAGAGTTCATAGAGGTGGGAAGAGCCGATCTTGTGGCACAGTATGTGGGTCAAACAGCCCCGATGGTAAAGAGTGTATTTCAAAGCGGTCAAGGGAGGTGTGCTCTTTATAGATGAGGCATATTCTCTTTTAGACAAAGGAAATGGAAGATTCGGTGATGAAGCTCTAAATATGATTGTTCAGGAGATGGAAAATAACAGAAAGGATACCATAGTAATATTTGCAGGTTATCCTGATGAGATGGATGAGTTTTTCTTGCGAAATCCGGGATTAAGATCAAGAGTACCTTTTAGAGTGAGATTTGATGACTATACGACAGATGAACTTAGTGATATCTGTGAGCTTGAAGCCGGTAAAAGAGGATTTTTAATAGATGTGAAGGCAAAGGGGCTTATCAAAGAAATATGTGAAAGCTCCACACAAAATATCGAAAACGGTAACGGAAGATTTTGTAGAAATCTTGTAGAAAAGGCTGTTTTAAACTTTGCACTTAGAAATTACGGAGGTGATGAAGTGGCCGAAAAATATTGAATACATACTAAAAAAAGGAAGATTTTGTGATACAACCTGTTTTTAATAAGAAGAAAAATAACTATAGGTTTTCAAAGCTTTTGATGCGTAGGTCAGTTCGAGGCGTATTTACATAGAAATATATTTTTCTTTATAAATTATTTCTAAATATTGATATTGGCTAAATTGATTATTTGTTGTAGAATAGAGGTCAGTGTATTAAATTAAATTTTTTTAAGAGTAGTTTGGAGGAGAATATGTTTGGGTTTACATCCAATGATATTGGTATAGATCTTGGAACAGCGAGCATCTTGGTATACATCAAGGGGCAAGGGTGTTGTACTAAAAGAGCCAAGTGTTGTTGCTATAGATAGAGAGAATGGAAAGATACAGGCAATCGGTGAAGAGGCTAGACTTATGATTGGTAGAACACCCGGTAATATAGTGGCTGTAAGACCGCTTCGTCAAGGTGTTATATCAGACTATACTATTACAGAAAAGATGCTCAAATATTTTATAGATAAATCAGTGGGCAAGAAGACATTCAGAAAGCCTAGAATTGCAGTATGTATTCCGTCAGGTGCTACCGAGGTTGAGAAGAAGGTCGTAGAGGATGCTACATATTCTGCAGGTGCAAGAGAAGTAAAGATTATCGAGGAGCCTGTAGCGGCAGCTATCGGTGCCGGAATCGATATTTCAAAGGCTGTCGGAAATATGATAGTTGATATCGGTGGCGGTACTGCAGATATTGCGGTTATCTCACTTGGCGGTACTGTAGTAAGTACTTCAATAAAGATAGCAGGTGATGATTTTGATGAAGCTATCGTAAGATATATGAGAAAGAAGCACAATCTTTTGATCGGTGAGAGAACTGCCGAGGATATAAAGATTACTATCGGTGCCGCATACAGAAGACCTGAGGTACTTACTATGGAAGTAAAGGGTAGAAACCTTGTAACAGGTCTGCCAAAGACTATAGAGGTAAACTCGGACGAGACACTGGAGGCGCTTCGTGAGCCGGCAATGCAGATCGTTGATTCAGTTCACAATGTTTTGGAGAGAACACCACCTGAACTTGCAGCCGATGTATATGAAAGAGGTATCGTACTTACAGGAGGCGGTTCACTTCTTTCAGGTCTTGATGCACTTATTGAAGAGAAGACAGGTATCAATACAGTTATAGCCGACAATCCTTTGACAGCTGTTGCAATCGGTACAGGTAAGTTCATTGAGGGTGTAAAGGGAGAATTAAAAAAATAATATGCAGACAGTATCGGGCTATATTGAAAAAATCATTTATAGAAATGAGAATAATGGCTATACTGTACTCAGCGTGGAAGGTGACGGTGATGATTATGTTTTTGTCGGTACTTTCAACTATATTGCTGAGGGAGAATTTATAAAGGCAAAAGGAAATATGAAGCTGCATCCAAACTATGGAGAGCAGCTTTTTGTCGATGAATACGAAATCATAGAGCCGAGAGAGCTTGACAGTATTGAGAAGTATCTGGCATCTTCCGCAATAAAAGGAGTCGGCGAGGCACTGGCAAAGAGAATTATTAAAAAATTCAAACTGGACACTCTCAGAGTAATGGAAGAAGAGCCTGAAAGACTTGTGGAAGTAAAGGGAGTGAGTGCCAAGCTTGCCAAGTCTATAAGTGAGCAAATACAGGAAAAAGAAGTCGATGCGTGATGCCATGATTTATTTGCAAAAATTCGGTATCAGCATGAAGCTTGCGGCAAAGATATATCTTGAGTACGGCAGCAAGATCTACAGTATCATAGAGACCAATCCGTACAAGCTGGCTGATGATATTGACGGTATCGGATTTAAGATTGCGGATGACATTGCAAAAAAGGTGGGAATTACGGCAGATTCAAAGTTTCGTGCTGTTGCAGGTATAGAATATATACTTTCAAATGCCATGCTCTCAGGTCATCTTTATCTGCCTGAGAGTATACTGCAAAATGAGTTTTTAGAGCTGTTTAGTGAAAATATATTTGACTTTACTTCGCTTCTTGTTGAAATGCAGATGGAAAAAAGGATTGTAGTAAAAAAATCCACGGAAAACAATGTATACCTTACACAGTCCTACTATACGGAAGCTGCCGTTGCAAAGAGGCTTGTAGATATCAATATCAAAGAAAAATATGATTCCGGCAAAGTGGAAGAAAAAATACTTGCCATTGAGAAAAAAGAGGGGATTGTCCTTGATGATTTGCAAAGGCAGGCGGTAATAGAATCTATAAGCAGCGGTCTTATAATTATTACAGGAGGCCCCGGCACAGGTAAGACAACCACTATAAATACTATTATAAAGTACTTTGAAAGTGAGGGAGAGAGCATCTCCTTGGCTGCTCCTACAGGAAGAGCGGCAAAGAGAATGTCCGAGGCGACTTCTTATGAAGCCAAAACTATTCACAGATTGCTTGAAATCACTCCAAACAGCAATGAAAAATTCGACAAGCATCGGTACACATTTTGAAAGAAATGAGGACAACCCGCTTGAAGCTGATGTACTTATAATAGATGAGGTCAGTATGGTGGATATTTTCCTTATGAACGCTTTATTAAAAGCCGTTGCGATAGGTACCAGACTTATTTTGGTGGGAGATATAAACCAGCTTCCAAGTGTGGGACCCGGAACAGTGCTTAAGGATATCATAGAGTCTGATTGTTTTAATGTTGTGAGACTGAATAAAATCTACAGACAGTCAAATCGAAGTGATATTGTAATAAATGCCCATAAGATAATGACAAATGAAGAGATTGACCTCTCTAAAAAGAGTAATGATTTTATTTTTATCAAGCAGAGCAATCCCGACAACGTGATGGAGTCCGTTATATCCCTCGTTCGCGACAAGTTACCTTCCTATGTAAATGCTGCAAGCAATGAGCTTCAGATAATGACACCTATGCGAAAAGGTCCATTAGGTGTAGAAGCTCTAAACTCATTTTTACAAAAAAGCTTAAATCCTTCAAGCAAGCAAAAGAAAGAAAAAGAGTACGATGCTACAGTCTTTAGAGAAGGCGACAAGGTAATGCAGATAAAAAACAATTACCAAAAGGAGTGGTTTGTATACAATGATAAAAAGATGCCTGTAGATAAGGGACTTGGTGTATACAACGGCGATATCGGCACTATAAGTGAAATAGATATGCTCTCGGAAAGTTTTTGCATCTGCTTTGATGACGGTAAGGTTTGTGAATATGAATTTTCAGAGTTTAACGAGATAGAGCTTGCCTATGCCATTACAGTACATAAGTCTCAGGGAAGTGAGTATCCGGCGGTGATTATCCCTATATATAAGGGTCCTGCCATGCTTATGAACAGAAATCTTATATATACCGCCATTACCAGAGCAAAAAAATGTGTGGTACTTGTCGGCATACCTGAAGTGTTTTATACAATGGTACAAAATACAAAGGAGATGGCAAGGTACACCGGACTGAAAGAAAGGATAACAGAGCTTGTGGCGTTCTCGAAAGATGAATGATATTTTAGGTAAATTAATTGACGGGATAATTGAATCCGTATTCCCGAGAAGATGCCCTGTATGTGGTGAAATAGTAAAAGAAAAGGGGCATCTGATATGCAAAAAATGTATTAAAAAGCTTCCTTTTTATAAAATCCCCCTACTGTATAAGATGCGGTAAGGAGATAATATCTGAGGATGATGCTTACTGTGACGACTGTAAATCGGAAAGAGAGTTTACAGCCGGAAGAGCTCTCTGTAATTATACGGATGATTTGGCACATATCATACTTAAGATAAAGTACGGCAATAAAAGGGAGTATATTGAAGGCTTTGCAAAGCTTCTGGCTCTCAGATACAAAAAGTTTTTGGATGTTGCAAATATTGATTGTATTATGCCCGTTCCGCTGCATAAGTCAAGGCAAAGACAGAGGGGATTTAATCAGTCTGAAATACTTGCCGTATGTCTTTCAAAGTATCTTGGTATTCCTGTATATACAAAATGTTTATACAGGGTGAAAAAGACTAAAGACCAAAAGGGACTAAGCAGAACCGAGAGACTCCACAATCTTGACAATGCATTTGTAGTAAAGGAATTTCCTAAGAAAGTCAAAAATGTTTTGATTGTGGATGATGTTTATACCACAGGTACTACTATAGAAAAAAATGTGCGAAAAATCTTAAAAAGATGCGGGAGCAAATGAAATTTATTTTTGACCATATGTACAGGAGGCATGGGATAGCGGTAAATATCATTATGTCGGCAGTTTCTAAAACCTGACATATTTTATGAAAAAGAGTTTTCCATTGTATAACTATTTCCCCTATGGTATACTTGACACATATTACAAGTAAAGGATAGAGGAATCTATGCAAAATAAAAGAGTAATGTTGAAATTAAGCGGCGAGGCCCTTGCAAAGCCTGAGGGCGGCTACAATGAAGAAAAGGTAAGAGATATTGCAAGGCAGATAAAGCCTTCACTGACTGAGGGTTGTGATATAGGTATTGTAATCGGCGGAGGTAACTACTGGAGAGGCAGAACTTCCGAGGCGATAGACAGAACAAAGGCTGACCAGATCGGAATGCTTGCAACTATTATGAACTGTATCTATGTATCTGAAATATTCCGCTCTGAAGGAATAGATACCGCTATATACTCGGCATTTGCCTGTGGAGATATGGCCGAGCTTTTCTCAAAGGACAAGGTAAATGAGAGCTTTTCAAAAGGCAAGGTGGTATTTTTCGGAGGCGGTACCGGACATCCGTACTTCTCTACAGATACAGGCATTGTCTTAAGGGCTATTGAGATGGATGTAGATATGATACTTTTGGCAAAGTCTATCGACGGAGTTTATAATGCAGATCCTAAGCTTGATCCTAACGCCAAAAAGTATGATAGCTTACTATTCAAGAGGTTATCGACAAGAGACTTGCCGTAGTGGATTTGACGGCGTCAGTTATGTGCCTTGAACATAAGATGCCGCTTGCAGTATTTGATTTGAACGAAGAGAATTCAATAAAGAATGCACTTGAAGGCAAAATAAACGGAACAGTTGTGACAGTGTAAGCTTTGCTTATGCATAGTAAACATAATATTAAGGAGAATTTATGCAAGAGAGTATCAAAAAGTTTGAAGAGAAGATGAATAAGTCTATCGAAGTTTTACTTGAGGAGTATGCTTCCATAAGAGCGGGCAGAGCAAATCCCCATGTACTTGACAGAATAAAGGTGGAGTACTACGGAACACCTACACCTCTTCAGCAGGTAGGTAATGTTTCGGTTCCTGAGCCTAGAATCATACAGATTTCACCTTGGGAGAAGTCTCTTTTAAAGGAAATTGAGAAGGCTATAAATATGTCCGACCTAGGTATCAATCCTACAAATGACGGTTCATGTATCAGACTTGTTTTCCCTGAGCTTACAGAGGAGAGAAGAAAAGAGCTTGTAAAGGATGTAAAGAAAAAAGGCGAGGCATGTAAGGTGGCTGTCAGAAATATCAGACGTGACGCTATAGATGCCGTAAAGAAGCTTGAGAAGGCCGGAGATTTTACAGAGGATGATGTAAAGGACGGCGAAAACAAAATACAAAAGATCACAGATAAGGCTATTGAAAGAGTAGATAAGGCTATTGAAGACAAGTCAAAGGAAATATTAACAGTTTAATTAGCCGACTTTATATAGTAGGGACATAGGTTTCTAGAGTTTAAGAAGGTGGGCTTCCACCTTCTTGTTTTATAGTTTAAAGTGAATGGAGTACAATGGAGAACTTAGTTATACCAAAGAGCATCGCCATAATACTTGACGGTAACGGAAGATGGGCTGAAAGAAGAAATTTGCCCAGAGCAATGGGGCATAAAGCAGGATGTGAGACGCTCGAAAAGACGGTGGAAGACTGTGTACGTCTCGGTGTGGAATGCCTTACAGTATATGCTTTTTCCACCGAGAATTGGAAGAGGTCCGCACTTGAAGTGGGTGCACTTATGAAACTTCTAAGATTCTATATGGTCAAGCTTATTGATGTTGCCAATAAAAATAATGTAAAAGCTGTGATGATAGGCGATGAGAGCAGATTTGAACCTGATATAAGAAAGGGAATAAAAAAGCTTATTGAAGCCACAAAGAACAATACGGGAATGATTTTTGCCTTTGCTATAAACTACGGCGGCAGAGATGAGATAAAAAGAGCCGTTGAGAATATAGTTGATGATGTGGAATCAGGAAAGATTTCAAAGTCCGATATCAGTGAAGAACTTATATCCTCATATCTTGATACCAAGGATTTGCCTGACCCGGATTTGCTTATCAGAACAAGTGGCGAGCTTAGAGTGTCGAACTTTTTGCTTTGGCAGATAGCTTACAGTGAGTTTTATATTACAGATACACTGTGGCCTGATTTTGACAAGGAAGAGCTTTTAAAGGCTATAGAAAGCTATAGTCATAGGCAGAGGAGATTTGGAGGTCGTTAATGTTTTTTAAAAGACTGATAAGCGGAATAGGCCTTTTGATAGTTGCTGTTTCGGCTTTTTATATCGGAAGTATTCCGCTTGTAGTGTTATCTGCGCTTGTTTCAATCATAGGTCTTTTTGAGTTTTACAGGGCTCTTGGCTTGGATAAGAAAAATATTGCATATTTGGGATATATATACTCACTTGTATACTATTGTCTGGTGTATTTTAAGCTGAATCAATATATTTTCTTTTCGATAATTGCATTTTTAATGATTATATTTGCGATATATGTCTTTACATTTCCGAAGTATAAGACTGAAGAGATATCACTTGTATTTATGGGAGTGGTATATATTCCGGTACTGTTTTCTTATGTATACAATACCAGAACATATGCCGACGGCAAATATTTGGCATGGCTTATACTGATATCCAGCTGGGGCTCGGATACCTGTGCTTATGTAGTTGGATCGCTTATAGGAAAACACAAGATAGCTCCCGTACTAAGCCCTAAAAAGTCTGTAGAGGGAAGCATCGGAGGAGTATTGGGTGCGGCCCTTATAGGAGGTATAGTAGGTTTTCTTTTGTCCAAGCATTTTGTAAATATAGGATCGCCTGCATTTACCTGTGCCATTTCATGCGGTATCGGTTCCGTTATATCACAGGTGGGAGATGCTCTTGCCTCGGCTATAAAAAGAAATCACAATATAAAAGACTACGGAAATTTGATTCCGGGGCATGGCGGCATACTTGACAGATTTGACAGTATGATTTTTACAGCTCCTGCAGTCTTTTTCGCAATATGTTTTTTAGGATAAGATAATGAAAAGAATATCTATTTTGGGATCTACAGGATCCATCGGAACACAGACACTTGATATAGTAAGATTAAATGATGATGTAAAAGTGGAGGCGCTCACCGCGCATAAAAATATAGATTTGCTTGAAAAGCAGATAAGAGAGTTCCATCCGAGCGTGGCCGCCATATGGGAAGAATCGGACGCAAAGCTTCTTTTTGAGAGGATAAAAGATACCGATACCAAAGTATACTTCGGTATGGAGGGACTTATAAAAGCGGCGACTGTAAAAGAAGCCTATATTGTGGTAACCGCTGTTGTTGGAATGATCGGAATAGAGCCGACAGTTGCCGCAATAAATGCCGGGAAGGATATTGCACTTGCAAACAAGGAGACTTTGGTATGTGCAGGTCATATTATAATGCCACTTGCAAAGAAGGCAGGTATAAATATATATCCTGTGGACTCGGAACACAGTGCAATATTCCAGTGCCTTGATAGGCACAATCCTATAAAGAAGATTTTACTTACAGCCTCAGGAGGTCCTTTTAGAGGATACACTAAAGAGGACTTACAAAAAGTGACATTGGAGGATGCACTGAAACATCCGAATTGGAGCATGGGAAAAAAAATCACCATTGACTCCGCTACAATGGTCAATAAGGGGCTTGAGATAATAGAGGCCTCACATCTTTTTGATGTGGATATAGATGATATAGAGGTGGTAATTCAAAAAGAATCCATTATCCACTCTATGGTGGAGTTTAAGGATAACGGTATCATTGCACAACTTGGTACTCCCGATATGAGACTTCCTATTTCATATGCACTGTTTTATCCTGAAAGAAGATATATATCTGATGACAGGGTTGACTTTGCGAGTCTGGCTACACTGAACTTTTCAAAACCGGATTTGGATGTGTTTGAAGGACTTAAGCTTGCCATGCTTGCAGGCAAGAGAGGAGGAAGTGCTCCTACAGTTTTGAATGCGGCTAACGAGTGGGCTGTTGCAAAGTTTTTGGAAAAGAAAATACGATTTACAGATATACCTTATCTTATCGGTAAGGCATTGGATGCTCATGAGTTCACAAAAAATCCATCAATTTCTGATATTCTTTCACTGAAAAAATGGACTGAGGAGTATCTGGAAAGGATAAAGATTTGAATATAGTTATAGCGCTTATTATTTTTGGAGTAATAGTATTGATACATGAGTTTGGACATTTTTTGTTTGCCAAGCTCTCAGGTGTAAAAGTGGTTGAGTTTTCTGTAGGTATGGGTCCGAGACTCTTTTCAATCAAAGGAAAGGAGACAAAGTATTCATTGAAACTTTTGCCTCTTGGAGGTTCATGTCAGATGTACGGAGAGGATGAAGATGAGGACGAGCCGGGAAGTTTCAACTCAGCACCGCTTATCGGCAGGATTGCAACCGTGGCGGCAGGGCCGATTTTCAACTTTATTTTGGCATTTTTTGTTGCCATATTTATAGTCGGAAATGTAGGTGTTGATAAGCCTGTTATAAGCGGACTTATGGACGGATTACCTGCACAAAGTTCGGGGGCTTCAAAAAGGAGATGTTATAGAAAAGATAAACAGCAGACATGTTGATTTTTACAGAGATTTGTCCACCTATCTTTTTACATCAGGAAAGGATATCACACTTAGTATCAAGAGAAACGGAAATGAGGAGAAAAATATTTCAATAATTCCTGTATACAATGAAAAGTATTCTCAGTATATGATAGGTATTGAAAGTTCGGGATATCAAAAACTTAGTAGTCCCATAGAGGTATTAAAATATTCAGTGCTTGAGGTGAAGTATACGGTTTCTACAACTATTGATTCACTTTTGTACCTGCTTCACGGTAAGGCAAATGCAAATGAAATAAGCGGTCCTGTAGGTATTGTTTCAATGATCGGTAATACTGTGAATGAGTCAAAGCCTTACGGTATATTTGTGGTTTTATTATCACTTTCACAGATGGTACTTTTATTAAGTGCCAATCTGGGTGTTATGAATCTTTTGCCGCTGCCTGCACTTGACGGAGGCAGACTTATCTTTTTGTTTTTGGAGGGTATCTTCAGAAGACCTTTAAACAGGAAGGTGGAAGGGTATATACATTTGGCAGGTTTTGCATTTTTGATGCTTTTGATGGTTTTTGTAATGTTTAACGATATAAGAAGAATAATATTATGAGAAAGAAAACAAGATTAGTACAAATTGGAGATAAAAAAATAGGAGCTAATAATCCTATACTGATACAGTCAATGTGTAATACAAAGACTGAGGATGTTGTTGCTACCGTAGATCAGATATTAAGGCTTGAAGATGCAGGCTGTGATATTATAAGAGTGGCGGTACCGAACAGCGAGGCTGCGAGAGCAATAGCACAGATAAAAAATCAGATACATATTCCGCTTGTAGCAGATATTCACTTTGACTACAGATTGGCACTTGAGGCTATCAAGTCGGGCTGTGACAAGATAAGGATAAATCCCGGAAATATCGGAAGCAGTGAAAGAATAAAAGCGGTTGTAGACGCTTGCAAGGAAAGAAATCTTCCGATAAGAGTGGGCGTAAATTCAGGCTCTCTCGAAAAAAATCTTATAGAAAAATACGGCGGTGTAACTGCAATGGGTATTGTGGAGTCCGCACTTGACAAGGTAAAGATAATAGAGGATATGGACTACAACAATCTGGTTATAAGTATCAAATCTTCAGATGTAATGATGTGTGTAAAGGCACATGAGCTTATCTCAAAAGAGACTGATTATCCGCTTCATGTGGGCATCACGGAGTCCGGTACCGTAAAAAGGGGTATGATAAAGTCATCTCTCGGGCTTGGCATTATTTTATATCAGGGAATAGGTGACACTATAAGAGTTTCCTTAACCGGAGACCCTGTGGAAGAAATTTTTGCAGGAAAGCTTATTCTTAACAATCTGGGCCTTAGAAAAGGCGGTATTGAAGTGGTATCATGTCCTACCTGCGGCAGAACCAATATTGACCTTATAGGACTTGCCGGAAAGGTGGAAAAGCTGGTCGAAAACTATGATTTGAATATCAAAGTTGCGGTTATGGGTTGTGTTGTGAACGGACCGGGAGAGGCCAAGGAAGCCGATATAGGAATTGCAGGCGGTATAGGCGAGGGATTGCTTATAAAAAAGGGTAGAGTGGTAAAGAAATTACCTGAGGATGAGCTTTTGCCTGCTTTAAAAGAAGAACTGGATATGTTGTCAAAAGAGGCATAGAATGGTTAAAAAGTTCAAAGATGTTTTTCAAAGTTTGGAATGTGCACCGCATATGGATGAGCTTTTAAACTTTGTTTCTGTCGAAAAGGTAACTGCAAGCAGTGATATGACTTTGATAAAGGTAAATATCATTGCGGAAAGAATAATTGAGAAAAAGAACTATTCTGGAATTGGAAGCACTTATAAAAGATACGATGTTTCCCAAAAAGAATATTAAAATAAAAAAATATTTGAAAAATTCAAACTCTCAAGTCAATATACTCCAAAAATTTATTTGACGCATATAAGGACAGTATATTGCTTTGAGATAAAAAAACTATAAGATATCCGAATATATTATTCTAAACAACGCCACTATCAGCTTTGACGGCGCATATATGGATATGACTGTGGAAAAAAATCCTATAAATGAAAGCGTTATAGATGAGCTTGTAAGAATACTTGAAAAAATCTTCAATGAAAGATGCGGAATACTTTGTACAGTCAGACATAAGTTCATCACCGCAAAAGAAAAGAATGAAGAGATAGAGTTTGCCACAAGGACTGTAACCAAAAGAACAGATACAACCGAGTTTGTAGGCGGCGGCAGTACAACATGGGAAAGCACAGATTCCGGAAAAGAAGACTCTAACAAAAGTGATTCAACCGGTAAAAAGCAAGATAATAAGAGCTTTGATAAAAAGAGCTTTAATAAAAAGAACTTTGATAAAAAAGGCTTTACACCTAAGTATCAAAAGACAAATAACCCTGATGTCATATTCGGAAGGGACTTCGACGACAACTTTATAAAACTTTCGGATCTGGTCGGTGAAATAGGCGAGGTCGTTGTAAGAGGTAAGATAATAGAAGTGGATTCAAGATATCTTGAAAGAAGTGACTCTACACTTTATATTTTTGCAATTACAGACTTCAGCGATTCTATTTATGTAAAAATGTTTGTCCGCGGTGAGCAGCTTGATGTTATCAAAGAGAACATAGTAAAGGGAAACTATGTAAAGATAAACGGACTTGCACTGGTTGATAAGTTTGACAGTGAGCTTACCATATCATCTGTAAAGGGCATCAAAAAATGTGAGAAGTTTGAAGATAATATTCGTGTAGACAATGAACCTGTAAAGAGGGTGGAGCTTCACTGCCACACTAAAATGAGTGATTTTGACGGTGTTTCATCAGCTTCGGATATTATAAATCAGGCAAAAAATTGGGGAATGGATGCTATAGCCATTACAGACCACGGAAATATACAGGCTTTTACGGAAGCAAGTCATGTTAAGAATCCGCCAAAGATTATCTATGGTGTGGAAGGTTATCTGGTAGATGACTTAAAGGAGCTTGTAAGTAATCCTTCAGATAAAACTTTGGATGACGGATTTATAGTTTTTGATATTGAGACCACAGGATTTTCCGCTAAAAATGACGCAATTACGGAGATTGGTGCCGTAAAGGTGGTAAACGGTGAGATAGTTGACAGATTTTCCACATTTGTCAATCCGAAAAGACCCATACCTTTCAGGATTGAGGAGCTTACACATATAAGTGATGCAATGGTAGTCAATGCACCTGTGATAGATGAGGTTTTACCTAAGTTTTTGGACTTCTGTGAAGACTATATTATTGTGGCTCACAATGCAGGTTTTGATACCGGATTTATCAGAGAGAATGCAAAGAGAATAAACAGAGAGTACAGTCCGTCCATTATAGATACTGTGGCAATGGCAAGATTACTGCTGCCGGATCTTAACAGATTCAAGCTTGATACCGTATGTAAGGCTTTGAATATTTCACTTGAAGGACACCACAGAGCTGTAAATGATGCGGAGGCTACTGCACAGATATGGGTGGAGTTTATAAAAAGACTTAAAGATAAGGGGGCTAAGCAAGCTTTCGGATGTGGATAGTCTTGGCGAAACCAATGCTGATATTGTAAAAGAAAACCAAATATAATCATGTTATTATACTTGCAAAAAACGATATAGGCAGAATAAATCTTTATAAGTTGATTTCACTTTCACATATAGATTATTTTAACAAGAGACCCAGAATTCCGAAGTCAATCTTAACAAAGATGAGAGAAGGACTTATTATAGGCAGCGCCTGTGAACAGGGAGAGGTTTATAAAGCAATCCTCGACGATACTACAGATGATGAATTAAACAGAATTGTATCATTCTATGACTATCTTGAAATACAGCCTATAGGCAACAATATGTTCTTAATTGAAGACGAACAAAATGATATTCATTCAAAAGAAGATTTACAGGATATCAACAGAAGGATTGTAGAGCTTGGAAATGTATATGAAAAGCCTGTTGTTGCCACCTGTGATGTGCATTTTTTAAATCCTGAGGATGAGATATACAGAAGAATTATTTTCTACGGCAAGGGCTATAAGGATGCGGATACACAGCCTCCTTTATATCTTCGTACAACTAGAGAGATGCTTGATGAGTTTGAGTACCTCGGCAGTGAAAAAGCTTATGAAGTTGTGGTTACAAATACCAGAATGATTGCGGATATGGTGGAGGTTATATCTCCGGTAAGACCTGATAAATGTCCTCCGGTTATTGAAAACTCGGATGAGGACCTTACCAATGCCTGCTACAAAAAGGCACATGAACAATATGGTGAAAATCTGCCTAAGATAGTTGAGGACAGGCTGAAAAAAGAACTGAACTCCATTATTTCAAACGGTTTTGCCGTTATGTATATTATAGCGAAAAAACTTGTGGAAAAGAGTAATGAAGACGGCTATCTGGTAGGTTCAAGAGGTTCAGTAGGTTCTTCCTTTGCGGCATATACCTCAGGAATTACAGAGGTAAATCCGCTTCCTGCACATTATTATTGTGACTGCACGTATGTGGATTTTGATTCTCCTGAGGTTAAGGCTTTTTGCAGGAAGAGCAGGCTGTGATATGCCTGATAAAATCTGTCCGAAATGCGGCAAGAAGCTTAAAAAAGACGGATTTGATATACCTTTTGAGACCTTCCTCGGATTTAAAGGAGATAAAGAGCCCGATATAGACCTAAACTTCTCAGGAGAATATCAGCCGAATGCACACGCCTATACTGAGGTAATCTTCGGTAAGGGACATACCTACAGAGCCGGAACGAGTTGGAACACTTGCAAAATAAGACCGCCTACGGATATGTAAAGCATTATTTTGACGATAAGAATGAGTAGAGAAAATGTAGAGATAAAACAGGTTGGCTACAGGCTGTGAAGGTGTAAGAAAGAACTACGGGTCAACTTATCCGGCGGTATTATAGTATTGCCGCACGGTGAGGAGATATATACCTTTACTCCGGTACAAAGACCTGCAAACGATATGACCACAAATATTATTACAACTCATTTTGATTACCATGCTATTGACCACAACCTTTTAAAACTTGATATACTTGGACATCAGGACCCTACTATGATAAGAATGCTTCAAGACCTTACAGGAATCGACCCGGTAAAGGATATTCCACTTGACTCAAAAGGAGACAATGAGCCTTTTTCCAAAATACCAAAGGCACTGGTAGTGAGCCTAAGGATATTCTTGACTGTCCGCTTGGAGCCTTAGGCGTTCCTGAGTTTAGTACCGACTTTTGCTATGCAGATGTTATTTGATACCAAGCCTGAGGACTTTCAGACCTTTAGAAAATTGCAGGACTTGCACATGGTACCGATGTTTGGCTTGAAACGCGCAGACTCTTATATTGGAGGGTAAGGCAACCATCAGAACCGCTATCTGTACCAGAGATGATATTATGATTTATCTTATAGAAAAGGGGCTTGATGAGGGAGAGTCCTTTAAGATAATGGAGAGTGTCAGAAAGGGTAAGGGACTGACCGATGAGTGGGTGGAACATATGGAAGCACATGGCGTACCTGACTGGTATATCTGGTCATGTAAGAAGATTAAGTATATGTTCCCTAAGGCTCATGCCGCCGCCTATGTTATGATGGCATGGCGAATAGCATACTGTAGATTTTTTTATCCTTTGGCATATTATACGGCGTATTATACTATCAGAGCTACAGGCTTTAACTACTCGCTTATGTGCATGGGTAAGGAAAAGCTTGAATACAATATAGCGGAATATAAGAAAAAGACAGATCCTACGGCTAAGGATACCGATACTTTGCGTGATATGAGAATAGTGCAGGAGATGTATGCCAGAGGTTTTGAGTTTGAAAAGATTGACCTTTTTCAAGGTTCATCCTACCAAGTTTCAAATAATGGATAACGGCAAGATAATGCCTTCACTTTCATGTATTGACGGACTAGGGTGAGACTGCAGCCACCTCGATAGTAAATACAACCAAAGGCGGGACCTTTCATCTCAAAGGATGATTTCATGTCCAGAGCCAAGGTCGGAAAAGAGTACATGCGAGCTCTTAGACAGTTTGAACTTGCTGGGAGGATCTGCCTGAAGCAATCAGATATCGTTT
>BNJU01003200.1_pt1 | contig 159599 bp, 172 predicted proteins | sample 8539281 | NCBI WGS metagenome assembly BNJU01 (sample SAMD00202456, study PRJDB9452) | human saliva metagenome | isolation source: human saliva | place: Japan | reverse complement strand
GACATGTTGTGACAGTCAAAGTCTAATTTTTTAAGATTAAAAGCCAGAGATTTCAGGCCAGGATGTTGTTTGATGTTTTGTTTATCTCCTGTATGTCATTTTACAATGAAAGGATGTTATAAAGGAATTAATAAAGAGTCCCAAAAGAGGACTATTGAAAGATTAGAGAAGGAAAAGTAAAAGTATTATTATTAGAGAAAAGGATATATATTGTTTTTAACAGTAAAAGCCAGATATTTCTTATGAGAGAGTTTGTAGAATGAAACACCGTGTTGTTAAAGGTTAATTTGAAAATGACGAATAAAATATTTTGTCTATTCATTTTTATTTATTTTATTTCAGAAAAATGATAGAATATCTGTATGAAAGCTAGATCAAAACAAAATAATAATGAAAAATTGAAATTGTATTGGAGGTTGGCGAAAAACTAGTATGATGAGTATATGGTAATGATTTTTCCATGTCTCAACAATAGTTTAAACATCATGAACTAGAATTTTCTTTTGAGGTCCTAGTGAGACTGTAGAAAAAATTGTAGTCTACTCCAAAAAAGGTTACACAGAAGAAGATTTGTTTTTCCTGTGAAATGCTTTGGAAATGAAGAAATCTAAATTTATAGACTTGGAACTATAAACATTATCTGAGGAATATCTTAACTTCAGGGTTTAAAAGAAGGTTTGAAGTTAATTGTTAAAACAGGTCATTGTTATGGTATTATATTAGAAATATATTTGATTTTTTAAGAGAATCTTTTGAGATAAAATTCTTCACCTGTTAAATTATAGAGATGAGTAAGTGAAGTACCTCCGATGAATACCAAATTAAGTAACTCTGGCTTCTTTAAGATTGGATGGCTTAGTTTTGCCAAAGAATTGACTTAAATTTATCTAGAACTTTAGGTACAAACTACATGAATTTAGAAAATCTTAATTAAATTATGAAAGGGTAGAAGAGAAAGAAGTACTAAGATAGCTGGGAATGCTATAATAATTAAAAGTATAGAAGTTAAGATTGTGGGAAGAAAATAAAGCCTTCAAAAGAAAAATCAAATTAATAATTAGAAAATATATATGGGTAGGGTTATAGAAAAAGAGATTTATAGAGTTTTTATTACTATTTATTATTGTACAGTTACCATCCTGTTTTTGCAAGGAATATTTTACTTTAAAAACATTTAGAAAAAATATCTCAGGCAAATAATGCAAGAAGTTACAATAGGTAGTTTTTGGATTTTAGATTATTTTGAACGTTACATTGCTTTAAAAAGATATACGAATTATGAATAGCAAACAGAAGAAGTCTTTATTTCTATTGATGAATTAAAAGTTGTACAATATAAACTTTGAAAAAATAATAACTTTTGATGATGCAGAAGTAGAAAGAATATCTTTCTTTGGAAAATACAAATATGACTATAACTCTGAAAGAAGAATATAAGATTTATTTTTAAATAAAGTGATGACTGAAGCTAGGGAAAAAAGCTAAAGAAAAAGTTCTAACAAGAACTTAAAATCTTAATTGAGACAAACTAGAAAGAAAAAATCATTTCCCAATTTAAATAAATTTTTTCAAGAAATTTAAGTAATGGAAAAGAATCTTAGTGAACTTGAAAAGATAAAACCAAAAGTATAAAAACATTAAAGAAAAGTGCTGAAAATTTTAAAATATTTCAAGAGTGGTTGGAGGAAGTCATAATATTGGAAAAAGTACAAAACTTTGGACAAAATTTAGATATCAAGATTTGAATAAGTGGCTGAACAGAAGAACTGACTCTAGAATCACTAGATAGAGTTAGCAAAACTACTTAAATGAAAACTAACTTGTTTTATTCAGTTTAGATAGATTTATATCAATATGTATTTATTGGTTATGAACAAAGATATATAATCTGCTGAAATACAGAAACATTCTAGATTAATTCGTGTTAGAAAAGAAATAGATTCTAAACTAGATGATGAGATATTATAGAATTATTTTAATAGCACATAGTATCCACTTTAATGTATTTATGAATTGAACAATGGTGAAGTTAAATTTCTCAACAAGACTTTCAAGAGGATACTGAATAATACAGAGTTTAAATTATTTGGAGAAAATACTAACAAATTGAATTTAAGTTTCGTAACTTTGATACAGGAGAAGCTTACAGGTCAACTTTAAATATTCCTGAAGCTGATCCAGATTTAGGAAGTGATTTACTACAAAAGGTGGGCAGGGGTTTTATTCCAAACTTCAAAACAGTAGTTCTCATTGGTTATAAGTGGAGTATACATCAAAGACATGAAGCTTGATGTAGAAAGATAATTGAAACATAAAATAGAAGATTAAGAGTTACTAGAGATAATAGCACCTCTATTAAAAGATTAAAATACGGTGAAATTTATTATGAATTATGACACACAGTTCAAGAATATTAAAAATTAAGACTAATATGGTTGAAGTTTTTGATGAAATTAAATGGTGAAAATTCTTCTTTAAGATCAAGATAAGAGAAAAATAAAGAGATTTTATAATAAAGTTGGTGTAATATTGGCAAATAATATAAAATGATATTGTATATTGCACTTTGGGATATGATATATTGTTGTCGAACCGTGTCAGATCACGGAAGGAAGCAGCACTAAGATGCGCAATATGTGCATGTCTTTCCTAGAGGGCATCTTTATGCGTGGAAATGCATTTTAATTATTAAGATATGGAGGAGTGTCTTTTAATGAAAAATAATAAAATCTCTGTGATGTTAGGGACTAAACATCCAATATTCTCAAGGAGCTATGGCTTGGGTATCAATTATGGAGAGTAGCAGGAGGCAGTTTCAAGGAGACGGAAGACCTGGAATCATTGTTGGTGGTGGAATGGAACCAGAACTTTTGCGAGACAGCATATAAGAGGCAAAAGAGCTAAAAACTAACGATCCGCATTTGAGTTAGCATTAATAGCACACTGCTGTCCAGATGTTGGAAGACTAGCACGACGTTTGTATTGAAGAGTATAAAGTTATAACAACTGGTGCTGAAATCCTGGGCTATGGAAAAATTAAAACTGCTAATATAAAGTTATTCCTGTTATTCTAACTGTGAAGTTTGCAGAAAGAATGGAAAAATAGGAGCAGATGGTGTTATGATTGAAGGAATGGAAAGTGGGGGCATGTTGGACGCTCTTGCAACTGCTTAAGCTACTTCCTCAAATAGTTAATGCAGTATCTACTTCTACAAAGTTATGGCTGCTGGAGGTATAGCTAGTGGGAAACAGTTCTTAGCTGCACTTGCTATAGGGCAGATGCTGTTCAATGTGAACTATATTCTCCTTTGTAAAAAGAATAGTATAATTACCAAAACTTCATAGATATAATCTTAAAAAGCTAAGAATAGATCAACTGTAGTAACAGAAGGAACTTCAACAGGGCACCACCATAAGGTTATTAATAAATTAGCAAAAGGAAATGATAGAAGGCTTGAAAGTGGGCTCTGAGAAAATTGAAAAAGGTAGAGACTGGAAGTTTAAGATTTAGCTGTTGTTGAAGGAGATACTGAAAGAGCTTCATCATCAGGACAAGTTGCATGCGTGAAATGATGAGAAAAAACAACAAGAGATTTTAAGAATATGGCGGATGATTTAAAACTTGAGAGTAGAGACAATTAAGGAAGAAGACAGAAATTGGGTCCTCGAACACTGCTTAGTAATTTGCAATATTTTTACATACTATCTTATACTTTTTGGGTGGGTGAAGATAAGGAATTGTATATGGGTGAAGTGCATAAGGCAACCAGAGTAAATTATAAAGGGGTAAAAAGCAGTAGATTGGTAATTTCTTTAAGTGAAAAAGGCAGATTTTTTGGGGTGCTCTTAAGTATTCTAAAAGAAACAAAAATATTGGAGGCTCAAAATTTCTGTGGTAACAGTCGCATGTGATAGAATTCAATGGAAAGAAAGTTAACTAGTGAGCAGAAGATATACTAATTGGCATCCTTGAAAATAATATAGTTAGCTTTCCATACCTCTTTTACTGAAAAATGGTAAAAAACGGAAAATAATAGATTTAAGTCAATTAGATTCATTGATAGAGAAAGAAGGAAAGACTCATTTTTGAAGGAACTTTAAGAGCAGAACAAAATAAAGTCAGACGGTCTCATGTAATTTGTAATGAGGATGTGAATCATACTGCACTCTGCTAATAAGGCTAGAGAATATTGTGTGTTTTAGGACATCTTAATGGAACTGTATATACTGATTAAATGGAATTGATGAATCTTTCAAGCAGCTGCTATTTACTTCAATCCCACACTATTCAATTATTCCTGAGGAATGAAGACTATATGGAAGTATATGAGAGAGAGGTACTGGATTGTGGGGGTTAACAGAAAAAAGTAAATTTAAGGTTACCGGAGATAAAAAAAATCTGAAAATAGTTATTGAGGAGTTGATATAGTATGAACCAAGGAACAGTTGTGTTATTACTTCAGGAAAAGGTGGGTGGGAAAACAACAACGACTGCAAATATAGAATAGCCCTAGCAGAAAAAGGGCAAGTTTTACTTATGAACACAGATATAGGCTTAGAAATTTGGGTATTGTTATGGGACTTGTCGAATAATCTATGATTTTAATTGATGTTATTGAGAAAGATGTAGGAATAAGTCCAAGCGTTGATTAAGATAAAGATGTCCAAATCTTTGTCACTGTGTAGCTCAAATAAGAGATAAATAAGTGTCAATGCAGATCAAATGAAGAATTGAATTTCTTCTCTAAAAGATAGCTTTGACTATATTTAATAGACTTCTGTCCAGCAGGATAGAACAGAGTTTAAAAATGCAATAGCTGCAGCAAATGAAGCTATAGTTATTTACAACACCTGAGAGGTTTCTAGCTACAAGGGATGCAGTAGATAATTGGACACAATGGAAGCAGCGAGATCGAAATCAAGACTTATTATAAACAGACTTAGAATGAATATGTTAAAGACCAGAATATAATGAGGGAGTGCTGAAAGATATATGAATATAATGGCAGTAAAGTGTGGAAGTAGTTCTGATGAGTAGAAAATGAATTATTTTCTACAAATAAAGGGGAGTTTATCGAGGTTCTCCATGGCTAAGCATTCAAAATACGGGGAAGTGGGAATGGGGGTGAGTACTTTATTAAGTTTAGATACAAAATGGGTGTATTAGAAAAATAAAGTTTACGTATGAAGATGATATGATTGTTGAATATGCTATGGGGTTGTTAAAAATTCAAAGGGATGGAAGCTAAGAATAGATTAAATTAGTCTTAATCCAAGATGCGACAATGTTACCATCTGAGTTTTTAGAAAATATGAAGAGACAGTCATGGGTTTATCTAAGTATGTAAATTGAAAAATCGATTAAATATAGGTTTCTCATGAGATGACCCCTAGAAAAGTACTTTGGTGCAAATATTCTATTATAAAAGCAGGAAAATGAAATAGAACAAATTTTTGTAAAAATTTTTGAATTATGTTCTTGAGAAATTCACTATATAATAATAATTTTGTAATTGAATTTAAGATATTTAGGAATGGAAAATTTATGAAAAAAATTTATACCAGCTCCTATAGCAGGGTGACCAGACTATACATTTAGGGGTATGCCGATTTTAAAGCCTGATTTAATTTTTACGAAATGGGTGGTGTAAATACGGTTTTAAATGGTAAAACTATTTTCAAAATATTAAAACTTAGAGAGATGAAATCTGGTACAAAATTTTTGGTGAAGATATTGAAAAATAAAATCCATTAAATATATACAAAAATTTGAGGTGAAACATATCTAGCAAATTGTGATTTGTCCCTATAGAAAAATAAATTAATAGTTATGGAGCAGCACTGGTTAAAGGAACTAAGATAAAATATTATCAAATGGAAATCAGTTTTAAATGATGTCAAACTTTCAAAAATTAGAATGAATATAAAGAGAACACAAATTATGTTCAAATAGGTAGTAGCAAGGAAGAAGCGGTTGTGACCAGCATAGCACAACATGGAAGAACAAAGAGGCAACAATGAGAAAACGAGATTGGTCTTACATAAAGGAGATTCAAGATAATATTTCTGGTTATAGAAATGGAATATATTTGCAGCTGAGATACTCCTAGAAGATATCTTATTCAAATGTTGATGGGTGATGCTTGCTAGAGGAGATTTTTGAAATCAACCGAGCATAAGAGATGCAGAGAAGTACTAGAATGTAGATAAAAATACTGTGCAAGAGTGAAAAAATAAATAGCAATAGAGGCATTTGAAAGAACTAAGGAGGTTATTAGTGATCAATTCTTTGATGTTCTGAAACATATTTCTTGGTACTTAAAAGGTCTTGAAAAATTGTGCAGAAGCTAAAAATAAATACTCTAAGTATTACGACGAAATTATAAAAATTACTTGAAGGTTGCGTGTGTGGTGAAAATATAATGATGTAATAAAATAAAAATTGAAGTGAATAAATGTCCTTGAGCCACACGCAATGCAACAATAACATTAAAAATAAAGGAATAATAATGAAATCTTGATGTTTAGGTGGGGAGATTTACTATGAGATGTTTTGGTCTGAAATAGCTTCAAAAAGAAATTGGTTCACTTCCGCAAAAGAAGAGGCAAAAGAAAGAAAAAGGACAAGATGTTCAGCACAGCAGGAGTTCCCTTATCATTCAGTAGCTTCCCTGCATTGCAAGTTAGTTGAAAGGGTTATAGTGTTTGCTATCTGGCTTAGACAGGTGGAAGACCCTAAGGCAGCAACTGGTATAGTGAAGGAAGTGACCGAGTTACTGCTCCTGGAACCAGTGTGATGTTGATTTTTTGAATAAAAATAATAATAACTATATCCTTATAGTAGCAAAATAGAAATACAAATGGAAGAAATATCTTGGCTATAAGCCTATGCTGATATAACAACAGGCAGTTGTTTTTGAAATAAAATAAAAATTTCTTTGAAAAAGTCTGGCTAGAATAAAATAAAAAATATACAGGTAGTGAGTTTGCGCAGTGAGCTTATTCTGAATATACAAAACATATTGGAAGAATTTCTTTTCAAGGGTAAAATTTACAGAATAAAGAATGTAAAAACAAGGGACTACTTGACTTCATGTTTGATAATATTATGTCTTATGAGTTTTCATTGAAGTCTAGGTTAGCTATCTCAGCTGCTGTGATCTTTTACACATTATATTGATGATTTACAAAGGGTAATAGACACCTTTTATGGATAAGTGCAAGAATATAAACAATATGACTAAGTTGAATATCAGCCTCCATCGTGTTAATCTAGTACCTAAAGAACCAAGAAGAAAGTAAAAATTACTTTATATTGGGAGTTTAGATGGTTGTGTAACATCTATGAGAGTAGAGAATTAAAAAAGATTATAAAAATCGCACTAGATATAGATAAAATCAAGAAAGACAGTTTATGTTTATTTCTTTAATGATGTACTTTTAAGAGAATGTAAGAAACTAAAGATATCTAGTATGAAAGAATAATGGAAAAGATAATATATGGTGCAGAATGGAAAGAATCTTTTATCATTGAAAAGATTCTAATAGAAATCTTTGATATATAGACTTTTAAAGGAACATCAGATTAAAGAGATTTTGAACTTGATATAGAAATTCTTTGGATATTTATAATGAAATAAATTGATTATCGATGCTGAAGCACAACTACTCAGGTAAGAGAGAGAGATAATCAAGACGGTTATGATTCTAGTTAAGATGAGCTTGAAAAGAATATCTAAAGCAGTAAGGAACTTTATACTTGAGGATAGAACAAAGAGAAAGAAGAACAGGTATAAAGGCAAAATTAAATAATAAAGTTTTTGGGTGTACATAAAGTTACTGAGCTAATGGAGCATTTAGTTCACGGGACTATATTGAAAACAGACAACGTAAACAATGAAAGATATAGTTCCTGATTAAAAGAGTATGAAGAAAAAGGTTATGTGGCCAAAAAGCAAGATAGAAACCCTAGAATACCAATTTATTTAAATCATGGTTCAGAGATAAAAGACATAGAAAGTCTATATAAATTACTTAAATAGAATATGAGCTTGGATATAGTTTCAAATTTTGCTTATATAGCAACTAAAGATTCCTATATAAGGCCTGAGATAAGTGGAGAAAACGTCTTAGAAATAAAGGTTAGGAAGACGTCCTATAGTTGAAGGTTTATTAGCTGGTGGAAGCTATATTAAAAATGATATAGTTTTAGATGATGAAAATAGTGCCAATCATCTTACGGCGAGGTATAATATGTCAGGTAGAAATCCCAACTTATATGGAAACAGGTGGCACAAATATCATAATGGCTCATAGTGAGCGGTTATGTTGCAGCAGATTCGTACTAAGAATTCCTGTGGTGATATACAAGAGTTAGACATAGTGAGTGACTGCTTACAGGACAATCTACCTCGTACGTTAGAAATGACGAGAGGTAGCAAGTATTTTTAAATGATGGGCAGCAAATAAATCTTTTCCATAGTCTTTAGATACGAGTAGGAAGGAGACATCAGCATGATGGAATCTCTATGTGACAACTGCTATCACAGAATATACTCATAATGTTATGAATAAGACTAAACCTGTGCCACTCACTATCATGAACTTACTGAACTTGAAAAGAGCTTGAAAGAGCTAATAAATTTTAGAGTGAAGTAAAGAAGATGGTAAAAATGTTGTATTTCTTAAGAGAAATAGTATAAAGGTGGAACAGATAAATCTTATGGAATATTGAGGTTGCAAGATTATCTGGTGTTCCTAAAGGAAGTTTTAAATCGTTCAAGAAAGATTTTAAAAATTAGAAACTAGAAAAATTTAATAGAAACAAAATAAAGGCTGAACAAATGATGCTTTTTGAAATGGATTTTGAAGAAGATTTTTGAGGAAGAAGAAACAGAAAATATTACTGAAAATGAAAATAAGGTATAGAATTATTGAAAATATGGACTTAAATTCTTTAAGTCCTTTGGAAAGTTTTACTAAAATTAAATGAATTGAAAAAGATTCTTATGGAGAACTGATGAGTAAGAAAAATAATATATATTGCTTTGGGAGTAATAGCAGTAGTGCTTGGATACTTCAACTATTTTGGCTCTGATAAAAGAGTTGAGATATAAAAAATTATAGAAACAGTCAATGCAGTTTATGAAAGTGATGATTACCATGTGGAAGCTGAAAAGAAATTGACTATGTAGATGAAAAGAAAGCAAGTTTGAAAAGGCTAAGGCTACGATACAAAGGAATGATATTAAGTGGAGATAATGTTTTCTTGATAAAGCTAGAAACTTAGCACTGGATACAAATATAATGAGGGATAAGATCCTAATGGTTGGAAGATTAATGCTTCTGAATTAAAATTTAATAGAGAAACCTACAGGACTATTTCTACAAAACCTATGTATGCAATCAATGAAAGAAAAGGTAGAAATATTAGAAAATAAGTTTAAAACAACTATTTCTATGGACAATATAACTTTTGAGAAGATGGAGTAGTTATAAAAATAAAGTTATTTTCTATGCTAGCTGATAAGGCAAATTATAATGACGCTAAAGATAATAACCTTGAAGGGAATATATGATTATCAAATAGAGATGGAGAAGTTGAAGATATCAATACTCTTAAAGATGTTAAGGATATTCAAAATAAGAGTGTTAATAAAAATGATAAAGAAATGTCAGGAACTTTTTCTAAAAGTTTATTTTGATTTCAAAATGAAAGAAATTTATATGCAACAGATGGTTTTGATTTAAAAATACGATGAAGTTGGCTTAAAAGGTAGAGATATAGTTTTGAATGAAGCAACCAAAGTCTCAAAGTGACAGATGATGTTAAAATTTTCATATCAAGATTATGTTTTTGATGTTAGTTATATTGAAAAAGAACCTAATAGTGATACAATAAATATCTATGGGAAAAATTAAAGAGGGAATCCTGTTTTATTCTGTACTAGCAGATAAAGAGCTGAATATAATAGTCAACGATAAGAAAATAAGATTTTTTGGAAATGTTGATATAACTTCAACAAAAAGGTGAAAACATTAAATTTAGATTTTTGTATATTCTAGTGAAACTAGCAGCTGATATGATGGTAAATAAAATTAAGTATACTTCACCTGAGAATAATTTAGAAGCAGAATATATCACTATAATACAGTTACTAAAGAAGTTACAACTAGATAAACCTTTTGATTTTTGGAATGCAAAAAGGAGAAGGGTTAACAGGGAACAAAGCATGAGTTTATAATTTGGGGAACTAAGGATTTCTATTCAAAGAAAACATCACTGTAAAGAACAAAGACTATGGTTTAACAACTAAAAATGTAACATATAAAGAAGAAACAGGATATTTTAACAGCACCTGAACCTTATATGTTATAAAAATCTAATAGATGGTGAGTTCTAGAGTAAATGGAAATAAATATACATACAATAAAAAGACATGGAGAGCTTGTAAGTTCAGGAGATATTGTTGATGAACAATAAAGGATACTATATAGAAAAGGACATGATTTAGTATATAATAACATAACAGCGTAGGGAAAAACTACAAGGACCTATATCCTTTTGAAAAATAAAAGCAGATAAAGATGTCTAGGAACAGCAAAAGAAATAATATCAAAAGAGGAGAATATGTTGATTTAGTTGGACCTATTAGAAGCAAAACAGAGACACAACAAATATGGAAGTTTGACAAAATGCTAGATATTCATATAAAAGATGAGTTAGTTCATGTAAATACACCAGTTAAAAATTTGATGATCCAGTTAGATCTATGGTTGGTTCTGTAAGTTCAGCAACATACAGTCCAAAAGATGTCTATACTAAGAGGTACTAATTTTCAATATGAAAGAACCTAATAGAATCTAGCAGAGCACAAAATGTAGTTATCTACAATAAAAGAAAATAGAAAGATTAGAATTAGTAGGAAATGCTTACTTTAAGTTCTGGACAGATAGTATATCAGCCTAAAATAGTATATTATCTTGATACTAAAGGATGCAGAAACTCCCAACATAATAGTATAATTCATATGATCAATACACAATAAAATCTAGTTATGCAAAAGTAAATAGAAAGTGGAGCAATATTTGCAAAAATGCTGATGTAAAATCTGTTGATGGAAATGAATTCTATTCTAATCAGGCTAAAGGGATAATATAAATGATATAGTTCACTTTTACAGGAAATGTAAAAGGTAAATCTAAACAAAAAGAAGGAGATGTATTTCTCTGGAGATAAAGGCAGACTATATATGGCTAAGATAGATGATAAATATCAAGCTAAAGAAAGTTATAGTTAATACTAAAATCTACTTTTGCTACAGTTAAATAGAAAAATAGTTTCTAACTACATGGAACTAGATTTAATTAAGAAAGACTATGCAAAGATAAACCTGTATTGACTATAGATGATGGAAAAGGAAATACTCTTAGTTAAAAGCTAGATGATGTTACAGTTATATCGATCAGAATTAATTAAACTTAAATAAAAATGTCTATGTAAAAGAATCTAAAACGAAAAGAAAAGAAGAAACTAGTTTTAACAGCTGATAGAGGACTGTGACAAAGACAAAATGGCTGATGTATATGATAGAGTTAAGATTGTTACAAAAAGATTCTGTTACAACAGCTAATGAAGGTCATTATGATATGGAAAATAGAAAAATAAGAGCTAAAAGAAATGTTCATGTTGAATATCAAACGGAGATAAATCAGCAGAAAATGTATTTGATAATATGACATCTAGACACAGCTGCACGAAAAATAAGAATTATGATGTCAAAGCAAAGGAGATTTGAATGATAACTTTTAAGTGCTGATAATCTTAGTCAAAAACCTATAAAAGGGAAGAAAGGTTGTAGACAGGGTTAGCTTTAGAGGTAAATAAAGGAGATTGTTGGGCTTCTTGGTCCCTAATGGAGCAGGAAAAACAACAACTTTCTATATGATAACTGGGATAGTAAGACCAGATGAGTGGAGAAGTTTATGTGCTGAGCAAGACATAACTAAACTCTACCTATGTATAAAAGAGCAGATATGGGAATAGGATATCTTGCACAAGAACCTTCTGTTTTTAGAAACTTAACAGTATGAAGAGAATATAGAAGTGGTTCTTGAAATGAAAAATTTCAGAGCAAAAAGAAACAGTACATAGATTGCTTGAAGGGCTTTAGAATTGACTCATGTAAGAGATTCTTTGGGATATGCTCTATCTGGTGGAGAAAGAAGAAAGAATAGAGATAGCTAGAACAATAGCAAATAATCCAAGTTTTTCATCTTTGCTTGATGAGCCTTTTGCTAGGTCGATCCAATAGCTGTTGAAGATATACAAAATATTATAAGACATCTTAAAAAGAGGTTTAGGAATATTGATAACAGACCATAATGTGAGAAACTTTAAGTATTACAGATAGATCATATATTATGGCAAAGGAAAAAGTTTTAATAGAGGAACGCAACACATTAGAAATTGCTAATAACCCAGAAGCAAAGAAGAATATATTTAGAGTGAAAAGTAGAGTTAGACTAATTGGAGGAACAATGTTAACAGGTAACGAAAATTAGGAGAAATTTATTGAATTTTTATGCAAAAACAGCATAAACATTTTGAAAGTGCATCTTTGATACCAGATGATCCAACTCTACTTTTAACAGTAGCAGGGAATGAGTACCATTTAAACCATATTTCTTGGGACAAAAAGGGAAGCACCTTGTCCAAGAGTTACGACTTATCAAAAATGTATAAGAACAAATGACTTAGAAAATGTTGGAAGAACAGCAAGACACCATACATTTTTGAAATGTTGAAATTTCTCTTTTTGGAGATTATTTTCAAAGAAGAAGCTATAACTTGGTCTTGGGAGTTTGTGACAGAAGTATTAAAAACTAGATAAAGATAAGCTCTGGGTAACTGTATTCACTACAGATGATGAAGCAGAAAAATTTGGATAGAAAGAATGTAATTTTCAAAAGAAAGAATAGTTAGAATGGAGAAAGTGAAAACTGGTGATCAGCAGGATCTACTGGTTCTTATGGATCTTGTTCTGAAATCCATGTTGACCTTGGAGTACAATATGGAGGAGATGAAAATTCTAAAATTGGTGATGAAGGAACAGATAACCGTTTCATAGAAATATGGAATCTAGTGTTCACTGAATGGAGATAGAATGGAAGATGGAAGTCTAGAAGCCTCTACCTAAAAAGAATAGTAGATACAGGAGCAGGACTTGAAAGAATAGCAGCAGTAGTCAAGGTAAAGCCTAATAACTTTGAAGCAGTTTTACGTATTCCTATCTTGGAAGAAGCAGCAGAATGTACGGGAAGTCAATATGGTAAAAATCCTGAAACAAACTTCTCTTTAAAAGTTATAACAGACCATGCAAGAGCAGTAACTTTCTTAGATTAATGACAGGTTATACCTTCTAATGAAGGAAGAGGATATATCCTAAGAAGAATTTTAAGAAGAGCAGTTAGACATGGAAGATTGTTAGGATGCAAAAGAATTTATTCATGTATAAGATGAGTGAGATAAGGTTGTTGAAAGATTTGGTTGCTTATCAGATTTAAAAGAAAAATTTAGAAAATATAGAGAAAAATTGTAAAAATAGAAGAAGAAAAAATTTCATATGCTGATCAAGGAACAACTAGTTAATCAAGAAATTGATAATCTACTAGCTAATGGAAAAGATAAACTAGATGGAGAAGTTTCATTTAAGCTTTATGATACTTATGGTTTCTCACAGATTGACAGAAGAAATTGCAGAGAAAGAGGAGTAACTGTATTAAGAGAAGAATTTAAGCTTAAATGGAAGAACAAAAGAAAAAGCTAGATCAGCTAGAAAGTTGCTTGACTGGAAAAAGGGCAGACAGCTTTTATAGAAGACTTCTACGATAAACATGCAGTTAACTAAATTTCATAGTTATGAAAAATGGAGATGAAAGCCACACTTTCTAAGTTCAAGAGAAGCAAAAGATGGAAAATATCTATTGATTTTTCCGTAAAACTCCTTTCTATGCTGAATCAGGAGGACCAAGTTGGAGATCAAGGAAGAATTTATTCAGATAACTTCAGCTAAAGTTTTTAGATGTACCAAAAACAAAAAGATATATTTATTCATACTGTTGAAATTGAAAAGGTAGTACTGAAAGAAAACAAAACTTATAAATTAGTAAATCTTCTTAGAAGACTTGATACAGCTAAAAACCTATACAGCTACTCACTTATTACATAAAAGCTTTTAAAGATAGCGTTGGAACTCATATTTCAACAAGCAGAGGTCTTTGGTTATCCAGATAAATTAAGATTTGACTTTAGCCACTATAGAAGCTGTTACATGAACAACACACTAAAATTAGAAAATATAGTAAATGAAAAATCAGAGAAGGTATAGATGTTGTTGTAAGTCATCACAGTATAGAAGAAGCTAAAAACTTGAGAGCTATGATGCTATTTGGGGATAAATATGGTGAAGTAGTAAGGAGTTGTAGATGTCCCTGGATTCTCAACTGGAACTTTGTGGAGGAACTCACATAGATAACTATAGCTAAGATAGGACTATTCAAAAAATGGTTTCTGAAGGTGGTATCAACAGAGTTAGAAGAATAGAAGCTAAAACTGGTTATGGAGCATACTTAGTTGAAAAGAAGAACCAGACACTTTTAGAGAATTTAGAAAAGAAATTAAAAAGCTTCAAAATACTAATGAGTTGAAAAGTGAAAAACTTTAGAAAGTTTAAAAAGATGCTAGAAAAGAGAAAGCTTAAACTTAGATTGCTCGTATTTGAGAATCAAAAGGCAGCGTGTCCAGGAATGGAAGAAATAGAAATGGAGCTAAGTGTTAATAGCTACATTTAAAGATAAAACAGCGACGACTTTAAGAACTATGATAGATACTATTAAAGATAGTCATGAAAAAGCAATAGTAGTTCTGTAAAATTACTCAAGATAAAGTTATCTTTTGCAGTAGGAGTTACAAAAACTTTAACTGATAAGGATAAAAGCGGAGACTTTAGTAAAACAACTAGCTGAAATGACCAGGTGGAAAAGGTGAGGAAGACCAGATTTTGCGCAAGCTGGTGGAAAAAGATGAAAACAAACTTTTGGTGCCTTCAGAGAAATTAGAGCTACAAGTTGAATTAAATTATCATAAAAATCAGTTTTGATAAAAACAGTTCATTGCTAAGCTCAAATTTACTTTAGCGATATCCAACGTTTCGCTGCAAAACGCTTCAAACTCGCTGCTGCTCAAACACTCAATACTTGACTCAGCTCCTGCATGTATATTTTTATCCTAAAACTTTAGCGTCTAGGAGTTCAACATGTATCAACATTACTGAGATTCAAAGGGCATCTAAAAATACCAAACTCATAGGAGGTAGAGAATGAAGATATGTTGGCATTAGATATTGGTGATGTTGAATTGGAGTGGCAGATCTGATTTAATGGGAATAATTTGCCACCCCATTAGAAAGCGTATAAAGTGAGAGTCTGTTAAAGGATAGCTGAGCTTTGTAAGGAAAAATAATACAACCTCAATAGTTGGCTAGGTATACCTAAAGAGCCTTGTGGTGAAGAAAAAGACAGGCTGAAAAGAGTAGAGAATACATAGAAAAGTTTGAGAAATAGAAAATCTTGAAATAATTAGAATAGATGAAGAGTTTTCAACAGTGACTAGCTGACAATATATTAAAAGATTTAAATAAAAATCGGGCTTATTGAAAAAGAAAAGGTAGTAGATAAAGTTGCTGCCTCAATGTCTTAAACATATTTCAGATATGATAATTTTATGTGGAGGAAGGAAGAATAGCTAGTAAGTTATTTATAAGATTGTTGATAGTAATAGTAATTTTATAACAGCAGTATACTACAGTATAAGAAACCTATAAAACTTGGACTAGATTTACAAAAGGTGGAGTTTATAGTATGTACTCGAAGCGTAGAATAGATAAAGTCAAATGTAAAAGTGTAATCGCTTGATACTATGAACAGAATAATTGAAGTATGAAGAATTAACGTGAATAGGGGTTTGCAGAGATCTTCTGCACAAAAGCAGGAGAGATAACAGAGTTATCGCCCAAGTTACCAGGATTACAAAAATGCAGAGATGCTATAAATCCCAGCAGGTAAAACAGCTTTGGTGGAATTTCAAAATAATGAATGAAGTCTGGAACTTTCGGAGACTTCACTTACAGGTTCAGCATTACAAAAAGCTGAAAGTATCTTATGACAATTTGGAAGACCCTCAGGAAATATCACATTTCAAATGACACCTGATGGTGCTACGTGTTTTGCAGAAAATAACTAGAAAATATTGGTGCAAGACAACTTGCAATCACTCTTGATGGAAGTTCAATACAGCACCCTAAAATAAATGCTACGAAATAGCAGGTGGTAGTGGAGCAATAACCACGTAGTCATCCTGTTGAAGCATGCAGCAACAACAGCAACACTATTAAATGCAGGGACATTGCAATAAAGCAGCAGTTGTTGAGAGCAAGAACTGATTGGAGCAACACTTGAGATGAATCAATAGCTGCAAAGTAAAAATGCTGAGGTATATGTATGCACCGAGGTTGATTTGGTTATTTGTGATAATTTTCTACCACGATTACCAGGAATTACTGCATAGCAGACTTAGCAATAATCATACTTTGGATTTATAACATTTGTATTGCTGACTTCATAGATGCAACGCCACGCATTTACAAGGAATAAGCTGCAGTTTATCTCTTTATCACCTAGGAATGGCAGTCGATGCCTAACGTTACTTATCCTCTTTGAAAAGATAAAAGAAGAATTAAAGATTTGGAAATAGTGACCACGCAATAGAAGAATCTGGATTTGAAGAAAAGGTTTTGGCTATATTTGGCTCAAACTAGCAGCACTAATAATAACTGCTACTACCTATTATTTATGTATTTGCACAGAATCAAAGTCAAAGTTTTGCTGTAAACTTTTGTTGGCTTTAGGAACACTACTTCTATGTTTTACTGCAATGCAGCAGCAACAAAGTGTACTTCTAACTTCTGTAGCCAAATATATTTCGTTTTTAGAGAATCAAAACTTTTTGGAGTTACAGGAGGAGAAAACGTAAGTAGGGTGCACGGCCATAATGTCTTTATCTATCAGAAAAGAAATGAAATGCCTATCAATCAGTTTACATTGCTGTTTTAGCAATCAGTAGTGACCCTATTCTGCAAAGGATTAAACTATAGGAATAGATTTCAGCAGGAGAACTTCTCAATTAAAATATAATGATCATAACAGTGGCTGAAATTAATGAAAAGTTTAGATGATTATCTGAAAAAGATGCCTCAAGTCAAATTTCAGATGGTAGAAAAGGTTCAAAATCTCCCAGGAAGATGGAACAGCAAGTAATTTTCAAGGTTCCATAAGATGAAAGAAGAAGATAAAGAAGTTTTAATAACACACTTGCAAGAAATTAGGAGCTTTCAATTTAGATAAAGAAGATAAAGTTGGAGCAAAAGTATAGGAGACTGACTTGAAAATCAGCTATCTATTCCACTGGGGTATAGGAGCAATTTTTAATAGTTCTGCTACATCACGACTAGATTTGAGTTCAGTTTTTGCTATTGGAGGTAGACTATCGTTGTTACGCGGCATTATCACTCGCTGGTGGATTTATGAAAGCTCTTTATGGGTTCGAAGTTGACACTCCATTTGTATAGCTGCTATGCACTTACCATGCTTGGATACTCTCAATAAAGCAATACTATCAGTTATTTGTGACGTAGGAATAGAAAACTTACAGAGAACTACAATAAAATTGGACACTAGAAGATTGTATGGATGAATCAGTGTACCAAGCTGCTATAAAGATCTTTGGATTTCATCAATAACTACACTGACACTGCTGTAATAGACTTTAGTGATATTTGAGTTAGAGCAAGTTTAAAACTTTTATAATGACATTGTTAATAGAGTATACTTACATGATACATATAGTTCAATCTTTGTGCGAGCTCAATAGTTTACATATTGAAAAGACAGAAAAGGTAACAATATGGAAGATATGTTTTAAAGATTGATGATAAAAATAATGAGTGGTGTTGAGAGAGAGTAGATCTTAGTATGATTTAATAGATTAGAAAGGAGTGGAGGCAAAATGGATCACAAAATGCTGATGAAAAATTAGAGAAGTAGTTATGCGAGAACCCATATATCTCTAAAAACATATTACTCATACACAACCCTGGAAAGTGGAAATCAAAATTTAATGATTGTAGATTTTATTGGTCAGACTTATGCAGTTCTAGAAATTGGTTGTTCATTTGGTGAGAATATAATTCCTTTTTGCAATTGATCACAAACGCTGTCAATTGTTGAGTAGATTTATCTAAAGGTTCAAAGTTGATGAGGAAATAAAATAATCGATTTCCTCAGGTTTCATATTAGAATACATCATAAAATATTTTAGACTATAATGAACATTTTGAGACAATTTGACAGCTACATCATCTGTCATGGAGTTTTTCTTGGGTAGATAGAAAATGTTCCAAAAGAATGTCAATAAAGATTTATAGCATCTTACAAAAAGTAGTTTAAGCTATGATTTCATACTAGCCACTTATCCAAGGTTGGAAAAGTTTAGAAGTAATATCAAAAGATGCTATGAAATTTAGAAATAGAGTGTGGCTCAGCGAGATAAGATGTTACAGGAGAAGAATCAAATTATACTTATGGTAAGGTATATTTAGATTGCTTGGATGAGATATTCTGGTTTAAATAAAGAATAAAAGATAACTTTTGCTATATGTTGCACAGTAAGCTGATTATGTTATTACATGAGATATTTTTGAGAGTATATAAATGCACCTTTCTATGTATATGATTTCAATGAGATTCAATAGAAACTGAAGGTTTGGCTCAACATAGTTAGTAGTGATTTGTACACAAAATCATTCCCATTTTATCAAATGAGATTTTAGATAAAATTGAAAATGATTGTCAAGGTGACTACATAGGAAAAAGAACAATGTATGACTATTTAGTGACATCTAATTTTAAGTAGTATCATAACTCATAGGATAATATAAAAAGATATTAATGTTTCAAGAGATATAAAAATGAGACGAGTACAAAGCTTTTCAAATTATAAGTTTACTCTCTCAAAGAAGAATGAGAAAAGGAAAAGTGTCTGATGATAGGTGAAGATAGGGAAGTTGCCAGAAGATGAGAAAGAAACTTTATTCTTGAGAACGGTAGATAAAGCAGTATCCCTAACACAGTTACGGTGGATCATGAAAGAGATTGAGAAATAAATTAACTACTGCTTGAAATTTGTGCAGAGATTCTAACGTATTAATCTATCAAAGAAAAATGAGAGTTTGTGTCGATAATGAACATGAAAGAAGAGAAAATAAAAGATATCAGACAGATGTAGAAATATGTTGAATATTTTGCTCAAACTTCAGTCCCTAGTATAAAGTTCATTACGGTTTATCAAGGAATAAACGATTTAGAGTTTTAAGGCAGCTCAAGGAGGCAAATCTTTTCACTTACCACTATTTTGGTGGAACAAAGAACGAGATGATTATATAAGTAAGAAATTTTAAAAACAAAACGTACATGCAAGAGATGAAATAAAAGTAGATAATGCTGATGTCGCACAGTGAGAACTATTTTAAAAAGTATGTATACTATAGAGAACAATCATGAAGAAAATTTCACTTGAATAAATATGTTTATTTACCAAATTTACTTACAACTTAACCTTTTCTCGTCATATTCTTCATCTAATCAAATGCCTTTAACAATTCTTCTTCTAAATTATTTTTAAATGTGAGTTTAAAGAAATTTTAATAATCATTTCTCTGTGCCTCACATTCTGTGATGAAATCTTTCAGAAATGGCTACCAGAAGTTGCTAGTAGCAGTTCCAAAAGGATAAATAACTGTCACTTACGTCCATATTTTCTTTATAAAAGAATGAATAGGAGGTACATAAATAAACCCACGAGCAGGTGCCAGTGAGAAATTTTATCATAATCAGATAAGTCAATATCATTTTCTTATTATGGGTTTCGTATCCTGTTTGTGATAGCCTAAACCTATAGTATGGGCAGTTAACCTGCTATAAGGCTTTCTGACTCTATTTCATGAGATGTCTGCGTCAGTAAATCAGAACATCTACGACTGTTAAATAACACTTAGAGAATAATAAACAATCAATGATCACGAGGCGACCTCCTTTACAAATTTAATCGAATTATATCTTCAGATGCTCGCATAAAACTCGATGTTCATGAGTGTCATTTGGAGCTTTCTTCAAATTTTTGTAATAATTCTGTGTGTGTCAGTTAGTTTCTTAGGGTTTACTATAGATGAATTTTGCAATGAGTATCTCCTTGTCCATAGCCTCTAAGAAGATTTTATACCTTCTCCTTTAACTGATAGTCTTCCCTTTCCAGTTCTTCTGGAACTCTAATAATTTCTCTCCCACCATTTACAAATGCGAGTGGCTTCAGCTTCTCACCTAAAACAGCAGTTGAGATATGATATAGGTACTTCTGATATGGGTTTTCTCCTCTCTCTTACAAAATATCACATGAGATTTTATTCTGATGTACTATGTATAAATCTCCGTGCAGTACTACCATGACTTGCTTCACCTAGACCTGCATATTTTAATTTTTGTCCATCATCTACACACCAGCTGGTTACATTAATTTTCTTTTTCGACAGTTTTACTTTTTGCTGGCTCACTGTTTCATGACCAGTGTCTACATTTCTTTTCAGGAACTTCTCCCACTTACCATGACAGTCAGGCAGACAGTTTGAGTTATCGTATCAATGCAGTTTCTTTGTTGGAGTTTTCAACATTTCCTTGCCCATTACTAGAAATCGGTACAAGTTTTTCATTTTGCTGTCTGCTACACCTGTTTCGCATGACAATGTTCACACCATTTCAAGACTCTCATATAATATGGATCTTTTTCAACACCTTTAGCAGCTTCTCTACAAAGTACGTTTCAGGGTGCTATCTTGATCGTGCCCCAGCAGCTTCAACATGGCTTCTGCTAGAACACCGAAATCAGAAAATCCTTCAAAGTCACGAAACCTCCCACCCACCAAAATATCACCATATCACTAAGTCAAATCCATTAGCGTCAAAGCCTCCACCACCAAGCTCCAGCTCCACCTTCAAAAGCGCATGACCAAATTGAGTCATATTAGTTTGCTTCTCTTTGCAGGGATCTGAAAGGATTTGATAAAGCTTCATTTTATTTCCTTTAAATTTTTCTTCACCATCTTTCCAGCATCGCTTGCATTGCAAAACTTATCAAGAGTGATGTTTCATGGCAGCCTTTTCCTACCGACTTTCTACTCCTCATCTCCTTCCTTTTGCCTTTATCTACTCCAGAGGACTTCTGTAATGATCTCTGCCACCAATTTCCTCCATCTCATCGTTGTTGCTAATATTCAATTAATGTATATGTGTGTGAATATCAAGTTCTAATAAGATATGTTTACCAATACTGTTTCAGCCTTTCATCACCACCATCTCCTACATACTAAAGCACTGCATCTTTGGATACAGCTCTGTGTGCAGGTGTATAATTATGAGGTGGAGAGTCCAGTCTAGCAGAACCAACAGGCTCAACGCTTTATCTTTTCCAATTATCTTAGCTTCATCACTGATGAGATAGTTTCTCCATGAGGAATTTTAACAATGGAATTCAAACATTCTTTTTGAAATTTCTGTTCCTATAACATCTAATTTAATATTAAATTCTTTTCTTTTCCCATATTCTTCAATTGCTTACTACATGATTAAAGAGATTCTCTAGAAATATTATAGAGTTTTCTTTCTTCTATATTTATATTTCCTAAAAACTTATTTTCACTTATACCATCTTTTCTTCAATTATCTCTAAATATCAATTTTCTTCATTGTATAAGAAATGAAATACCTTTAATACTTCTACCATACTCTTCTCCTCTATAACTAAAACTATAAATCAGGACTGATACAGAATTTCTAGAGTCAAACAAAATAAACTTTGAGTTACGACTGTCAGATTTCTAGATAAAAATCAAATAAGTGAGCCGAGCACATGGCGTGTCTGAAATCAACAGTTGAAATAGGATTTACGCAGATTTGCAGCGAACTCTTGATTTTATCGTTAAGAAATCTACTCGTAGCGACTATACACCCCAAAAAAACAACAGTCCCTTTATATTTTATTATTAGTTCTACAACTTCTGCTTCAGCAACATCATCAGCTTTGTTTATCAGAACTGCATTAGCTCCTGCTTGTTGTTGAGCAAGCTTCTCTATAGATCTTCAGCAAATTTATGAGATGCTTGAGATAATTTTCAATAGCAGCTTCTACTAGCTCCTCTATCATCTCCATGCTTTAGCTTTCTTTAATTCTTCAATAGCTTATCTTCTATGTTTTTCTTATCTCCTTCACACTTTCTATCAAGATTTTTCTTTTAAAGTTTTTCAGTCGCAGAGATTAATTGGTCAGCTTTGTTTCTAGCTTCAACTAATTCTTGGAATTTCTTATCTTCTTCAGCATTAGCTTCAGCTTCTTTGAGTCATTCTTTCAATGTCAGCTTTTAGAAAGATTACTTGAACCAGAAATTGTTACATTATTTTTCTTTTACTAGTTCCTAAAGTCTTTTGCAGATACATGAACGATACCATTAGCATCTATATCAAATGTAACTTCTATTTTGAGGACACCTCTTGGAGCAGCAGGGATACCTTCTAGGTTAAGTTTCCTAACTATGGTTATCAGTAGCTCTTGCTCTTTCACCTTGTAAAACATTTATAGTAACAGCTGTTTGGTTATCAGCATAAGTTGAATATACTTGAGATTTTAACAGGGATAGTATTCTTTTCTATCATCTTTGTAAATACTCCACCTGCTGTTTCAATTCCTAATGATAATGGAGTTACGTCAAAGTAATACATCTTTAACATCTCCCGATTAATACTCCACCTTGTATTGCAGCTCAGCAGCAACAACTTCATCAGGGTTTATTCCTATTAGGTTTCTTTCCAAAGAAGTTTTCAACCCATTCTTGAACTGCAGGGATTCTTGTAGAACCTCCAACAAGTAAGATTTCATCTATTTGATCTAGCATTTAGTGCATCTTTGTAAAGCAGTCTTTTGTGAGGGACCTTGAGTTTGCTTCAACAAGGTGTCTTGTTAAATCATAAATTTTTAGCTCTAGTCAATTTTCATTTCTAAGTGTTTAGGATCCTATTGCATCCATAGTTATGAATGGTAATGAAATTAGAAGTTTCCATTAATGTTGATAATTCTTTTTTTAGCTTTTCATGAGCATCTTTTAAGTCTTTGGTAAGCCATTTTATCATTTGATAAATCTATACCAGTTTCTTTCTTAAATTCAGTAACTAACTAAATTTAATGATTTCATCGTCAAAAGTTGTCTCCACCTAAGTGGTTGTTTCCTGCTGTTGATATAACTTCTATAACACCATCAGATATTTCAAGAACAGATACGTCAAATGTTCCTCCACAAGGTCAAATACTAATACTTTTTTCTTCTTTTTTTCTTTTCAAGTCCATAAGCAAGAGCAGCAGCAGTTGGTTCATTTATAATTCTTTTTACATCTAGACCTGCTATTGTTCCAGCATCTTTTGTAGCTTGTCTTTGAGAGTCAGTAAAAGTAAGCTGGTACTGTATAACTGCTTCTTTAACTTCTTCTCTAAGTAAGCTTCAGCATCTTTTTAAAGTTTTTGTAATATTTTGCAGAAATTTCTTGTGGGTATATTTCTTTTCAAAGATTTCTACTTTGTAATCAGAACCCATATGAGTTTTTGATTGAACTTACTATTGAAGTAGGATTTGTAACAGCTTGTCTTTTGCTATTTCTCCTACAACTACTTCTCCATTATCTTTGATATTTACAACTGATGGAGTAGTTCTAGCTCCTTCAGAGTTTGGTATTATTACATTTCCACCTTCCATTACTGCCACACAAGAGTTTGTTGTTCCTAAAATCAATTCCTATTATTTTACTCATTTTTCCTCCTATAATCTATCTATATTTTATTTTTTATTTCTTACATACTATAACCATTGCTGGTCTGATAACTTTACCTTTCATCATATAACCTTTTTGTAATGCTTTTACAATCTCATCTTCTTTTTCATCTTCGCATGCTTCAACACCAACTGCATGATGATATTCTGGATTGAAAAGCTCCTTCAGTTGAAATTTCTTCTAACACTCAACTAGTCATGATATCTTTTCAAAATTTCTTACTATCATTTCAACACCTTGTAGTAATGAGTCAAAATCTTTTTACTTTCAGTAGAAGATTCAATCAGCTCTTTCAAGTTATCTAAACTTCCTAAAAATTGAGTGATAATTTTTGAAGAATTTGTACTCAAGTTCTTCAACTTCTTTTCTCTTAGTAAAAGTTTCTGAAATTCAAGCTTGTTTTCTTAAATAATCATTTTCCAATTTTCTATTTCCAGCACCAATTTTCCAATTTCTTTAACTTCATGTTTATGTCCATGTTTTCCACCAACAACTAGTGTCCACCATGTTTATGTTCGTGCTCATGTTCATGAGCTTCTTCTTTAACTTCCTCTTTATTTTATACCTCCTCTTCTAAAAGCCTCATCTTTATATCTTTATCTTGCATTGACTGCTACTCCTAAACTAGTATCTCTTTCCATTGAATTAATGAGTTTATGACTCTACTCAACATGATTTAGAGCCCCATCGTTTTAGAATATGCCATTCTCTTTAATCTACTAACTCTATAATTCTCGCACTGCCTAGATTACATCTAGAATAGACAAAACTAAAATCTTTCCAGATTTCTTTAATACCTAATTTCATCACCAGGTACGTACTAACGTTTGTCTTTTGAATTCTCTTTTTAGCCTTTTGTTCCTATAAGTTTTTCAAATGAGATCTCTGATATCTTTCTCTTCGTTGACTCACTACGTCTGTAAACTTCTTCAATATTCTATCTTTTAAAAACACCTGGTAGATTATTGATAAAGTATTTACTAAGTTCATCTTCATCATCATGTTCATAGATGATGTCTGAACTTTCAGTAAAGAACTTTTCAATATCATTATAACAATTTCGTTATTTTCAATCTTATCATTGAGTTCAACAACTTTTTATCTACTTCATCTTTTGTAATAGGATAAAGGTAAATGGATGTTTTTGGTTTTTACTCTTCTATCCTCCATAGCAACTAACTGCCATAATTAGGTATTCATCTATATAAACGAGGCTCCACTCTGTCAACTTTGTATTATCAGGTTTTGAGGTTCAACAGCTATACCTGCATAATTTGTCAACTTTAGAAAGTGAGAGTAGAAGTTTGTTTTAATATATTTTCTAATTCATCAACTCTACGATTACTACATTATTAATATTTTTGCCAATTTCTTTACCGTGTAATCTTTTCTAGCTTTAAGGAGCTCAGTTAGGTAATACTTATACCCATGTCTGTTGGGAATACGTCCTGAGGTGTAGAGTTTTTCAATAAAACCCCCATATCCTCTAAATCAGCCACAACTATTACGAATAGTAGCAGATGAGAGTTCTATTCCATATACCAATGTTCTGGAACCTATTATGTCACAACTGTAAGATAATAATCTACAATGAGCGTTGAGTACAAGTTTTCTCTTTCAGAAATTCTCATAATCTCACCTCTTAATTCTCTTTCATCAACTCACTTAAAAAGAGTGCTACTATAAAAACAATATACTATATAAAATTATTTTTGTCAACTATAAATCTTTGAATTATAAAGAAAAAAGAAGTATACTTCTTATTTTTTCAATTCTAATTCTCTTTCTTTAAAGCATTTTGTAAAACTTGTGAGAAATTAATATTTTTATTCTTAGCTAAAGATATCTAAATAACTAGGGATAGTTAAAAGTCTTTTTACATAAGCTAACTTTATTAAAAGATTTCTCATATTCATAATTTAAAAGTGATATATACAATCTCTTGATTATTTTTCAATTTCTTTTAAGTCAGATATTGAACTAGCTTTTGGAAAAATTCACCTTTATTATTTTGCATAATCTTCAAGTTTTAAAATTAAATATTCTTTTCCCATTTCTATTGCATCATTGAAACTATCTCCATAGTTACATAAAACAATCTTCTATATTTTCTTCAATATCTGGAAAACCTATATAGAACACATCATCTTCACTCGACTTATAATTGCTGGGTAAGTTAAATTACATAATGCCTCCATTAAAAGTATGAGAGATACAAGCAAAACAGTAACCTGCTTGCTGATACTCTCAACAGTTTTCAAAGGTAAATCTTTTTCTAGGATGTGGAACCGTCACTAAACCTTTTCTTGCTTTTTATGCTTAAAATGATAATGACTTCCATTTACTCTATCAGATACCAACCATCTTTTTGAGTAATTTCATTAGGTCTTTTGAGCTCATTAAATACCTCAGAATAATTATAGCACATATTAAACACGTAGTCAATTGATGTTTTCTAATTTAGAATAAACTAAAATTAAGTTTTTATTTAGCCATTCATCATTTCTACAAGCTCTTTTTAATCTTTGTAGATGAGATTAAAAAGCAGACTCATAATCTTTCAAGTCAATATAAATGTAAGCTAAATTTGATAATAAATTTATATCATTCTTATATTCTTCCTTAGAAATAACTTCTTCCATCATTTAATAGCTTCTTTGTGTTCAGCTAAAAGCAAGAAGTATAGATGCCATTCTTGTAGTGAGGACTAAATCTATTTTCACAGGTGATATTTCTTAGCCTTTTTCATATAATCTAAAAAGCTAGTTGAGGCTTTTTAATTAAAAAAGTATGTCCAAGCTATTTCAAGAATATACACAAGTATCTTTTCTTCCAAGTTCAATAACCTTTCTGATAATTTTCTAAAGGCTTCTTCATATCTTTCTTGAGATCTTAAATTATATGCAGTTGGAGAAAAACCCATTCTTCATTATCTCCCAGTGAGATTGCCTTACGAAGATGTATTTTCAACTTCATATGGTTTCTAAGTTTGTCATAGTTCCAAAGCTAGCTTTTGTTCTATAAATTAAATCTTCAGTGATATCTTCTTCAGCATCTAATTTTGAGTAAACATTAAAATACTCTAGACTTTTGTACAGGTAGTGAATAGCCTCTTCAGGTTCTTCATGTCTCCTAATTCATGATATAACAGAGCTAAAAAGAAAATTGCTAGAGCTTATCCTCAGGATTAATCTCCAATGCTTTTAAAAAGGTATCTCTCAGCCTCAGAAGGATTATCTAAATAGTAATATGAATGTCCCATACAATAGTTCCATATAGAAGTATTGCTTTCACTAGCTTTAATACTTTCTAAAAATTTCTATTGTTTTATCAAATTCATTTATGTGACTATAGGCATAGCAAGACTTAGTTTAATTTTTGAGTTTTTATCTTCATCAGAAAGAGCTTCAATCATAGTTATTATTTTTCTGATACTCTCTCTTTTTCTAATTCATTTATGAGTTTTATTAAATCATCTTTCATTTTAAGCCTCCATTTAAAATATTTCTAATTTCAATTTTTATCTAATAAAGCTAAAAATGCAATACATAGACTAGCCTATAAAAGTAAAAATAGTTTATAATATACTAAAAAAGAAAAAAATAGAAGGGGCTTCTATGAAAAAGGAATAGGTTTAGGAATAGATGATTTTAGAAAGATAATAAAAAGAAAGATTGTTACTATTTTGATAAAACAAATTGGATAGAGAGCTATTGAAAGATGGAACTCAAAATAAAAATTGTTTACTAGACCAAGAAGATTTGGAAAAACTTTAAATATGAGCATTAAAGTATTTTTGATGTAAAGAATGCTGAAGAAAATAGAAAGCTATTTAAAGATTTATATATAGAGAAATCAGAATATTTTTAAAGAACAGGGACAGTATCCTGTAATATTTATTTCATTAAAAAGATTTAAAGAAAAATACTTGGGAAGAATGTTTCTTTGAAATAAAAGAATTACTAGAAATTTATATAATGATTTTTATCTATAAGAGAAAGTTTGAATGAAAGTGACTTAAGAGAATTTGATAAAATTTGGCTGAAAGAAAAAAAGCAAAGTTATGATAGCTCTCTTTTAAATCTTACAAAATACCTATATAACTACTATAAAAAGGAAGTTATATTATTGATAGATGAATATGATAGTCCTTTAATAGTTGCCAATCAAAGAAATTACTATAAGAGTTCAATAAATTTCTTTAGAAATTTTTCAACATAGCATTGAAAACAAATCCATACTTAAAAACAGCTGTATTAACAGGTATAGTTCAGTAGCAAAGAAGGAATATTCTCAGGATTAAATAATGTAATAACACAATATTTTTAAAAGATAAGTTTGAAACATTCTTTGGTTTGAGAAGAAGAAAGTAGAAGAATCCTTAAAAATATTTTAAAATGGAATATCAAATGAAGAAGTAAAAATGGTATGATGGCTATAAGTTTGGAGAAAAAGAGATATATAATCCTTGGTCTACTACAATTACTTATCAAATGGTAAATTACAAGCCTGTTGAGTAAATACATCAGATAATGCTCTAATCTACGAGAATTTAAGTGTTGCTAATATGGATGTATTTAACTGTTTAGAAAAACTATTTGAAGGTAAAGAGATAAAAGAAATAAGTCCATTTTTACTTTTTGAAGGGTGGAAAGATATATATGGTATATGGCAGTTAATGGTCTATAATGGTTATCTAAAATTAAATAAAAATTAGAAGATGATGAGTATTGTGACTATACCAAACTATGAGATACAAACATTTTTCAAAAAGGTTTTATAGATAAATATCTGATTGGTTCAAATTATTTCAATCTAATAATGAGAACTTTACTAGAAAGGTAATATAGACGAATTTGGAAGAATGTTAGAAGAAATATTTTTAATAAATACAAGTTTTCATGATTTAAAAGCTGAAAGTGTATATCATACTTTTTATTAGAATGTTAATCTAGTTAAAGAGATAAATATGAAGTTAAATCAAATGGAGAAAGAGGACAAGGTAGATATGATATCTTACTTTTACCACTTGATAAGAAAAACCAGCTTTTTGTATTTGAATTTAAAGTATCAAAAACAATAAAAAGGATTAGAAAGTAAAGCAGAAGAAGCCTTAAATCAAATAAAGAGAAACAATATGATGTAGGTATTAAGGAGTCAGGAATAGATAAAATCTATAGAATAGGGACTAGCATTTAAAGGTAAAAAGTAAAAATAAAATATGAGACTAAATGATTAAACAAAATTAGAATAGAGGAAAAATAATGAAAGTATTAATAGTAGGAGATGTAGTAGGAAGACCTGGGAGAAACACTTTACAGGCATTTTTAGAGAAGTATAAAGAAGATTATGATTTTGTGATAGTAAATGGAGAAAAATTCAGCAGCAGGGTTTTTGGTATAACAGTGAAAATTGCAGATGAATTTCTTATCTTAGGGGAACAGATGTTATAAGTGGTGGAAATCATAGTTGGGATAAAAAGAAATCTATGAGTACTTAGATAATTCAGATAGAATGGTAAGACCAGCTAACTATCCATCAGAAGTTCCAGGAAGAGGTTATACTATCTTAGAGGATAAAAATGAAATAAAGATAGCTTTTAATCTCTTTACAAGGAAGAGATATTTATGTCAGCTGTTGACTGTCCTTTTAGAACAACAAAAGAAACTAATTGAAGAAATTTCAAAGACAACAAAGAATATAATAATAGATATTCATGCAGAAGCAACTTCAGAGAAAAATAGCCTTGGGAAAATATTTAGATGGTGAGGTATCATTGGTTTACGGTACTCATACCCATGTACAAACAGCTGATGAAAAGAATACTTGCTAATGGAAGTGGATATATTTCAGATGTAGGAATGACAGGTTCTCAAAAATGGAGTTATAGGAACAAATGCTGAAACTATAATAAAGAAATTTTTAACTTCTTTACCTCAAAAAGTTTGAAGTTGCTGAAGGAGAGGACAACTTTTAGGAATAGAAGTTGAAATTGATGAAAAAGACAGGAAAAATGTAAAAATAAAAAGAATAAATTGGAGTGAAAATGAAGGTTTTAGAAGCTAAAAGTTATATATGAAAGTGACAATATAGAAAAATACAAGAAAATAATTTCAGATATTTTCTATGATTTTTGGAGTTACAGGTCTAAAAGATAGAGAACCTCTTTTAAATAAAGACCCTTTAAATTTCTATAGAGATGAAAAAACAATTTTTGTTATCTGAAAATTCTGTATCAGCATATTTTTCCTTTGAATATCTATTCAGAAAAAGAAAAAGTTCTAGAAGAAACTTTTAAAGAAAAATTTTCAGAAGATGAAGAAATAGTCTATAACTTAGATTTTTATGAATATGATGAAGAGGATTATCAAAATAGTTGGAAGAAATATTTATTTGTTGAAAAAGTCAGTGAAAAATTTGTAGTAAAACCAACTTGGAGAGAATATGAAAAAAACAAGATGATGAATTAGTTATAGAGCTTGATCCAGGAAGAGCCTTTTGGAACAGGTTCACATCCTACAACTTCACTTCTATTGAAATTAATGGAAGAACAAGATTTTACTAATAAAACAATAATAGATATAGGGACAGGTTCAGGTATACTTATGATAGCAGGGAAACTATTAGGAGCAGGAGAAGTATATGGAACAGATATAGATGAATTTTCTATGGAAGTTGCTAAGAAAAATTTGCTTTTCAAATAATATTTCTTTAGATGAAGTAAAACTTTTTAAAAGGAAACTTACTTGAAGTTATAGAAAAATAAGAAGTTTGACATAGTAGTATGTAATATTTTTAGCTGATGTCTTAATTAAATTACTAGATGAAATAAAATATATCTTGAAAGAGGATTCAATAGTTCTTTTCTAGGAATAATAGAAGACAAGTTAGCAGAAGTTATCTCTAAGGCAGAGTCAGTAGGGCTTGAAGTTGCAGAGATAAAAGAAGATAAAGAATGGAGAAGTTGTCGTCTATTGGTAAAAATAAGAATATTACTATAGAAAATAGAATAATAAAAGCTAAATAATCTATTTTTTTGAAAATTTTAATCTATGGAAGTTAGTTCTTTCTAAACCACAATGAAAGGCTCTAGCTTCCATAGCTAAAAGTTAAATTATCCACTTTTTATAACAGACATCAAAAGTGGAAGTAAAATCAAACTATATTGAGATAATTTTTTAAAGGATTCCTAGTTTCAAAATTACCTCCTCTTGCTTGTTGTGCCATTTTCAATAGTATTGAATTCCTGTAAAATAGTGGGAATAAATCTTAAAGTGATACTAAGCATAATAGAAAATCTTGAATAGGTAGTCCCTATAAAAGGACTCAATAGAGTTTCTAAGGCTAAAAGGCAATATCCAAAGGTTTAGTTGTCAAAGTCAATAGAGATGAAAAATTAAAAAGTAAAAATAATTCTTCCCATCATTTTTATAGCAGAAAAACTCCACTATCATAGACAGAATATACCAAACTTTAAATAATAATTCTCCTTCTTGTTTAGAAAAATATGAAAAAAACTAGAAAAAATTAAAATATAACTCAGATATTTTAAACTCTTTAAAAAATGCTGTTAAAAAGGAATTTTTGAAAGAAAGATAAGAATAAGATGCTAAAACACTATCAAATAAGGTAAATAGATAGATTGTTAGCAAATAAAAGAGAGTATAAGAGAAAAAGAACCAATTAATTTAGTTCTTGGATCTAAGTGATGTAACACACTGTCTCTATTTATATACTCTCCTAATATTATATTCATAATTTTATCCTTTATTTATTAATCTTTCTTCAATAACTTTTAAAATATCTTCTTCTTTTATTTCGTTTTCAAACTTTAAGGGATTTTTAAAGTTTTTATTTAGTCTATTTAAAAATCTATGGATTTTTGGAAGAACTAATCCTAAACTTTCTAAAAGAATCACTATATTTTTCAAATAGTCTCGAAGGTTTTTGTATGATATAGAACTTTTCCTTCGCTCATAACAATAACTTCTCAGCATAATTCAAAACATCATTCATATCATGACTAGAAAAATAAAACCACTATTATTTTCTTTTGCCAATTTAAAAGAATTTTAAAAAGTTCATTCTTTGACTCAGGATCTAAACCCACTGTAGCTTCATCTAAAAAGTAATAGCTGATTTTCCCATGATGAAAACTCCAGCCAAAGCCACCTTTTCTTTTTCACCACCACTTAAGTTTTAGAGTTGAACGATGAAGATAGTCTTTATTCAAGCCCACAAGTTGTACAAAGCCTTTTTCAACTCTTTCAGTAAGATCTTTTTCACTTAGTTTTAATTTTTTAAACCAAAAGCTAACATCTTTAAAAATTGTAGTTTCAAAAATTTGATGTTCAGGATGTTGAAAAAATATAGCCAATATCTTCAATTTTTCCCATCTATACTTATTTCACCTGTTTGATTTTTAAAAAGTCCTTTTATCAATTTTCAAAAGTGTAGACTTTCCTGAACCTGTATGTCCAACAATGGCTATTCTTTTTATTTGAATTTATTTCTAATGAAACATCTTTTATAGCATTTTTCATCATTGAAAACAGAATAACTATAGTCAAGATTTTTAGTAGATATTTTTCATAGACTATTTTCACCAAATCTTCCATATTAATATTTTTCATCTTCTACTTTTTATATTATGTTTTTCCAAAGATATTTTTATTTTTAGAAGAAAAGCTCGTCATCATCAAAAACTTTGTAAGGACTTCCTAAATATTTTATTTCACCTTCTAATAAAACATCACTTTAGAGGCTTCTAATGTCATCTCTATCATGGGTGATATGAATAATAGTTTTTCCCTGAGAATTTAATTCTTTCATAATTCTTAAAAACTTCTCCAACAGGATCAAGCATGGAGTTGCCTCATCAAAAATTAGAATTTCAGTTCCCATAGCTAAGATGCTTGCAATAGCAAGTCTTTGCTTTTCACCACCTGATAACTGATAAGTAAGCCTATCTTTTGTATTCTAGTAGATTAAGATTTTTAAAAGCTTTTTCAGCTATTTCTTTTTATATCTTCTCTAGGAATAGCAAAGATTTTTCTAAAAGCAAAGATAACTTCATCGAAAAACAGTAGTTGAGATAATTTGTTCTTCAGGATTTTTGAAAAATTATCCCAACTATTTTTCTAATATTCAGTAAATCTTTTTGATTTTTTTAGTGTCATAGCTAGAAATTTTTATAGTTCCTTCTTGTTGAAAAATAAGGGCAGCAAGTAACTTGGCAAGTGTAGATTTTCCTGAGCCATTTTTCCAATAATACAAAGATATTCTCCTTTTTCTATAGAAAAGAAATATTTTTAAGACCTTATTATTTTGATAAGAAAAACTAGATTTTCTACTTCTATCATAGTATCAGCCTATCTTACAACTTCATTAATAGGACTGATTTCCTTTTAATTTATAGCAAAGTACAGAAACAACAACAGCCTTCAATACATCACCTGGGATAAAAGCCATAGTTGCTAAAGAAAGCTTTATCTATTGGCATTTTTGTTATATATGATAGATAGATTGCACCAACAAGATATACTAAAACTATTCCACCAATTATATTAGCCACAATATATTTTCCTATATTGATATTTTTCCAAAAATTTTTCTGCCAAAAAATCCTACTAAGAAGGCTGCAAAGGCCATACTATAAAAAAATCCACCTGTAGGACCTGTAAGAACTGCAAGTCCACCTCTACCACCAGACAGAATAGGTAGACCTAAAAGAACAATAACAACCACTAATAACATACTAATAAAAGCCCTAATCTTTTACCTAAAAACTTCCTGCAAGCATTACTCCCATAGTCTGTAAAGTTATAGGTACAGGTATAAAAGGTAAAGGTATTGGAGGGCATCAAGCCTAAAACAGCAACAATAGCTGCAAACATAGCTGCATAAAAGCATATTTTTAATTTTCATTTTAAAACTCCTTTTCTTTAAAAGTTGATTTATTATATCAGAAATCACTAATAAGTGTCAATTTATGATAAATGAAAATAGTTCGTTACTGAGCAGATTTAAAAATTTTCTTTGAGAGTTCAAATAATTTCTAGTTATATATAACGATTACTTTGCCTGCCATTAGTGTTTTCTAGGATTTCCCAAATGGCTCTCTAAAACAATAATGGACGTCGCAGTAATCTTATTAAAAACTATAGTTATTTACTCACGAAAATTTCTTATAATTAATTGAAATCAACTCACTTATTTTCTATTTTCTTAGGAGTAAATAATGAACTATTTTTTTATTTTTACCAAATTTTAATAATTACATGTTATAATACAAAAATCATTACTAAATTAATAAAGAAGAGATGAGGGTGGTATTATGTTTGAGAAAAATAAAGAAGTTTTTCTGTATTTCTCTGTGATATTTTTAATAGCTGGAGTTACATCATTCACAGCATATAACTGGGCAACTATGTCTAGTATTGAAAAGTTGGTGGTTCCTTCTGCACTGATTATAGCAGGATTAGAGCTTATCTATTTTTGAAAAAGATATTTATAAAAATTTAGCCTTGTTCTTCTCTTCGTTTACGATAGGAACCTTTGTTTGCAGTCTATGGACAGAGTATATCAAACAGGAGCAGATACATGGATATTATTTAGAAATTGGGCTATATTTTTAATTATTCCAATGATAGCAACAGGATATTATTCTATAGTAACACTTTTTTACTATAGTTGTAGCAGTGGGAACAAATTTCTACTTAGAATTATATCTATCAAGGGATCTATTATTCCATTTTATCTTCTTTCAATTTTTGGAATAGTATTATTGGTATATCCGTTTCATACAAAAAGATTTAATTTTTAAATTTAACAATATTTTCTACAATATAATGACAGGAATATTTTACATTTCTTTTTATAGTAAGTGGCTTTTGCAGCAATAAAATGATCATCATAATGGTCTTATAGCAATAGTACTATATTTTACTATTTGTTGCTGCTATATATTTTGTTGGTTATAAGCAATTAAAAATAACTATAAAGATACTTTCAATAACAGCTCTTGGATGTTTTGGAGTAGCTATTATTATCAAAAATGATATCTAGTATAATTTATACAGATGCGACTGTGTATATTTCTTTTCTCTAATGGTTATTATAGGAACTATAGTAGCAGTAGTTAAATCTTCTAATGAAAATAGAAAGTGAAAATATCAAAAATTTACAAATGTGGTTGTAGGTTTTTAAAGTTTTTGCATTTTTCTTACTTATGATTTTCGTATTTTTCCTTTTGGGTCTTATAGGGCTTAGGAGAAAAAGCATTTATTGTAGTTGCTATTCTTTTAATTATTTTTCATATTTTTGCTGCAAAAATGCTTGGCTTAAAGAATGATAAAATAGAAATAGTAGCTTTTATTGCAGGACTTATATGTCTTAGCATATATTTAAGTGTTTCATTAGAAATGAGCTCTCTATCTGTAATATCTATTATTACATTATTTTTAATCTGTTCTGGTTTTTATGCCAACAAGAGCATTGGATTTACTTTTTATTCCTGATAAATTATTATTACTAGGATTTTTCCTTTCAGAAAAAGCTCCATCTATTAATTACTACTATAGTATTATCACTATAGCACTTATTGTGAGGCTACTTTCTATTTTCTATGATAAAAAGAACTTTTTAAATGAAAAAAATTAAAAAGAGTTTTAATAGGAATGAAGACTGCCTTAATTTTATTACCCTCTTAGCTGGCTATCTACAAGAATAGGAATTTTTATAGATGATTATGAACTTATGTTTAAGTATGCTCAATACTATAGAATAGTTGATATTGCACTTACTACATTGATTGGAGCATTTGTAATATTCAAAGACAATTAAAGAACCAAAAATTACAAATAGTTTATGTATTCTTTGGTTAGGTTTAAATTATTTTTGCATATTCAAAATTTCTAAGTTTAATTTTTGTTATGTTAATTATGTTAATTTATGCTTCTAAAAAATAGTAAATGAGGGAATATTAATTTCGACTTTAGCAGCATGTTATGTAATATATACTTATTATTTCACAACATATAGGTCTTTACTTGATAAATCAATAGCACTAGTATTTCAGGAGGGACTGTTACTAGTAGCTTATTTGAGTGTTAAAGTATGGATTTAAAGGAGTTGATGAGAATAATGAGTAATAAAATGAAAAAGATACTTATAGTTAGTAAATATTGTACTTCTTTTTGTAATAACAGGTTTTTCTGCTCAAAAGAAGAAAGTTATAAAAAACTAGATAGTTATTTCTATTTAGAACTTAGACCAGTTGATCCTCGTTCACTTTTTACAAAGGGTGACTATATGACTTTAAATTATGATATCTTAGATCAAAACTACAGAATTTATATATCAAAATAAATCATATGATTACTATGAAGAAGAAAAAAAGAAGAAACTGAACAAGAAAGAAAAAAGAGAATTAGCTGAAGCTAAGAAAGCATATATAGCTATTCGTTTAGATGGAAATAAAGTAGCTAAGATTTGTTAAACTAGCAAAAGAAAAACTGATGAAAAAAGATTTACTTTTCATAGCTTATAAGAGTGATGGTTACAATGTGGATATAAATGCAAATAGTTATTTATTCCAAGAAGGAACAGGGGATAAGTATGAAAATGCACGTTATGCAAAAGTTGTGTTAGTTGATAATAAATTAAGGCTTATAGATTTTAAGAGATAAAGATTTCAAAGAAATAAAAATAAAATCATTTTAAATAAAAAGAGGACTGTTGCAAAATAATAAAAGTAAAAATAGTTCGTTACTGAGAGATTTTAGAAAATTTTTCTTTGAGAGATTTTAAAAATTTTTGAGTTATATATAGCGATTACTTGCCAGCCATTAGTGTTTCGGAGGCTCCACAAAGGCTCTCTCAACAATAATGGACGTCGCAATAATCTTGTTAAAAATATTCATTATTCACTCAAAGAAAATTTCTAATAATAAATTATAAGGTAACTCACTTATTTTTTTACTTTAGGATTAGAATTTTAATTTTGCAACAGTCCCTTTATTTTTTATTATTTTTCTACTAGCCTTAATTTTTATCAATTGTTTTTAATTAAATCGTTATAATTAGGATTAATCTTTACATTTTTAGATGTAGGTCTATACCAGATAAATTCTGAGAAATAGTCTTTTAAATCTTTTCTAGCAAAATCATATCCTGCAATAGCATAAGGATAGTTACGAAGAATATCTAGTTGTAAGTTACTTAATCCCTTTTAAATCATCTGCATCAGAATTTAATAAAGAGCAAGACTAGTGTCAAACATATAGTCTCCATCTTTAAATCTATAACCTTGCACTTTTCCAGCAGGGAAATTCATAGTCAAAACCTGGAATATTATCTATACGAGTCATATAGAAATCTGTATCAGGAGAAGTTTTTAGTTTTGTATTTTAACAGAACCATTATCAAGATTTAAATAAACAGCACCATATTTTGTCAATTCCATAGCTGTCATCACTGTTTGGATTAGTTGGAGCTATAGAAACCATCTTTTCCTTTACCAGCAATTTGCCAGTCTATCTTTTTACCATCTTTTCCAGAAAGTATAAGGTAGTTTAACAAAAATATTTTCCTGGAATAACTTCAATTTCAAAAATCTTCAACAGTCTTGTTTTTCCATTTAGAAATAGTAGTTACAACATAAGCAAAATCTCTTTGAAAATTCCATAAGAACCAGTGTAATAATAACTGTGTTCTACAACATTTTCTCCTTGCTTTAAAAGTCTGCATTGAAGTAATAAACATAGTTATAGAAGTTTTTCTTCTTCTACATATTCTTTTATAACATTATTATCTAAAACTCCTCTTGAAAGTAATTTTAGATAATAATTCAACATTAGATTTACTTCTTTTCCATTGACAACAGTTTTAAAGTTTTTAATTTTTAAAAGGCTCTGCTTTTTCTTTTTAGCCTTAGAATAATTTTTCTTCATAGTCTTCATTGTTTCCACTTTCAGGGGTATCAAAACCTATTATTTTATTTTCAGCATTAGGGCTATCAAATGTGAATTTAACATTTACAAGCATTCCATCTTCAGTTAGTTTTAAAGTAATTTTTTTCTTTTCTTTATAGCAACTACTGAACCTTTTTAAAAGGAATTATATGTCTCCTTCAGATCCAAATTCCCAGTCATTAGCAAATGAAAAAAATACTTAAAATGCTAAAATAAGCATAGTAATAAAATTTTTCATATCTATTCCTCCTAAAATTATTGTTGACTTATTCTATCATTTTTTTAAAAATTATGCTATACTAAAAAGATAAATATCATTAAAAATAAGGGAAATAGAAAGGAGAAAAAAATGGATAATAATTCATATAAAAATTCCAAGCAACAAAAACCATTCTCACCAGTTATGAAAAATTAATTTTTCTAGTAGTTTTTGCAATTATATTACAAATACCTTTACTTTTTGTAGGAAAAAATTAGTAGAAAAGAAGAGTAGACTATTTAAAAGAAACTGTTACAGAAATAGGAAATGAATGGGGAAAAAGTCAAAAGATTATAGCACCAGTAATTTCTTTATCATATACTGATTCATCTCTTAGTAAAGATGATAGTATAAGAAATGAAAAATGTTGTAGTTCAGCCAGTACAAAGACGTTTAGCTATATTACCAGAAGAACTTAATGCAACTATAGAAATGAAAGATGAATTAAGACATAGAGGTATATACAATGCTACCGTCTATACAGCTAATATAAAATTAACAGGATATTTTTTCAACTAAAGATTTTCCTGATAAAAATGATATGGTAGCGTATTTATCTATAGGGATTATCTGATACTAAAAGCTTTAGTTAAAGGTTAATAAATTTAAATTAGGAAATGTAGAGAAAGATTTAGAAGCTATGTCAGGGACTATGGCAAATCCATTATTTACTACTGGAATATCTGGTCAAATTGGTCCAGAATATGATGGAATGATGAAAGAAGATAAGATTCCTTTTGAAATAGATATAGATATTAGAGGAAGTAGAAAGATTTCTATATTACCACTTGGAAAGAAAAAAATAATTTTTGACATAAAATCAAATTGGAAGTCTCCAAGTTTCTCAGGAGTTTTTACCTACTGAAAGAAATATAGATGATAATGGATTTACTGCAAAATGGGAAATTTCAAACTTGATTAGAGATTATCCTCAAGTCTTAGATATAAATCAAGATGTATATGATGATTTTTAAGGACTCTTATTCTGAAGCAGATCTTGAAGTATATAGAGATTCTGAAGAGTATGAATATTATAATAGAGATGATAGTAAAACAGTAAAAAGTACTGTTATACAATTCTGTAACTGATTATACTCAAATATATAGAGCTTGTAACTATGGATTCCTATTTATTTTAATGAGTTTAGTTATAGTATATATATTTGAAATTGTCAGCAAAAAAGTTGCTCACTATGTGCAATACATAGTAGTAGGATTTTCACTAGTTATGTTCTATCTATTATTATTATCATTATCTGAGCATTTAGGGTTTTGAAATGTCATATTTGGTAGCTTCATTAGCAATAGTAATACCAAATTCATTGTATATTTGCAAGTATGACAGATAATAAAAAGTTTGGTATAGGAATGTTTATTTTCTTAAGTGGAATCTATGCAATACTATTCTCTATCTTAAGAATGGAACAATATGCTTTACTAACTGGAACATTATTAATCTTAGCAGTACTTTTATGTTGTGATGTATCTAACAAAGAAAGCAGATATATTCTTTAAATTAGAAGAAGAAAATAATCAATAATTAAATAGACTGTTGCAAACTAATAAAAGTAAAAATAGTTCGTTACTGAGTAAATTTTCTTAACGATAAAAATCAAGAATTCGCTGCAAATCAGAAACTCACTTCGTTCAGACACTCTGAATTTGCTCGGCTCATTCTATTTGATTTTTATCTAAAAATTTCCATTCGTAACTCACTTATTTTTACTTTAGGATTGAAATTTTAATTTTGCAACAGTCTCTTTTTTATAATAATCTAGGAGATAAATATGTATGTAGCGATTACAGGAAAAGGAAAAGCTAAAGTTATTCAATTTTGTGAGCAACATAGAATACCTAAAGACAAATAAGAAAAAAGACAGTTGTGATAAAAACTATAGGTAACTATGAGACACTACTTAAAGAAAATCCAAATATTATTGAAGAATTAAAGAAGAAGCAAAAAAGATTAACTATAGAAAAAGAAAAGATACCAAAGACTAATCTTTTCCGTTTTGGACATAGTTTAGTAAATGCATTGTGGAAGGAACTTTCTTTAGATGATATTCTAGGAGAAAAATCTATCAAAGTCTTTGTTTGCTTTAGTTATCTATAGATTAGAAGTTCTTATTCAACCTTCCTAGAAAAACAGAAAAACTCCTTTTATATCTTTTAAATTCTCTATCTCATTCAGAGTTTCTATGATGTTTTTGTTACAATTAGATAAAAAGACAAAAGATTTAATAAAATGTTTCAATAAGTTTTTTTGATAAAAAATAAAAAGAGATAAAAATATAGTCTACTATCACAGAGGAAATTACATCTATAATTCTTATTGGAAGGTTCTTTATGGTTTAGAATCTAACAATTTTTCAAAAAGGGGAAAAAGATTTGCCTTTTAATATGAACTTATTTTTTTGATTCCTATGGTATTCCTATTTCTTATCACTTATCTCTGAAAGAAGATAACTCTAAAAATAAACTAGAAGATTTCAAAAAGAATTTTAAAAATTCTAAACTTATTTTTAGTTTTGACAAAAGAAAGTGAAATTCAAGAAAAAGTTCTATATCTTCTATTTCTTTTGAAAGATTTATCTGAAGATATTCAAAAATGAAATTTTAAAAGATAATAAATGGAAAAATTTTTAGAAAGAGATATTAAGACAAATGAGGTTTTAGAAAAGAAAAAGTCTTAGATATTAAAGATTCTAAACTCTATGTTTATTGGAACAAGAAAAAGAGCCTACAAAGATTATTTAGAAAATAATTTAAAAAACGGATATATATGTTTAAAGACAGATGAAAACTTGGAAGATTATGAAATATCTAATATTTTTCAACATAGTTGGAATATAGAAGATAAATTTAAAAATAACAGATGTAGACTTTTTCTAAGAGACATATTCAAGGACATTTTACACTTTGCTTTATCTGTCTTTTGTATCATTAGATATTTTCAATATCTATTAGGGTGACAATGGGAAGGTTTTTCATTCCTATGATATATGCAAATAAAGCTATTTCTAACCCTATGATTTTTATGAAAAAGTTGGAAATGATAGTTCTCTTTACCCTATACATTTGACTAACTCATATATAAAAACTTTCAAAGATATTAGGACTAGATGAATTAAATGAAGAAATAAATCTTGAGAAATTTCAAGATAAAATCAAGATGGAGTTAGAAAAATTAAATAATTAACTTGACTTTAATCAATAAATTAATTAAAATTAATGAAAAATTAAAAAGGAAGGTAAGAAACATGAATAAAAAATGTAGGAACTGTATGTGTCCACGGGAAAAACAAAGAAGAAATGTAGATAATACAGGAGCAGTAAGTTTTCCCTATATATCAATCTGCGACTTTTTGTTCACCCAGCATTTGGAGAATCAACAGGTTTTTGACTATTCAAGATTACAAAATCCAACAAGAGAAGAACTAGAAAGAGTAGTTAATGACTTAGAGGAAGGTGTGGATGCTTTTAGCATTTAGTACAGGAATGGCAGCAGTTACAACTTTATTAGATATCTTAGAACCAGGAGACCATATAGTTGCAACAGATGACTTATACGGTGGAACAATAAGATTAATGGAGAGTATCTGTAAAAAGAATGGAATAAAGACAACTTTTGTTGAAACAGATAAAAGTTGAAAAATATTGAAAAAGCTATAGAAAAAAATACAAAAATGATATATATAGAAACTCCAACAAATCCAATGATGAAAAATAGCAGATATAGAAGAAATCTCTAAAATAGCTAAAAAAGAATAATTGCATTTTAGTTGTCGATAATACATTTTTAACACCATATTTTTCAAAAAAACCTCTTAAAGCTAGGTGCAGATGTTGTACTTCACAGTGCTACAAAATATCTAGCTGGACATAATGATACTTTAGCAGGTTTTTAGTAACAAATTCTCAAGAAATTAGTGAAAAACTTAGATTTATAACAAAGACTATAGGAGCTTGTTTATCTCCTTTTTGATTCATGGCTTGTTTTAAGAGGAATAAAAAAACTCTTCATATTAGAATGGAACAACATCAAAAAAATGCTAAAAAGATTGTTGAATGGTTAAAAACTCAAAAAAAGCAGTTGTTTCAGTTTACTATCCAGGACTTGAAGAAAAAATGAATCTATAGAAGTTTCTAAAAAAACAAGGAACAGGTTTTTGGAGGAATGGTATCTTTCCATGTTGATACTCCTGAAAGAGCTAAGAAAATTTTTAAAAGATATTAAGTTAATACAATTTGCAGAAAGTTTAGGAGGAGTTGAATCTCTAATTACTTATCCTATGTTCCAAACACATGCTGATGTACCTTTTAGAAGAAAGATTAGCAAGAGGTATAAATGAATGTCTTTTTAAGAATGTCAGTTGGTATAGAAGATGTAAATGATTTAATAGAAGATTTAGATCAGGCGATAAATAAATAAAAAAAGCTATTGCAAATATAAATTTTTAAGTTTAAAGTAAAAAAATAATTAAATTGTTAATGCTACTGCGACGTCCTATAATGGTGAAAAGAGCCTTTTGGAGCTCTAGAACCATTATAGGCTGACAAGTAACGAATACAAATTATTTTTACTTTTTTTAATTTATTTGCAATAGCTTTACTTTGTTATTATAAAATTTGGTCTAAAAATAAATATATCTTTAATCTTTTTCATCTTGTGCAAATAGTAATACCTTAGACATTATTTCAGCAGTCTTAGGATCTTCATCTATAAATGGTAAGAAAAATTCTTCCTCTATGTTGAGAATGTATAGGTAAGACTTCTATAGTTGCACCAGCTTTCTGATGAATTACTCCACTTCCTAAATGGATTGAGTACTCTGCTCTTGTTCCTTTTATTAGAGCATGGCTTTCAGTAAATGTAACATTTTTCAACTTGAACAACTTAGCATTGAATTCAACAATTGCTCTACGCATTTCAATAGTTGATTGACTTGCTTCAGGATCAACATCTCCTACATGTGCCACACTTACAACTAAATCAATATCTCTCATAACTTCTGAGAAAATTAAATCAGGAACATCTTCTATTGTCATCAGTTCAAAAGTTTTTCTATCATGAAAACTATATCTTCAATAGTAGGTGCTTCAACTTCAGCAGGTGAGTACCAATCTGTCATAGCATACATCTTAGCTATGATATTTTCTTTATAGTAAACTTTTTGTAAACCTTCATAATCATCTACAACCCATCTTCTAGTTTTTAAGTAAGGCAATAGATTTAGTAGGTTGAATTTGATGTCCAGCATATCTTCTTGACTTATCCATTTTAAGTTCATCTTTAGTTTTTGATATATAGTTCACGGAAAACTTGTTTAAATACTTGTTTTACTTCTCTTTCTAAAAATATCTTGTTGATATAAAAGGCCATTGTTTACTGTTAAATAAATCAAATGGGTGAGCTATTGATAGTAAAGTATCTTTATCAATATCTTCAATTAAAGTTACCTTTTTAGATTTTTATCAAAACCAATAAGTTTATTATCTTCATAATATCCTAAGATATCATCTACTTTTAAATACTAAATCTTTAATTAATGGAGCAACAACAGGATTAGTTGATAGAGTTTTAATTTCATAAGCATAGAATTTAATTCCGTCTTCCATTGATTGCTCTAACATTTTTCTTGAACGACTATATTGCTCTTTTTAAGTTCTTATGAACTTCTTTAATTTCTTCAATATATTTTTTTCATTTTTTTAATTTTTAGTAGGTAAAGATTTTAAAACTTTTTCCATCTTTTTTTCATATTTTATTGAGCTTTGCCCTAAGTCATCAATTTCTATATATACTGAATAATCTTGGATTTTCTTAGGCTCAAAAATATTTTTTTCATTTCAGCCATCATTTCACTTTCCATAGCCCAAGTTAAACGAGTAACATCTGAATATCCCATATTACGAGATAGATTTTTCTAAAGATACTTCAAAAGGCCTTAGCTTCACTAGCTCTTCTTTGTGCACCAAATTGTTTACTTTCTTTTTAAGAAATTATGTAAGAATTTATAACGACTAAAGTGCATCTTTAATTTTATTTTTTTAGCTAGTGGTATTAAAGAATAACTTGCAACTAAGTCTTTATTTCTCTTAGCGGAAATTTCTTTTCAACATCTTTTACCTTCATTTTTCCTAAAACTGCATCAGCAAACTTTCTAGCACGAGAATGTTTAGCTCCGTCAGTTATATACTTTTGCACTTTCATACAGAATATCAAAGTGTTCTTTACCTAGTTGTTTATAAGCATCTTTAAACCAGTCGATATCAAAGGCTCCTGCTTGGAAATCTTCAATAGAAATAGGAGAATATTTTTGCAATTATTCCTTCTTTATCCTTTTGAAACATCACTCATATGTGCTTGGAAATAGTAGCAACCACTTATAAAGCCCTTCCATTTTAAGAATTTATCTATTAGTTCTATCCATTGAGATGCATACATAGCCACCTCAACTAGTCTTTCTTCTGTGATATTAGTCTTTTTTAATTTTTTTCTTTAAAAAGTCTTTAAGTCATCTTTTTCACTTGGGAAACATACTTTCAATAGGTGGCTTAAAAACTTCTTTTTTTGCTTGTATTATCTCCATACCAATAGTCGCTTCTAACTAACTTTTTCATTTCCAAGAGCTTGTAAAAATTTTAATTAAATAGTCCACTCCTTCTATTCTGTTAATAGAAGTGATTAGTTTAGAATATTTAGTTTTACTATCTCCTCTTTTTAATTCATTGTCAACTACATAGTTAACAACTTCTAGTCCATATTTCTTTAAAACTTTTTATAGCATTATCATAGTTCCAAGAATTTTTAATTTTTCTCAACTTCTTCATAATCATAATAATAGTAATGATGAGGATTTTTAATTTCTAAAAAATTGTATAGATTTCTAAAATTAGTATTCATTTTATCTATATCTTCAGAGAAAATATTCTTTATAAGTAAATCTTTTTCTATTAGACCAAGTTCAACAGCATTTGCTATATCAATCAGAGAATAGAAATTTTTCCTAGTTTTTATAAGAAGATACTTTCTTTTCAAAGTTTAATTTTAAAATTAAATTTTTCTGTAAATGTTCTCTCATCCCAGTATTCAGATAAATTTTTAAAAAACAACTGTAGGAATACTATATTCTAAATCAAAAAAATACTGCTATAATTGTCATTTTTATTTCTTCTGTGGATTAAATTTGCAGGATTTTTCTTTTTAGAAGTTCAATAAAGAAAAGCCTTTTGAAGTTTCAAATAGATATTCTTATTTTCTTCTTTATATTCTTTGTATAGTAAATATACTATTTTTTTCCATTATCTCATTATCAGAAAAAAAGTTTTAAAATGATGAATTATCTTCTTAAGGATAATTCCTGGAGTAGTACGTAAAATTTTATTAATAACATTATTAAAATTTTCAATCCTTAAATGAGACTGAGTAAGAAGGTACAATTGATAAAGTGTAGAGAAATCTTTTATCTCATTTTTTTATAGAATTCTCTCAAGTATCTGCTAAAGGATATTCATCTAAGTGCTCATTTACACTATAATAATAGTTTGCTCTTTTTACTATAGGAAGAAAGTTATCTCTTAGCAAGATTTTTCTCACCAGTATAGCCATTTGTATATTCATAAGTACCATTATTAACAATTAAGGCATTAAATTTTTTTAACTAATTCAAAAAGTTCATCCTCAGTTTTAGTAAAAATATCTTTTTGCATCTATAGTCTTTTTCAATAATATATACTCCATCTTTATTTTTCTTAATATTTTTAGAAAGTTTCTTAACTTCTTTAACTTCATAGGAAGTTCAAATCTATATGTTTTATCATATAAGTCAGAAGTTTCAGTAGTTTCTTCTTTTCCCTACTAAACCATCAATAAGTATTTTTTTCTGGATCTGTTGGCTCTTTTATAGTAGTGGCAATTTTTTTCAATTTTTTTCTTTTGCAAAAATCTTGCTTATCTTTTATTTTTAGTTAAAATATCTAGACCAGCCAATCTTTTATTTGCATTTTTATCTTGAACTAAATTTTCTGTTGCTTCTAATAATTGTGAACTTTCAAGGCTTAAAAATTAAAAGCAATAGCATTCTTTTCTAACATCAGCAGTTTTTAATCTTAGTATATCTTCAATTTCTTTAGTATATTTACTAGCTAGATTGTTTTACTCTTATTATCTTATTTGGCTTCATTTGTAACACTGGCATCAGCTAACATTTTTACAACAAATAACTCTTCATCATCATTTTCAGGTTTATTGAATAATGATTTTAAATATCCACCACGAGAATAAGGATCAAGGGCTTTTAAAATAAGTAAATACTTCATTTTTAAATTTAATTCAGGATATGAAGAAGCTATTGTAAACAGAAGAGCTGCTATATTATGTTTATATATATATCTGCTTACCCAAGGAAAAATAATAGGATTAAAAGGCTTTTATCTTTACCATCTATCAATGCAAAAAACTTTTTAAATATTTCAAAAATTCTTTTGCCTCATCTGCTGTTTCAAAAAGTCCCTTAGCTAGTATTAGTATAAGGATTATAAGATAGATGTTCCCAATAACAAGCAACTATTTTTTTAAGAAATCATTATCATCTTTTTCAGAGTATTCTTTAATTATATCTTTAGCAACTGTTCTTTGATATTTTATATCTTGAAAAATATCTAAATTATATGCAACTAATAATTTTGTATGTAATTTTTGAAACTTTTAAAGAGTTCTTGTATAGCTTCAAGTGCAATCTTAACATCTTGACTTGCCTTATACCAAAAGTGCAAGATATACTTCAACATTATCATCACTTTTTAAAAGTTCATCTGCATATTTAGGATTATCGATTAGTTTATTTATAATTTCTAATTCTTTTTACCTACTGTTTCAGGATTATTATAGTTCTGACCAAGTAAAGCCTGTCCAAACTCCTAGAGCTCTTTTAACAGAAGAAAAACGAATTAAATCATTATCATAGATAATCTTAAACATATATTCAAAATTTTCTTGACTTCCTTCATCCATAGTTTCACATATTTGTTGACGAAGTCCCTCTTGTCTTTGTGCTGCAAGAAGTAGCTTACCTGTCATTTCCACTAGAGATTTATTTTTCAGAAACAAATATTGCTGCTAAGGTTCCATAACTATATTTTTAGAAGAACCACTTGTTAAAGCTTCATTGATGAAATCTATAACATCTTGATTTCCATTGTCAATGTCATTGGCAATAATATATTTATTTTCAAGTGAAGTAATTAAATTTTTAAATTCCAACCTTCAAGACCTTTAAAAGTTACAGTTTCAAGTAATAATTTTTTTAGTATTGATATCAAAAAACTTTGTAGTGTACAAAAGTTTTAAGAACAGAAAAAGTTTATCTATATAGTTACGACAATTTGAGCTTCTGACCATTCTTCTAGTGTATCCCATAGTATAGGGAGTTTTTTTGTAATTTTTCTCCAATTTTTTTATAAAGTTTTTAAATTACTTTTCTCCAATAAGTATTTCTAATGCTGGGTGTATATTTTCTGGGAAAAATATCTTCAAATTTAACATTTTCTTCTTGCAAAATTTATTGATTAAATTATTTTCTAAAAATCTCACCATAGCACGATAATTTCCTTTTGTAAAAGATATCTTCGATAAATCTTTGATTATCTCTATCTAAAACTCTTACTCTATCTTTAGCTTTTTATAAAGTGATTAATATCTGATGTAAATTTGTTTCCATAAAAATTTAACATTCTTCCTCCTACCACATTCTACCTGCAAGCATAGTTAATCTAATAAATGTAAGCACATCTCCATCTTTTAAAGTTTAGATTATCCTCTAGTTTTTCAGTTTGCTCATCATTTACAAAAGATACAATATAGTCCATCTTCAAAAGCTAGATAAGCAGTATCTAAAGCTTTTTCTAAATTAGCTTTTTATCTCCATGAACTTCATCACCAATTTTTTTCCACTTCTTGCTGCTTCAGCAATGTATTCATTAGTCATAATAGATAAAATATCTTTATCATCTATTTTTATTAAATTTTTCTACATTTAATTGTTACTAATTCTTTTATTAAATCTTTTTGTAGTAGAAATTTCATTTATTATTTCTATTTCTTCTTGATGAATAACTTTTTTTCTGGATAGACCTTTTTATATTTATACTAAGTTTCATTTTACACCTCCAATTTATCGTTCAAATAATTATATCTTATTTAAATTAAGACTGTCTATAATTTATTATAAATTCTTTATTAATTATATAAAGTTTTTAATTTGTTTTTCCCTACAGTATTGACTGATATAAAAGCAAGAAAAAAATAAGTGTACATTAATCAATTAAAATTACTTGTGTTTTTATATTATTTATGTTAAATTTTTAAAATAATAAGCATTAATAAGGAAGTGATTAGATGATTTTAACAGAGAGACAAAAGAAAATACTTAAAATGTTAAAAGAAAAAAATCATTACTATCAGGAGATGAAATTGCTAAAAATTTAAATGTTACTAAATCTGCACTGAGAACAGATTTTTCAATTTTAACAGCATTGAAGTTAGTAACATCTAAACAAAACAAAGGTTATAGTTACAATAATAAATGTACAATAATTAGAGTTAAAGATTGTATGAGTCCACAGAACTCAATAGATGTAAAAGACTTCTGTCTATGATGCTATCATACACTTATTTAACTATGATTTAGGTACTTTAGTTGTGGTTGAAAACGAGAAATTAGTTGGTATCATTTCCAGAAAAGATTTATTGAAAAGCTACATTGAATAAAGAAAAATATAGAAAAGACACCTGTCAGTATGATAATGACAAGAATGCCAAATATTGTACACTGTTTTTGAAGACGATAATATAATGGATGCGATAGAAAAAAATTGATAAAACATGAGATAGATTCTTTACCTGTTCTTAGAAAAGAAAATGGTAAATTATCACTTGTTGGTAGATTTACAAAAAAACGAGATGTAACAAAAATTATTTTATCAAGAGCTTAAAAATAAAAAGTATTTAGGGAGGCTATATAATGAAAACAAGTATATGAATTTAGAGATGGTGGAAAAGAAATGATGGCTTTACTAGGTGGAAAGGGAGCTAACTTAGCTGAAATGGCTAAAATAGATCTACCTATACCTAAGGGAATAATTATATCTACAACTGCTTGTAATGAATATTTTAAAAATGATAAAAAAACTTTCTCCTGTATTAGAGGAGAGATTTTAAGAAATATAAGAGTTTTAGAATATGAAACAGGTAAGAAATTTCAATCACCAAAGCCTCTGTTAGTTTCAGTTAGATCTGGAGCTCCTGTTTCTATGCCTGGAATGATGGATACTATTTTTAAATTTAGGTTTTCAATGACTATGTAGCAGAAAAATGCTAGAAATAACTAAGGATGAAAAAAATTTGTATATACTTCTTATCTAAGATTTGTACAAATGTTTTCTGAAATTGCAAAAAGGCATAGATAGAAGAAAAATTCGTACACTTAAAAAGCAACAGATTACAAAGCTCAAATACTAGAAAGCAAAAATATATAGAGATGAATGTGGGAAATATTCCTGAAAAATTATAGAGACCAAATACTTATTGCTGTAAAAATCAATTTTTGATTCTTGGAACAATGACAGAGCAATATTATATAGAAAATTGCATAATATTGACAATAATATGGGAACTGCTGTTGTAATTCAAGAAATGGTTTTTCGGTAACTTTAATGAAACAAATCAGGAACAGGAGTTCTATTTACAAGAAATCCTTCTACAGGAGAAGATAAAAATATTTGGTGAAGTTCTTTTTAAATGCACAAGGAGAAGATATAGTTGCAGGAATAAGAACACCAGATAATATAGAGCTTTTACAAAAATTCTATGCCTGATATTTACAATCAATTAGTAGAAACTGCTAAAAACTAGAAAAAACATAATAGAGATATGCAAGATATAGAATTTACAATAGAAAATTCAAAATTATTTATCTTACAAACAAGAAATGGAAAAAGAACAGCTGAAGCTTCTTTAAAAAATTGCTATGGATTTAGTTAAAGAAGGAATAATTACAAAAGAAGAAGCAGTGATGAAAGTTGAGCCTGCTTCAATAAATAAACTATTGAATGGTGACTTTGAAGAAAAAGTACTTAAAAAGAAGCAACTTTATTAACTAAAAGGGTCTTGCTGCATCATCAGGAGTTGCAGTTGGAAGAATAATGTTTGATGCTAAAAGAGTAAAGATAAGAGAAAAAAACTATACTTGTAAGAGAAGAAACTTCACCTGAAGATTTACAAGGTATGGCTCTTGCTCAAGGAATAGTTACTTTAAAAGGTGGAGCAACATCACATGGAGCAGTTGTGGCAAGAGGAATGGGTAAATGTTGTAGTTACAGGTTGCTCAGAAATAAAAATTAGATGAAATAAATAAGACTATGACAATAGGAGACCATGTGTTAAAAAGAAGGAGATTTTATCTCTGTAAGTGGACATACAGGTGAAATATTCTTAGGAAAAAAATTCCTTTGAAAAGAAAAATAGTTTCTCAGATGAATTAAAAGAATTTGTTTCTTGGGCTTCAGAAGTAAAGAGAATGAATGTAAGAATGAATGCTGACACTGTTGAAGATGTTGAACAAGGAAAGAGTTTTTGGTGCAAAAGGAATCGGACTTTGTAGAACAGAACACATGTTCTTTAAAAAAACGATAAGATTTGGACTATAAGAGAATTTATCCTAAGTGATAGAGGAGAAGAAAAAGAAAAGAGCACTTAAGAAATTACATAATTTACAAAAAGAAGATTTCTTAAATATTTTTGAAGTTTTTAGATGGTGATGAAGCTAATATTAGACTTTCTAGATCCTCCTGTACATGAATTTCTTCCAAAAACTATAGATGATAAAAGAAAATGGCAGAAATTTTATTGATTTCTCTTGAAGAAATAGAAAAAAAGAATTTATAAATTGAAAGATGAAAATCCTATGCTTGGTCACAGAGGTTGTAGATTAGGAGTTAGCTATCCTGAACTTTTACAGAATACAAGCTAGAGCTATAATTGAAGCAGCCTATGAATGTGAAAAGAAAGGAATAAAAGTTCACCCTGAAATAATGATACCTTTTCATTATGGAAGCTAAAGAATTAGCATACTTAAGAAAAAGAAATAGAAGAAGAAATAGAAGATCTGTTTAAAGAACTTGGAGCAAGAGTGGAATATAAGTTAGGTACTATGATAGAAATACCAAGAGCTTGTTTACTTGCAGATGAAATTGCTGAATATGCTGATTTCTCTCATTTGGAACTAATGACTTTAACTCAAATGTCAATGGGACTTTCAAGAGATGACTCTGTAAAAATTCTTAGATGACTAGAGAAAAAAAGGTATTTGGGAAGGAGAACCTTTTCTATTCAATAGATAGAAAAAGCTGTCAGCCAATTAGTTGAACTTGGAGTTAAAAAATGGTAAATCAAGAAAAACTAATTTAAAAATAGGAGTTTGTGATGAACATGGAGGAGATCCAAAGAGTATAGAATTCTTTGAAGAACAAAAATCTTGACTATATCAGTTGTTCTCCATTTAGAGTACCTACTGCAATACTTGCAGCAGCACAAGCATATTTAAAAAATAACATCATAATTTAAAACTTGTAATTGCATATAGAAAAATATGAGAGTTACATTCTAAATTTTAGATAAAAAAATTAAAAGCAAGTGAGCTCAGTAATTGTCGGCGTGTTTGAAGCCAACTTGTTGGCAAGTTTTGCCAAAATTACAGCGAAACGTTAATTTTTTTATCGTTAAGAAATTTAGCTAGTAACGAACAATTTTTTTCTATTGCAGCAAGGAATGGGGAATAGTATGAATACAGAGATTAAGTACTTAGAGCTATTATCTAAGACATTTAAAAAAATATAGCAGAAACATCGACGGAAATAATAAACTTGCAAGCTATAATGAATCTTCCTAAGGGAACTGAGACACTTTCATGACAGATATTCATGGAGAATATGAGGCATTCAACCATGTTTTTAAGAAATGGTTCAGGGACTATTAGAAATAAAATTGAAGAAGTCTATAAGGATAAACTTACAGAAAGTGAAAAGAAAAGAACTAGCTGCAATAATATATTATCCTAAAGAAAAAAATTGAAATTATGCAAAAACACAGCAAATTTTAATGTAGATAGATGGATGATAAATATTATCTATAGATTGATAGAAGTATGTAAAATAGTTTGTTCTAAATATACAAGGTCGAAAGTTAGAAAAGCTATGCCTAAAAGACTTCCAATATATTTTGCAAGAATTGCTTTATGAGAATTGGCAAATAAAAGAGAGTATTTTGACAGTATAGTCGATACTATTATATCAATAGATAGAGGAAAAAGAATTCATAATAGCTATTTCTAATTTAATTCAAAAATTAAATATAGATCATTTACATATAGTTGGAGATATATATGATAGAGGTCCATTTCCACATTTGATTATGGATACTCTAGCATGAATATAATAATTTAGATATACAATGGGGAAATCATGATATTCTTTGGATAGGAGCTGCTTTAGGAAACAAAGGCTTGTATTGCAAATGTTATTAGAATTTGTTGTAGATACAATAATAATGATATTTTAGAAGAAGCTTATGGAATAAACCTATTACCTTTTTGCAACTTTTTGCTATGAAATATTATGGCAATGACCCATGTAAGAGATTCAGACCAAAAGAAGGTGTAGATAGTGATTTAATTGCACAGATGCACAAAGCTATGAGTATAATTCAATTTAAAGTTGAAGGGCTTTACTCAGAAAGAAACCCTGAACTTGAAATGTCATCTAGAGAATCTTTGAAATTTATCAAATTATGAAAAGGGAACTATCACTTTAGATGGGGTTGAATATCCTTTAAATGACACTAATTTCCCTACAGTAAATCCTGAAAAATCCATTGGAACTTTTAGATGAAGAAGCTGAGCTTTTAGATAAATTACAAGCCTTATTCTTAGGAAGTGAAAAGTTACAAAAACATATGCAACTTCTATTCTCTAAGGGAGGAATGTATTTAAAATACAACTCAAACTTACTTTTTCCATGCTTGTATTCCTATGGAACCAAATGGAGAATTTAGTGAAATGTATGTTGTAGACGGTTATTACAAAGGTAAGGCATTGCTTGATAAGATAGATAATGTAGTAAGACAAAGCTTTATTATGATAGAAAAATGTTGAGGTAAATAAAAAACATAGAGACTTAATTTGGTATCTATGGGCTGGAAGATTATCTCCACTTTTTGGAAAAGATGTTATGAAAACATTTGAAAGATATTTTATAGATGATAAGTCAACTCATAAAGAAGTAAAAATCCTTATCATAAGTTAGTTAATGATGAAAAAAATTTGTGATAAGATTTTTGAAGAATTTGGTTTAAATCCAAGAACTTCTCATATTATAAATGGACATATTCCTGTTAAGGTAAAAGAGGGAGAATCTCCAATTAAAAGCAAATGGAAAACTTTTTGATAATAGATGGAGGTTTCTCAAGAGCATACCAATCAACAACAGGTATAGCAGGTTATACTTTGACATATAACTCTTATGGTATAAAACTTGCCTCACATTTAAAATTTATATCTAAAGAAGCAGCAATTAAAGATGGAACAGATATGGTTTCTTCGCATATAATTGTTGAAACAAAGAGTAAGAGAATGAAGGTAAAAGATACTGATATTGGTAAAAAGTATACAAAAGTCAAATAAATGACTTAAAAATTATTGAAAGCCTATAGAATAGGGCTTATTAAATCAAACTAGTTTCCTTATTTTCTTTTTAGAGTCTCAAGTATTTATAAAAATACATTGAGACTCTTTTAAAATTAATAAAAAGTAAAAATAGTTCGTTACTGAGTAAATTTCGTAACTCACTTATTTTTTTACTTTAGATTGAAAAATTTGACTTTGTAACAATCATTTTTTTAATTTACTTAGAAATTAAAATTATAGCTGACTTTTGGTAGAACACAATAGTGATCTCCTTCATGTTTTATTTCTTCAAAAGCAAAAGTTCCAGGGTTTGCAGTATCTGTCAAAATATACCAAGATTTATTTTTCAAGTTTTGGCAATTCAAAACATAGTTGTTCACTATATGAGTTAAGAGCTACATAAAAATCTGTATTAGTTTCTATATCTTTCAATTGAAAAGCTATAGAAAGAGAATGAAAAAGTTAAATCAGGTTTAAATAATTCTATTCCATGTAAAAGTTATTTCTTCTTCTGTCAAAGGACTTTTCTTTTCTAAAAATAGAGTATTTTTCTTAGATTTATCATATTTTTGTGAAAAAGAAAAACATCTTCAAATTCTTTTTCTATCCCAGTCAACCCAAGTAGTAACATTATCTTGACAGTAAGCATTGTTATTACCCTAATTGAGTTCTTCCCATTTCATCTCCCATAAGTAACATAGGAATACCCTGTGAGATATATAGAATAAGAAGCATATTTTCTTATTTGTTGTTTTCTTAGAGCTATAATTTTTTGGGTTTTTCAGTCAGTCCTTCTTCTCCATGATTATATGAATGATTATTATTTTCACCATCTTGGTTATTTTCACCATTAAGAAGATTATGCTTTTTACATTGTAACTAACTCAAATCCCACATAGTGAAAACCATCATGGCAACAAATAAAGTTTATACTAGCTTGATAGCCACTTTTATTTGAATGGAAAATATCTACACTTCAAAAAATCTTTTTAATAAGTTCAGGAACTTGTCCAAAATCTCCTCTTATAAAAACATCTAACTGTATCTCTATATGCACCATTCCATTCAGACCAACCACTAGGCATAGCACCAACAAAATATCCACCCAAATCCCAACTTTCAGCAATAAGTTTTGCATGGGAAAGAATAGGGTGTTCAACTAATTCATAAAAGTAGAGAATATCTAGTCCATTGACTGTCAGCATCTCTTCCCTAAGATAGGGTGCTAAGTCAAAACGGAAACCATCAACTCCAACTTCTAAATACCAATATAATAGAGATTGAATTATCATATCTTTAACAACTTTATGATTACAATTTAAAGTATTACCACAACCAGAATAATTAATGAAATTTCCTTCTCTGTCTTTAGTATAGAAAAACATCTTCAGCCATAATCTTAAAATTGTATTCTTCTCCACCTGTTCCACCTTCAGCTGTGTGATTGTACACAACATCTAAAATAACTTCCATACCATTTTTGATGAAGCTTTGAAACAAGCTCTTTAAATTCTTTAATTTCATCAAAAAGAATTTATATCAGTTGATGAAGAATATTTTTTTAGTTAAAGCGAAAAAGTTGATTGGATTATATCCCCAAACATTTTTTTAAAAAGTCCAACTTCTCTGTTTAAATTACCAGTACGATCATCCCACTCAAAAACAGGTAAAAATTCTACAACATTGATACCTAATTCTTTTAAGTAATCGATTTTTCTTCAAAAGCAGAGTAAGTTCCCTTTAGTAGTTGTTTGTGAGTTGGAAGATTTTTGTAAATAGTCCAATATGGCTTTTCATAGATTAGCATATCTTTTTAGGAATAAGTATATGCTTTTGTTTCTGTTCCCACTCTTTTTAACAACAATAGATTTTTATTTTTTTAACATTTTCATTTCCTGTATAAGCAAGAGCATAAGGGGTCTAAGACAGAAAAATCCATTTTATTTCCCAAGTATATAGAGTCCCTCTTGAATATTCTCTAAATGATATACTCCAAATATCTCCTAATTTATGTTCAACAGGGGCTCAGTTTATATTGCATATATGGAATAACATCTTCAGAAGAATGAAATATATTTAAAATAAGACTGCTAACATTTTTAGCATAAATAGCAAAAGTACAAGCATTTTTGTCCAAAAGCTCCTAAAATTTACATATTGATTATAATTGTAATACATATCATTTCCTTTTCTAAAAATGGCTTTTTCTTATTGTATCACATTATCAAAATTTTTGTTAGAAAATTTCACTTATATTAAAGTGAAATAAAAAAATATTCTATAATAGTGAAAAAGATGATATAATTATAAAGATTATTATATTAATAAAAAGTGAGGTACAAAAATGGTAAAAGAAAAAAATATTGCTCCTAATCTTATTACAGCAGGAAATATGTTTTTAGGTTATTTAAGCATAACTGAATCAATAAAAGGTAACTACACTATGGCAATATTATTTATTTTACTTGCTATGGTTTGTGATGGTTTAGATGGAAAGACAGCAAGAAAATTAGATGCATTTTAGTGAATTTGGAAAAAGAGTTTGATTCATTCTGTGATGCAGTTTCATTTGGACTAGCTCCATCTATGTTAATTTATTCAATTTTAGTAACAAAGATGTTCCAGGAAGTCCATTTTATAGTTCCTGTTTCATTTCCTATATGCACTTTGTGGAGTAATGAGACTAGTTAAAATTTAATATTATAAATGTTGCATCAAGTGAAAAAGGAGATTTTCAGTGGTATGCCTATTCCTAATGCTGCTAGCAATGGTTGTATCTTATATTATGATTCTGTAATGTTATATATAGAAACATTTGAGTTCAATTATTCCATATAAATATATTTTATTGCAGTATCAGTTATATCAGCAAGTTTAATGGTTAGTACAATACCTTTTAAAAACTCCTGATAAAACTTTTGCTTTTATTCCTAAAAATAGCTATGGTTCTTATTTTAGCACTTTTTAGCTTTCTATGTATTGGACATTAGATTACAGTGTATTTATTATTTCTTATACTTATGTATTACTAAATTTACTATCATATTTTCTATAAAAGATTTGGTAATGATGGAGACGATGACACATACTGTTGAAGAATATGTTGAAAGTAGAAGAAGATACGAACGAAAGAGAGGATAATTTGTTTACTCAAAATGATAATATAAATATTTTAGTTGTGAGATTTAAAAAGAATAGGAGATGCTATTTTAAGTTTGCCTCTATGTCATTCTTTAAAATTAACTTTTCCAAATGCAAAAGTAGATTTTTGTACTTTATGAAGATGCAAGTCCACTTTTTGAAGATCACCCTTATATAGATAATGTTATTACTATAAGTAAAAAGGAACAAAAAAATCCTTTCAGTATATAAAAAAAGGTCTATAAATATAACAAGAAAAAATATGATATTATTATAGATATTATGTCTACTCTAAAAAGTGAGTTATTTCTGTATGTTTTCAAGAAAAACTCCTTTTAGAATAGGTAGATATAAAAAAAGAAAGAGGATTTTTTACAATTATAAAGATGAAAGAAAAAGATCTCTAAATAAAGTAGATAAATTTTTAAATCAACTTCTTCCACCCATTTTGAAGAAGCAGGTTTTGATGTAAAAAGAGATTATGATTTTCAAATTTTTTTGCAAAACCAGAAGAAAAAGAAAAATATAGAAAAAAATGATAGAAGCAGGGAGTAGATTTTTTTCAAAACCTATTATTGCCTTCTCAATATATTCTAGAGTAATCAGTAAAAATTTATCCTATTGAGAAAATGAAAAGATTCTTGTGAAAACATCTTATTGATAAATATTCAGCACAAATAATATTTTTTTCTATTCAGCTGATCAAAAGCTGAAATACAAAAAAATACATAAAGAACTAGGAGATAATAAAAATATATTCTCTTCTATAGAAACTCCTACAATAAAGGATTTAGTACCATTTTTTTGAAAATTGTGATTACTATATAGGAAATGAAGGTGGAGCAAGACACTTAGCTCAAGGAGTTGGAATACCATCATTTGCTATATTTTAATCCTTCAGCAGAACTTAAAAAGAATGGCTACCATTTCCTAGTGATAAGAAATATGGGAATTTCACCTATTGATATGCTAGAAAAAGGTATTTCAAGAGAAAAGTACGATAAAGCTACCTTTTTGAAGAAAAAGTTTTTCTTTAATAGATGTTGAAACTCTTATAGAAATGTCTGATAAATTGATTGAAAAATAAAAAGGAAGTAAAAAAATGAATACTAGAAATTATATCTTATGTTATATCAAATTTATTTAAAATTAATGATGTTCTTTACTTTTTATTTCCACTTGCTAGTAAGTGTCTATTATCAAGAAGGTTTAAAACTTTTCAATGGCTTATATAATTCCTATAATTATTTTATGGGATTTCAGTTATTTTTCTATCAGATAAAAGCACCAGAAAATCAATCTTTTCTTTTTCTAAGGAAGGTTTTAGTTATAGTTGCTTTTATCTTGGTTACTTATTTCATTTTTTGGAGCCTTACCTTTGTAATAAGTGGAGATATTCCAAATATGATAGATGCTTTTCTTTTGAAAGTGTAAGTGGATTTTACAACAACAGGAGCTACAATATTACCCGAAGTTGAAAGTCTAAATAAGTCCATTATATTTTGGAGAAGTTTTCACCCATCTTGTTGGAGGTATGGGAGTCTTTAGTTCTAGTTTTAGCTATATTGCCTAAAGGGAAATAATCAAGCTTTACATATAATGAGAGCAGAAGTTCCAGGTCCAACTGTTGGAAAAACTTGTTGCAAAAATGAGTTATAATTCAAGAATACTTTATATAATCTACATTTTATGACTATAATTATGATAATTTTTATTATTAGCTGGAGGTATGTCTTTATTTGATGCTTGTATTCATGCCTTTGGAACAGCTAGGAACAGGTGGATTTAGTTCTAAAAAAATACAAGTATAGGTTATTATAACAGTGCCTATATAGACTATGTTATTTCAGTAGGAATGTTAGTTTTTGGACTTAACTTTCAACTTATTTTATCTTTTTACTTTTAGGAAATATTAAACAAATTTTTAAAAGTGAGGAAGCTAAATACTATCTGCTTATAATTTTTGGAATAACAGCTCTTATCTGTGTAAATATTTATCCAACTTTATTCATCTATTTCAAGACTGATAAGAGATGTATTCTTTACAGTAACCTCAGTTATAACCACAACTAGGTTATTCAACTGTTGACTTTAATACTTGGCCAACTTTTCTCAAAAAAACTCTTATTTTATTCTTGATGTTTTCTGGAGGTTGTGCAGGATCAACAGCAGGAGGTTTTAAAGTTTCAAGAGTGGTTATACTTACTAAAAGAGTTTGTTAGAGAATTTCAAAAAAATAGGTCATCCTAATAAGGTTTGTAAATATTAAATCTTTGAAGGAAAAACTTTAGATAAAGATATGCTAGATGGAATTGATAGTTACTTTATACTTTACTCTTTTACAACTCTTATTTTTACTTTTTAATTACATCTTTAGAATCAGATACTTTTTTTAACAGCTGTAGGTTCAGTTTTTGGAACATTTCAATAATATAGGACCAGGTCTTGATGCAGTGGTCTACATCAAACTTTTTCAATATTCTCACCATTCTTAAAGTTTATTTTATCTTTAGGAATGTTATTAGGACGTTTGGAAATAATACCACTTTTAATTTTAGTTTCACCCTAGAATATATAGAAAAAGAGATTAAAATAAAAATATAGACAGGGAGTGATAAAATGGAGAAACAATGGAAAAGGCATTGTAGGAAGAAGTTTTAGATTAAATTTTATCTTATATAGTTGTTTAATACTAGCTTGTTATGCTCTATTTAGTGTAAATAAATTTTTGTTAAGGATTTTTGAAAGAGGGTATTCAGCAACAGGAACAGGTTATGTTTTAGGGTATAGTTGCAATTAATTTTTATACTACTTTTTTTACTACTTCCTTATATATTACTAAAAACTTTCCCTAAATTTTTATTTTTATGATGAAGGTTTTACACGTGGTAAAAATGGAGCCTTTATTTATTATGAAAAATGGATTACTTTTTATACCTGGTCTTGTAAAAGGAAAAAGAGTTCTTAGAAATAAGATATACAAATAATGAAGGAGAATGGAAAGCTATACCAGGACAAGGTTACTCTACTAATGGCTTTTGATTTATTTCAACAAGATTTTTGTAAATCTAAATTATCCAAAAAGCTATGAAGTGTCTTGAAAATAATGAAAAAACTTGAATTTTTATTCAATGATCCTAAAAAGAAAATAATAGCCTTTGGTAGAAAAATTATATGAAGAAAAATTAGAACAAGCTATGAAAAATAAAAAGTTACTAGAGAAAGTATAACTTTTGATAATGAAATTTATGAATGGGATAAATACAAAATTTTTGTAAATCTTGGAAATATAATAGTTAGAGAGCAAGATGGAACAAATATTTTAAGCTTGAAATCAACTGCTCTAATACACAGACCAAATTTACTGGAACTTATAGTCTCAACATTAGGGAAGAAAATAAAAGGAGTTGAAAAAATTTTTGTCACAAGTAAGAGGTTTTGAATTTAAAAAGAAGAAAACAAATTAAAAAAATGTCAATAGCAATGTTTTGTAGTGTTTTTACTTACAACACTTATACTATATATATTTGGAATACTTAATTGGAGTTCTATCTATGTTTCATTTATAGCACTAGGTATTCCAATAGGTTGTGCTACATTTATAGATAATATGTTAGAAAAAAATCTAAAGAAAAACAAACAAATACTGAAGATAGTTGGTCTACTAATCCTGATGAATTAGTTAAAACTAAAAAAACAAGATTTAGCAAATTTAAAGGAACAGAACGTAAAGATATAAGCAAGTTTGCAGTTGCTCTTTCGATAATAGTTTCTTATGCATCTGTCTATATCTCTGAAGTTTTTATTTGGACAAAAGCTGTTTTAGAAAATTATCCAGATAATACATTTTTCTGATGTTTTTACATATCTTCTAAAAAAATATTAACAGAAGAATGGTCAAGAAAAATATTTAGTTATGTATTGGATATTTATGACAGGATTTATTATTTTCATAGCAATAGGATATTTTTGGAATAAAAAGAAAAATGGCAAAAATGCAAAAGAAGAGAAGAACAAAATAATAACATAAGAAAGTCTTAAAAATTTTCTTGACATTTTAAAAATACAGTATACTTACTAAGTATTAAATTTAAAAAAATAATGTAAAAGTAGAAGCAAGCCTGTTTCTCACCTTATGGACTTTAAGTCTTCATCAGGGTTTCAATAGTATATAAATCAATAAATTAATTTTTTATATTAATTTTTATGTTGTATTTAGAACAGGCTTTTTGCCTGTTTTATTTTTCAATGGAGGTGTAGTGTTATTTCTGATAAGACTAGAATAAACGAAAAGATTAGAGGAAAGGAATTCAGAATTATTTCTTTTGACGGGGAACAATTAGGAATTATGAGTGCAGAACAAGCTTTAAATTTAGCTTCATCACAAGGGTATGATTTAGTAGAGATTGCTCCAGGAGCAAATCCACCAGTTTGCAAAAAGTAATGGATTATAGTAAATACAAATATGAACAAACTAGAAAACTGAAAAGAAGCTAAGAAAAAAATCAAAAGCAAGTTGTTGTTAAAGGAAATTAAAGTAACAGCAAGAATTGATAGCCATGATTTAGAAACTAAAGCTTAATCAAGTTACTAAGTTCTTAGAAAAAGGAAAAATAAAGTAAAGATAACTTTAGTGTTGTTTGGTAGAGAAAAGATGCATGCTAACTTAGGAGTTACGACACTGGATGAAATAGCTGAGAAATTTGCTGAAACTGCTGAAGTAGAGAAAAAATATGCTGATAAACAAAAACATTTAATCTTATCACCTAAAAAGGCGAAGTAATAATTTTAAATTTACATATTTTTTTAGAAATTAGCTAGATGTATTGATTATAGGATAATAAGGAGGAATAAATATGCCAAAGATGAAAACTCACAGAGGAGCTAAAAAAGAATTAAGGTAACTGGAACTGGGAAATTTGTTATTAAACACTCAGGAAAAAAGCCATATTTTAACTAAGAAAGATAGAAAAAGAAAGAACCACTTAAAGAAAGATGCTGTGGTTACTGAAACTTACAAGAGACATATGCAAGGGCTATTACCTTATGGAGAAGGAAGATAATTAATTAGCATTTATTCGTTAGGAGGAGTAGAAGATGAGAGTTAAAAACTGGAATTATAAGAAGAAAAAGACATAAAAAGAGTATTAAAAAGCTGCTAAAAGGATTCAGAGGTGCTTTCTGGTGACGCTTTTAAACAAGCTAAACAAGCAACAAGAAAAGCAATGGCTTATTCTACAAGAGATAGAAAAGTTAATAAGAGAAAAATGAGACAATTATGGATTACAAGAATAAACTCTGCTGCAAGAATGAATGGAGTTTCTTATTCTGTATTAATCAATGGTCTTAAAAAGGCTGGAATTGAATTAGATAGAAAAGTTCTTGCTGATATAGCTTTAAACAATGCTACTGAATTCACAAAAATTAGTAGAAACTGCTAAATCTGCATTATAATTTTTCTTGACAAAACTATAGTAAATATGATATTATAACTAATGCGTGGAAGGTTAGTACAAAATAGCCTTCCAGCATTAAGAATATTGGTAAGTTTGGTGAGATGGCAGAGTGGCCTAATGCACTGACCTGCTAAGTCAGAGTACTGTTTCGGTACCGAGGGTTCAAATCCTCTCTCACCGCCATATTATTAATAGTAGTTAGGTTGATTTACCTAGCTTTTTATTATAAGTTCATCATTTCTATTATTCGTCTTTAAAATTCTTTTAGAATATCGTTTAAGAAATTTTTAATAGCTGTCAAATTTTTAACTTCCTCTTCTGTCATATTAGCAATTTTGAAATTTGATTAAAAAGCTTTGAGGAACTTAAACTAAAAAGAGTTTGTTCCCATTTTATTTTTCAACCTAGAAAAATTTACTAAAACCTCCCAAATACCTTCTCTTACTACTTCCTTTTTAAAGTTAAATCACAAAGTTCCATATTTTTACCTCCTCAAAAATTATTTGAGACATATACTAATTCATTTAAAAATTATTTTCAATAGTTAGCTTCCAAATTATTCATCAGTCCTACCCATTCCATTTGAGTTATCTCATTTTTAGTTGCTCTGTTAATCCCCATTCTTTTCATACTTGGGAGCATATTTTCCCTCATTTGTTCAGCTTCTTCCTGTATTGAAAGTAGATGTGACATCAATTCTGCCAGTTGCTATAAAAACTAAGTATTTATCTTTATTGTAATCTTGAAGATATTTTTAGTCTTGCCCTTCCTATTGAATTTAATTTACTATTATCTATATCTTCAAATTCTATATCAGGGACTAAAACTTTAACATTATATTCTTTATCTATTTCTACAAGTCTATAGGCTCCACCCATTTTCTCAAAAATACAGTTCTTTATTTACAGGATAATAAAGACCATTTTCAACAATATACTCCTTACCAGCTAATATTTCTTTCTTCATTTTTAGACCTCCTTGGATAGTGTTGGTTTTTAAAGTGTTTATACAGTGTTTTTGACATTAAATTTCTTTCAATTAAATATGCTTGTCTTAAGATAGTTTTGTCAAAGGTGTTTTTTTAAAAGCTTTAAACACTTTAAAAGGTATATGAAAAATTTCTTATATTTACCAATAGAAAAATAATGTACAAAATTAATTGATTTATAAAATAAAAATTCTATATAATAAAAATAATAGATAGATCTTAATTAATAATATTTATTTTTAGAGTTTAGCTTAATTTAAAGTTAACTTTTTATTTTATACTTTTTATAGATTTTGAATGGAGGAAAAATGAAAAATTTTTAATTTTTATACTAGGATATATTTATGTTTTTCTAGTTTAGTATCTTACTCAACAGAAGTTTATGAAACTGCCTCATGCAGATTTCATGAATGCAGTTAAAACTTTAGTTATATCAGAAAGCTAAAAGTAGTAAAAAAATTTAAAGGCTTATATAGAAAAGGAGTAGAAGAAAAATCTTGTATTTTCTGTAAAAGATAGAAAAAGAAAAGATGATAGTTAAAGATAAGAGTGATAAATTACTTTATGAAAAAGTACTTTAAAGAATATTTCAGATAGTTTTTACCATTTGAAATGAAAGTATCAAGAAATTCATAAGAAAGAAGGTGCTTTTGAATATGCAGATATAACATATTTAGAAGATAATGAAAAAATTTAGGATAAAGTATGAAATAAAATAAAAAGATCTCAGCAAAAACAAAAATAGTGACTTCGTAGAAGTTAGCCCAAAAAGATGTGGGAGTATAAAACACTAGATTTATATGATAAAAATGAAAATTACTTACTAAAACAAGAAGATATAGGAAATAAAACTATAGTTACAAATTATCTTGATGAAGGCATAAGTTTAAAAATTATCTATAACTTTGATGCTAATCTTACAACAGGAAATATTGAGACTGGCTTGATAAAACTCTTTTATCTAAAGGAAAAAATGAAAGATGGACTACCTCATGGAGAAATGAAAAGTTTACAATGAAAAAGGAAGAAGTGACTTCAATAATTAATTATAAAAATGGAATGCAAGATGGGTATTACAAAAGACTTTGATGAAAATGGAAAAACTTATAAAAGAAACTTTATATAAAAATGGAGTGGAAGTAAAGAGATAAAAATTTTAAGGAGTTAGATATGAAAAAGAATTTTTATTTATGTTTTTACTCTTTTTAGTAAATAGTATTTTTCTTATTCTTCTATAAAAAGCTGTGAATGAAAAAGAATTACAAAAGTATTCAACAAGAATAAAGAAATTATAGTTGTATATAGGGACTAATACTAAAGATGGGCTTCCTAAAAAAATATTGAAAATATTATTCCAAAAGAAAAATTTAATATCTCAAATGATAATCGTATAAAAAAATACAATCAAATATAAACAAAAAAATAAGTTAGAAGTATTAGCGAAATATATACTCCAAGTGGAGATTTAATAGTAAAAAAACAGAAATTAAATTAAAAAAGGAAATTTTTATTTAATGATATAGAAAAATTAGTTCAAGATAAAAGATAATGAGGCTAGCAAATGAAGCAGATATCCTTAATAATAAATTTAGTGAAAACTTTTGAAGAGAATGTAAAGAGCTTTATTTCTTATTCATATTATGATGGTGGAAGTCTTAGCTCAAAGACAGAATATGATTTTGATAAGAAAAATATCACTATGCTTACATACTCTGAAGGAAAAATTTCAAGTGAAAACAATAGCTAAATATAAAGGTTCTATTCAAGATGAAAATATGGATATAGATTTTTATGAAAATTTATCTAGAACTTATACTAAAAATGAAAGTAGTTGAAAAATGGACAGGAAGTTAGAACTTTTTTTATCCTAATGGAAAATTACAAATCTGTTGGAATTTATAAGGATAATATTTTGAATGGTCTCTATAAAGAATATGATGAAAGTGGTAAAATTAATAAAAAGAAGTTAAAAATGATAGTTTTATTGGAGAATAAAAAGGAGAAAAATGTTTGTAAGAACAAGAAGATTGAAGAAATGTATTAACAAGAGAAATGGTAAAGAATATAAGTATAGAAAACTAGTTCACTTATCTATCCTTTGTTTATATGTGAAGGAGAAAATATAAAGAGTGAAATAGAATCTATGCCTGAACAATTTAGATATTCTCTAGATAGATTAAATGAAGAATTAGATGAATTATTGAGTTGGGAATTAATAATATACTACTTTTTGGTATACCAGCTCATAAAGATGAAATTGGAAGTCAAGCCTATGATAAAGAAGGTATAGTTCAAAAAGCTATAAGACATATTAGAAAAAAATTATTCTGATAAATTTTTAATAGTAACAGATGTATGTATGTGAATATACATCTCATGGGCATTGTGGAATATTACATCATCATGATGTGGATAATGATGAAAACTCTTAAATATATTGCTAAGATAGCTCTTTTCTCATGCAGAAGCAGGTGCAGATATAATAGCACCTTCAGATATGATGGACGGAAGAATAGCCAAAATAGAGAAATTTTAGATGAAAATAACTTTAAAGACATACCTATAATGGCCTATAGTGTTAAGTATTCTTCAGCATACTATGGTCCTTTTAGAGATGCAGCTGACTCAGCACCAAGCTTTGGAGATAGAAAAACTTATCAAATGGATTTTAGAAGTACTCATAATTTCTATGCAGAAGTAGAAGCAGACTCACAAGAAGGAGCAGACTTCATAATGGTGAAGCCAGCTATGGCATATCTAGATGTTATAAAAGTCTGTATCAGAAGTAACTCATTTACCTATAGTTGCCTATAATGTAAGTGGAGAATATTCTATGGTTAAGGCAGCTGCTAAAAATAATTGGATAGATGAAAAGAAAATTGTTATGGAGAATATTTTTGCAATAAAAAGAGCAGGAGCAGACATAATAATAACTACCATACAAAAGATATTGCTAAGTGGTTGATTACTAAATAAAAAATGTGTATATTTTTGTAAATATATGCTATAATAGTATTATATAAAAGGGTAACAAAATAAAAGTACTAAAAAATGTTAAAGGAAGTAGTATGAAATTATCAATTCACGGAAGAAAAAATTACTTTGACTGATGCAATCAAAAATATGCTGAAGAAAAGATCTCAAGAGTAGAAAAAATTTAATGATTCTATATTAAAGATCGATGCAACCTTAGCTGCTTCTAAATTGAAAAACAGGAAATGCTCATGTAACTGAAATTCTAGCTTATTTAAGTGGAAGTACTTTGAAAAGCTACTGCAACAGAAACTGATTTATATGCTTCAATAGATAAAAGCTGTAGATATTATGGAAAAATCAATTGAAAAACATAAAAGAAAAAAACGTAGTAGAGCTAAAGTTCAAGATGACACTAGAAAGAAATCATATAGTTTTGATTACATAGTAGAGCCTGAAGAAAAAGATTTCTGATGAAAAAGAAACTTGTAGAGTATATCTACCTCTAAAACCTATGGAAATATCTGAAGCAATTTTACAACTTGAATATTTAAATAGAGTTTTCTTTGCTTTTACTAACACAGAAACAGGAAAAAATGGCTGTAGTTTATAAAAGAAAAGATGGAGACTATGGAGTTATAGAAGAATAGTTTTTAAATAATTAGGGAAATATCAAGAGAATTATTTTTAAGTTAAAACTTAAAAATAGTTCTCTTTTTATTTTAGATTGAAAATTTTACTTTTGCAAGACTTGCTATTATTCTTCATTTGCAAAGATAGTAGATATAATAAAAAGTATTTAATTTTGCATTTTGTAAAAAACAATATATAATATAAGTAATTATAACAATTATATTTTATATTATATAGATTGTTGTAAAAATAATTACGTATTGGAGGTACAATAATGGGATTAATAAATTATATTCATGAAAAACGTCTTGAAAAAGAAAGAGCTGAAAGAAATGAAAAGATAGTTGGAACATTGAAAAGTTCTTGCTGGTGTAGGAGCTGGATTTACATTAGGTATTTTTATTTGCTCCAAAATCTGGAAAAGAAACTAGAAAAAAATATCTCAGATGCCACTAAAAAGGACTTAATTATGTAGGGTGAAAATCTTACTAATGCTAAAAATTATATTGAAGAGAAAACTTTCTGATATAAGAGAAGCTCTTGCTGAAAAAAATATGATGAGCTTACAGATGAAAACTATTTCAGAAAAAGGCTGAAGAATTGGGAAGAAATAGAAGAAGAGGTTGAAGAAGTAGCTAAAAAGTTGAAGAAAAAGCTAAAGAAGTAAAAGAAAAATCAAAAAGTAGTTAGAAACTAGGAGGAAATATGGTAACAATAAATTTAGATATGATTTTAAAAGTTCTTCTAGGTATCTCACTTGCGATATTTCTTATATTACTTTTTATAATATTAATAAAGATAATTTCTATTGTCTCAAAAATAAATTCTCTATTAGAAAAGAATAAAGAGCAATTAGAAAATAGTATTAGTCAAATTCTAATTTAGTAAAAATAGTGAAAGAATATTAGAAAATACCAATGAAAATTTAGAAAAATAAATATATTAGTAGAGGATGTGACTGATATATTAAAAAGCTTCTAAAAAGAAATATTGTTAATAGTTCTACTAGTGTATCAACTACTTTTAGAAAATATCAAAAATGTTTCTAGCAATGTTGCAGAATCTAGTAGATATATTGCTAATAATTTTTGCTGGGAAAAACTAGTGGAAGTAGCAATAGTGGTGGGAATTATGTCACAATCGATACTATTTTAGATTGCTGGGATATATTTAAAAACATTACTCAAAAAGAAAAATAATCATTAGTAATTAGGAGAAAATATAGGAATAATAGCTTGGTTAATATGGTGCTTTTTCTGGGTGGATAGCTAGGTATAATAATGGGTAAAAAATGCGTCAATGAGTGCAATAGCCAATATAGTAACAGGAATTATTGGTGCTTTTATTGGAGGAGTTGTTTTTCAACTTTTTGGTGCTCAAAAGTAACAGGTTTAAATCTTCATAGTGCTTTTAGTATCTATAGTAGGGCTTGTATCTTACTTTGGATATTAAAGTGCGATAACACAAAAATAAAAATATTGATTAAAATAGAGAATAGCACATGGTGCCTATTTTTCATTGATTTTATTCAGGATATAAATTGGAAAAATTATTAAAAATAAATTTATTAATTGTCTTAAAAGTTTTCTGTTGACAAAAGTGTTCCAATATTATAAAATTTTCTGAACTTTAAATAAAGATGATGGGAGGAATGATAGGGTGAAAAGAAAAATTGGGAATTTCAGACAGCATATACAGTATTATTTTTAATTTTTAATTTTTGGTAACAGATGCTAACGCTATTATACCAGCAGGAAAAATACAATAGACTCTCTTATCAAGAGAATAGTAAGGAATTGTGATAGAGAGCTATGGAAAAGATGATGAAAAATTACCAGCACTCAAGAAACTTTGGATAGAGTTAAATATAAATATAGATGTAGAAATTTACAAATGGAACTATTAAAAACCTATGGCTATTCCAAATACTTACACTAAAGTAAGTGGACAGACTCAGAGTGTAGACGATTTAATTTTAGCACCAATTTCTGGCTTTAGTTGATTCTATAGATATAATAATTTTTGTTTTAATATTAAGTGGTATAGTGGGAATAGTAAATAAGACAGGAACATTTTCTCTTACTATGAAGGCTATATCTCAAAAACAAAGGAAAAGAATTTTTACTTGTTGTGATAAGTTTTTATCTTCTTTTGCAGCAGGTGGAACAATTTTTGGAGCTTAGGAGCATAATACTTTTACTCAATAGATACCTTTATTTTTAGTAAATGGCTGATCCATTAGTTCCAATGGCAACTATATTTTTTACAGTTCTGCTGTCGGGTTGTATGTCTCTACAGTAAATCCTTTTTCTACTATAATTGCATCAAATGCAGCTGGAATTTCTTTTAATGAGGTTTAAAGAATTTAGATTTGGGGCTCTTGTAGTATTTTCAATAATAGCTTTATATATCTTTATAGATATATTAAAAAGGATTAAAGTAAATCCTGAAAACTCTATTGCCTTGAAGAAAAAGATGAAATTAATGAAAGATATTTAAAAATTATCAAGAAAAACAGGTAAAATTTAATTGGTAAAATAAGTGATATTGTTTTATTTGTAGTTCAATTTGCTATTATGATATGGGGAGTAGCTTCACAAGGTTAGTGGTTCCAAGAAACAGCAGCTCTATTCTTCTTTGTATCAATAGTATGCTTGTGTCAGGGGCTTGAGTGAAAAAGAAGCTGTTAATGCTTTTATTGCTGGAGCTACAGAAGTTGTTGGAGTAGCTTTAATCATAGGATTAGCTAGACAATCAATATTGTTATGGAAAATGGGATGATTTTCAGATACTTTTACTTTTCATTCTTCAAATCTAGTTTCAGAAATGGGTAAAGGATTATTTGCAGTAGTATTATTGTTTTATATTTGTATTCTTAGAATTTTTATTCATCAACATCAGGATTAGCGGTATTATCTATGCCAATACTTGCACCTCTTGCTGATACTTTAGGATTATCAAGATCTATTGTTGTTGAGTGCTTTTTCTTGGGGACAAGGATTAATTTTATTTATGCTCCAACAAGATTAATATTTGTTGTTTTACAAATAGTAGGAATACATATAATAAATGGCTAAAATTTGTAATGCCACTTCTAATAGTTATTACAATACTAACAACTATTATGATATACATTTTTATCAGTATTCTTTAGATAAAAATAAAAAGTATAATTTGTATTCACTTTACTTCGCCAGCCTATAAATGGTTCTAGAGCTCCACAAGAGCTCTTTCACCATTATAAAGACTGCGCAATAGACGATTATCATCATTATCTTTTAATTTTCTGTAAAAGTGTATTATTCATTTTTATCAAAAGAATAGATGTAAGTCAGCTTCTACTTCTCAACTTCGAGTTGTAGGTTCATACTCAGTTATAACTCTTTTAGATAAAATACTAGGTCTAGATTTTTGAAATGATGAGTGAGATTGTATGTTTTCTGGTGCAAGATAGAAAACTGTTTAGTACCTTCCATAGTAAAAGTTTAGGCACTTTTCGTTATCTATAGCGATAAGGCTTATACTACTAGAGTGAGTGTGCAACTTAGTAGTTTGAAGAAGTACTTCTGATATAGACTTTGCAGCCTTAGGATTTGTTCTAACCATTCTTGTACATCTTTTTCTTTTCTTTGTCATTGTCAATAGACTACTGAATATACACACATAACAACAGCCATTACAATAATGTAAATATAAAACCTTTCATAAATCTCCTCTCCTTTAATTATTTCTCTTTATAGTTTTTATTTTGTTAACTTGTTCATGATTAATTTTCGAAATCAGCTAATAGACATTTGAACTGTCCAATACCGATTAACTCCACAATCTATATGAGTTCTATTTTTCATTTTTCATCAATAGCATAGAAGTACATTCTGTATCTCCTCTTGAAGACAGTTCTTGCTCGAAAATGATATTTACGAGAATTCATATACATCTTCTTTTTCCATTTTTACAATGAGTTCTTTTATCAGTCACAATTATAGTAATGAAAATTTCCCCAGATTACTAACCAGATATATAGATACTAAAGACTAGCTATGATAATTGAAATTAATTGACTTAACCAGATTTGTGTAATGAAAAATATGGAAAGAACTGCTACCATAAAAATTAAAAATTACTCTATATATTCTCTTTTATAGACTTTTTCCATTTACTATTTCACCTCCTCATATTTGGTAAAATATCCATGAAAAGTATAACATCACTTTATAAGTTGTCAATAAAAATCAATGTATTATAGCTAGTCTATACAAAAATTCTTATTTTATAGTTGCATCTTTAGTATCAATAATTATAGTGACTAGGTCCATCGTTTAAAAAGTTCAACTTTCATATCAGCCCCAAATTCACCTTCTTGAGTTTCCTATACCAAAACTTTTAAATTCTTCAATAAATTTTAAATATAAACTCTTTAGCTATAATCAGGCTTAGCTGCATCAATAAAAAGAAGGTCTATTTCCTATAGAATTTCCATAAAGAGTAAATTGAGAAATTATTAAAACCTTTTCCTTTTACATCTTCTAAAGAAAGATTCATTTTTCTTCTTCATCTTCAAAAATTCTTAAATTCTTTAGTTTTGTTAGCAAGCCATTTGACTTCTTTAATAGTGTCTTCGTGAGTAACTCCCAAAAGAACTAGAAAGTCCCTTTGTCAATTTCTCCTATAGTTTTTCCATCAACGTTTACCTTTAGCATACTTTAACTCTTTGTATAACTGTTCTCATAAAAATCACCTCGTTTATTTTAGATATATAAAGTTCATATATAATGTTTAATTAGTACTTTACAAAAAGTATGATATAATTAATCAAATAATTTTTAAGGTAGGTTAATAAAATATGAATAATGATATTATTTTTAACAGAATTTTGCAAGAGTTATCAACTCTGATAGATACCAATATACAGAAAGTGATATTTTTCTTATGGAAAAACATGCAAAATAAGATTGCAGTTTTTGATATGTTTTTAGAAAAACAGAAGATGGAGGGATTTTGCTAGTTGTATCAGGGAATACAAGAGGTTATCCATCTAATAGAAGTTTTAAATACTACTTCAGAAGAAGAAAAAAATATTTTTCTAAAAGTTTTTAGAAGAAGAACATCTAGTAGATTTCTTATCTAAGATGAAATTTACAGGAGATTTATATGCAATACAAGATGGAGAAATAGTTTATCCTAATGAACCAATAATAACTATAAAAGGCTCCATTGATACAGAGCTAAAAATTTTTAGAAACCCCTATATTAAATATAATGAATATGAACTTTAGGAATTGCAACTAAAGCATCTATGGTAACAAGAGCAGCAGATCCTGTAAAAGTTTTTGCTTTTGGAAGTAGAAGAGCTCATGGTTTTGATAGTGCTGTTCAAGGAAATAAGGCAGCTGTTATTGGTGGATGTTTTGGGACACTCAAACTTTAATTACAGAATATAAATATGGATCCCTTCTAATGGAACTATGTCTCACTCATATATTCAAGCTTTTGGAGTTGGAGCTGAAGCAGAAAAGAAGCTTTTGTTACTTTTTATTAAACATAGAAGACAAAGAAAATAATTTTTAATACTTTTAGTTGATACTTATGACACTATCCATATAGGAATTGAAAATGCATAAAGGCTTTTTAAAGAATGTGGAATAGATGATAATTATGAAGGAATCTATGGAGTAAGATTGACTCAGGAGACTTGGCATATCAATCTAAAAATGCCGTAAAGAGATTTGATGAAGAAGGATTTACTAAGGCAAAAATTACTTTGACAAATTCTTTAGATGAACAGTTGATAAGATCACTTCGTGAACAAGGAGCTCGTGTAGATATGTATGGTGTTGGAGATGCCATAGCAGTAAGTAAATCATATCCTTGTTTTGGAGGAGTATATAAAATAGTTGAATTAGATGAAGAACCATTAATAAAAATTTCAGGAGATGTTATAAAAATATCAAACCCTGGATTTAAAGAAGTATATAGAATATTTGATAAAGATGGTTTATGCTATGCAGATTTAATAAGTTTAGTTAAAAATGATAAGATAAAGAAAAATTATTAAATAATGAAGACTTCACAATAAGAGATGAAAAATATGATTTCAAAAATCAAGTCTTATTGAAAAAGATAAATATACTATACAAAAATTAACTAAAACAATATATAAAAGATGGTAAGATTGATAAAGATTTATATGATGAATTATTTGATATTATGAAATCTCAAAAACACTATTTTGATTCTTTAGCAAAAGTTTCAGTTGAAAGAAAAGAGACTTGAAAACCCACATAGCTATAAGGTGACTTATCGTCTGACTTTAATAGAATTAAAATATGGTTTAATTAATAAGATAAAAAATGTCTAAGAAAAATATTAATTTTTCTTTACTTATACTATTTTTCATAATAATGTATAGTAAGGAAAGTACAATGAAATTTGAACAAATAAAATATATAGAAAGAAAAAACAGGAGAAATAAAAACAGAAAAGGTTATGGGAGAAGGAGCATTAAAAGTTCCTTTTACTATAATCCTTTTGGGAAAATTAGCTTTAAATGCTGTTGTAAAAAGAAAATTTGTTTCTGATTGGTATGGAAGCAAGATGTCTAAACCTGAGTCTAAAAGAAAAAGATAAAAAGGTCTTTTGTAGAAGAAATGGGTATAGATATGAGCGAATACAAAGAGATCATAGATGAGTATACAAGTTTTAATGATTTCTTCTATCGTGAATTAAAAGAAGGAGCTAGAGATATTGACTATGATGAAAAGGCAATAGTTTCTCCAGCGGATGGAAGATTTTAGCCTATCAAAAATATAAAAAGAAGTCGATAAATTCTTTTGTCAAAGGCTCTGAATTTACTTTAGAAGAGTTTTTTTAATGATAAAGATTCAGCAAAAGAAATATGAAGATGGAACTTTTGTAATAATCAGACTGGCACCAGCTGATTATCATAGATTTCATTTTTCCAACAGATGGAGAAATTTTCAGAAGTTAAAAAGATTTCTGGAGATTATTACTCTGTTTCAACCCATGCAATAAAAGACTAAATTTTAGAATATTCTGTAGAAAACAAAAAGAGAATATGCAATACTTAAAACTAAAAACTTTGGAGATATTGCAATGTTTGATGTTGAGCAACTATGGTTGGTGGAATAGTTCAAACATATAAGGCTAAATAGTTTGTAAAAAAGCTGATGAGAAAAGGATATTTTCTTTTTGGAGGTTCAACTTGTATCTTAGTTTTTTTGAAAAAGTAAGGTTGATATAGATAAAGATATATTAGAAAATACTCAGAATAAGATAGAAACAAGAATTTATATGGGAGAAAAAAATTTGAAATGAAAAAAACTAAATACTTTAAAAGTTGGAGATTTAGTTATTTATGGCTTTTTAATAATATTCTTTTCAATACTTACTATTGAAAATAGGTAGTTTTTAAAGATGTTAAAGGAGCTAAAAGCAGAAATATGGGTAGATGGAGAATTAAAATATGTCTATCCTTTACAAGAAGAAGAAAAAATATTTTTGTTGAACTACTAATTTAGGTGGTTGTAATGTACAATTTAAAGATAATATGGTAGGGTTACAACTTCCAATTCTCCACTTAAAATAGCTAGTCAAAACAGGGATTTTATTAAAATCACCAGAGAGGTTATAATAGGTATACCAGATAGACTTGTGGTTAAGTGTAGGTAGATTCTGAAGATGATTCAGAATTAGATTTTGTAGCAAGAGTAGATTAAGAGGTTAAAAAATTAGATGAATTTAAAAATATAATGAAAAATTGTGGGAATAATTTTAATTTTTGTGATATTACAGTCATATTTTACAAATCCAGAAAGTTTCTAAACTATAATCGGAAAGATGGACAGGATATTTTATGACTTTTGATTATGTCATATTTTTATAGCTATTCTTTTAGAACCAATAGAAAAATATTTAAAAAAGAAAAGTAAGATAAATGATATTTTGGCAATAAGTCTATCAATAGTTTTTGTAGTTTTAATAGTTATAATTATGTCTTTGATAGTGATACCAGAAATAATTTTCATCTTTAAAAAGTTCTTAATGATATGTATCCAGCTATTTCAGAAAAAGCAATGACACTAGGGAAAAAGATATACAGATTATTTAGCAGAAAAAGAATATATATACAGTGAATACAGAAGAATTAAATAATAGCTTTTACTAATTTTTATTAAGAATAATACAAGTAATATAAAAGAATTTGTATTTGCCTTTGTTGGAGGACTTAGTTGATTGGACATGTAGGTTTTACAACTTTAATTGTCGCATTTATTTTGGCATTTTTAATTTTATTAGATAAAAAAATCTTATAAAAACATTAGAAAAATCTTATAAAAATAATTTTGGAGTAAAAATACTCCTTATGTTATGAATAAATTAAGATTATCAAAAGATATATTTATAAAGTTATATCTCAGGAAAAATAATAGTATCTTCTATAGTTGGACTATGTGTATATATAATTTTTACTTTATAACAGGAACACCTTATGCAGCCTTTAAGTGCTATCTTATTAGGTGTTGGAAATATGATACCTTATGTTGGTTCAATTTATTTGGAGGAATAGTAGCATTTTTCTTAATTTCTATTAGTTGCTCCAATAAAAACTTTTGATATTATTGATAGCAATAATCATATCTCAATTAGTAGATGGCTTTTATAGTAGGACCCAAAAATAATAGGTGATAAAGTTGGTCTTAAGTACTTTTTGGGTTATGGTTTCTATGATAATTTTTGGAAATTTATTTGGTATAGTGGAATGTTTTTAGGAACACCTATATTATCAATAATAAAATTATTCTATGTAGATTTATTAAAAGAGCTGAGCAAGGAGGCAAGGAATGATATTTATAGCAAGTGCAACAATGGGCTTTAGAAAGTGTTGTAAAAGAAGAATGCCTTGCTCTAGGCTTTTAAAAAAATATAAAAGTATTTGATGGTAGAGTTGAGTTGAAGGAGATTTTAAAAGATTTAGTTAAGGCTAATATATATTTGAGATGTTCTGATAGAGTTTTTATAAAAATGGCAGAGTTTAAAGCTCTTAGTTATGAAGAATTATTTCCAAAATGTAAAAGTCTATTGAATGGCAAGATTTATATAGATGAAAATGAGAATTTCCAATTTCTGGGTTAGTTCAGTAAAATCTAAATTATACTCAAAAGTCAGATATTCAAAGAATAAGTAAAAAGGCTATAGTTGAAAAACTAAAAGAAAAATATAAAAGAGAAATATTTTTAGAAAATGGAGCGTTGTACTCTATAAAAATTCAATGTCATAAAAGATGTATTTATAGTTATGTTGGATAGTTCAGGTGAAGCTTTAACAAAAAGAGGCTATAGAGCAGTAAAAAGATTGGCTCCTATAAAGGAAAACTTTAGCTGCAGCTCTAGTGTACTTTATCAAAATGGAAGCCTGATGAAGTTTTACTTGATGCTATGTGTGGTACAGGTACCATTGCAATAGAGGCAGCTATGATAGCTAGAAATATTGCACCAGAGCAAATAGAAACTTTTGCTGCTGAAAAATGGTCTGTAATAGATGAAAAAATCTTTGGACAGATATAAGAGATGAAGCCTTTTCTAAATGAAGATTTATCAAAAGAGTTAAAAATATATGCTTTGATATAGATGAAAAAAGTATAGAAGTAGCAAAAAGAAAAATGCTGAGAAAGCAGGAGTTGAAGAAGATATTATTTTTGAAGTTAAAGACTTTAAAGATATTGAAAGTCCTGCAAAATATGGAGCAGTAATAGTTAATCCTCCTTATGGGGAAAGACTTATGAACGATGAAGATATAGAAGAATTATATAGAGATTTTTGGAAAGTTCTGTAAAAAGAAATTTAGCTAAATGGTCTTACTACATAATAACTTCTTATGAAGACTTTTGAAAAAGCTTTTGGGTAAAAAGTGCACACAAAAATCGTAAAGCTATATAATGGCGGAATAAAAGTGTTATTACTATCAATATTTTGGAGATAGAAAAATGGATATAGAAACTAAAATAAAAAGATTTTATAAAGATTATGCTAGAAGTATGTCTTCAAAAGTTTACTTTTAGCAGATAATATTAAAGTGGACTTAAAAAGTCAAGATAATCTATATGAAGTTGAAAGAATAGATAATGAAGTTATTTCAAAATATGAAAATATATATCTTTTACTAGATGAAACTACACTTTTTAGATATTTATAAAAAAAGATGAAAAAAGTATTTTGAAAAAATAGAAGAAGCTATCAAAAATGGCAGAAGATAACAGAAATAAAAGATGAGTATATAAAAGTCACAAATAAAAGAAGAGAAAAGAATTGAAAAGGTAATTCAGGCTCAGAAGTAGTAGAAAAGATTTTTTTAAATATAAAGATAAAAGAATTAAAAGAAAAATAAAGGGTAGATTTAATCCAAAAAATAAATAAGGTATTGGATAAAGAAGAAAAACTAAACTTAGATTTATCTAATGCTATTCAGGAAGTAGAGCAAATAGAAATAATTGAAAAATTACAACCTGTGAGAGCAGAGTTTAGAAGTTTATCTTTTGCAGTTTGACAAATGTCAAAAAGAATTAGAAGAGACAGAAAAATAAACTTTTCAAAAAGTGGTACTATGAAAATCTATGGTACAACTGACAAAGAAACTCTTTCTAGAAAGCATATAATTCAAAGTAGAAATTAATTAAAAAATTAATTTATAAAAAAATTTAATGGAAAGGAGGAGAGATGAGTTTACAAGCAATCATCAAAACAAACAAGGGGAGATAAACCCAAATTTATTTTCAGATGTAGCACCTGTAACTGTGCTTAACTTTGTAACTCTTGCTAAAAGTGGATACTATAATGGTTTAAAATTCATAGAGTTATTGAAGATTTCTATGATACAGGGAGGGATCCAACTAGGGAACTGGTGCAGGTGGTCCAGGATATCAATTTGGAGATGAATTTAAAAGAGGAGTAGAATTTACTAAAAAGGCTCTACTTGCTATGGCAAATGCAGGTCCAAACACAAATGGTTCACAATTTTTATCACTCATGTTCCAACAGAGTGGTTAAACTCACAAACATACAATCTTTTGGAGAAGTAGTATCACCCAAAAGACCAAGATGTTGTGGATAGTATCAAAACAAGGTGACACAATGAATGAAATCGTTAGTAGTTGGAGATGTAGATAAATTAATAGAAGAAAATAAAGAATTTCTATACACAATTAAAGAATTTTTTTAAAAATCTAATAATTATCTTTTTGTATTTTTAATTAAAAATATGTTGGAGGTAAATTTTATGATTTTATTAAATCCAGTTGTTCTTTCAGTTATTGTTATGACAGTTCTATGTCTATTAAAAGCTTAATGTTCTTTTTAGCTTTAATCGTTTCAGCACTAGTTGCTGGTTTTACTGCAGGTATGCCAATAGGAGATATCATGAGTAACCCTTATTAATGGTATGGGTGGAAATGCTGAAACAGCATTAAGCTACATTCTACTAGGAACTCTTGCAGTTGCTATAAATAGTACAGGTGTTGCATCTATATTATCAAAAAAAGATTGCTTCATTAGTTGATGGTAAGAAAAAATTCTATTAATAGTAATTGCAGTTTTTCTCATGTTTTTCACAAAAACTTAATACCAGTTCATATAGCTTTTTATCCCTATATTAATTCCACCTTTTACTAAAACTAATGAATGAATTAAAATTAGATAGAAGAGCTATGGCTTGTTCTTTAACATTTGGTTTAAAAGCTCCTTATATAGCTTTTACCAGTTGGTTTTGGATTAATATTCCATGGTATTCTTTTCTACTGAAATGTCTAAAAATGGTATGGAAATAGCTAAAACTGATGTATGGAAATCTACTTGGGTTTTTAGGTTTATTTATGATAGTAGGTTTATTACTAGCTATTTTTGTTACTTATAATAGAGATAGAGAATATAAAGATTTACCTTTAAAAAGGAATGGAAGAAGTTGAAGCAACAAATATGGAAGGAAGACATTGGTTAACTTTACTTGCTGCTATTGCTGCATTTGTAATTCAATTAGTAACAGGTTCTTTACCATTAGGAGCAATAGCTGCTTTAGCTGCAATGTTAGTGTTCAGAGTTATTAAATGGAAAGATATTGATGAATACATCAATGGTGGAGTTGGACTTATGGGGACTTATAGCTTTCATAATGCTAGTTGCTGCTGGTTATGGAAACATAATAAGAGAAACTGGTGCTGTTACAGAATTAGTTGACAGTATTCATGGAATGATAGGTGGAAGTAAAGCTTTAGGAGTTTCTGTAATGTTATTAGTTGGACTTTTAATAACTATGGGAATTGGAACTTCATTTGGTACTATTCCAGTTGTTGCTGCAATATACATACCTCTATGTATAAAACTTGGTTTATCAGTAGAAGGATCAGTTATAGTTCTTGCTGCAGCTGCTGCATTGAGAGATGCTGGTTCACCTGCATCAGACTCCAACATTAGGACCAACATCTGGACTTAACGCTGATGGTCAACACGATCATATTTGGGATACTTATGTTCCAACATTCTATACACTATAATATCCCCTATTAATAGGTGGATTTATAGGAGGAATGTTCTTCTAAGATTATTTAGAAAAATAAAAATATAAAGTATGATGAATTAGGACTGTTACAGCTTGGCTGCACTGGTCCCTAATTTTTAATTTATTAAAAATTATAGTTAAACAATAAATCATAATAGCTTTGAGATAGGCCAAGCATCAGTAGCAATTTTTCTTCTAATTTATCTACTTTTTCTCTAAGATTTTCTAATGTGGTAAAACTTCATTAGAATAGAATTTAGCTCTTTGATATAAATCTTGAATTTTTATTGTTTTTCTAGATTCTCTTCTAGTTTATCAGTTAAGATTAACATATCATTTTTGAGTAAAATTATATCTTTTAAAATTCCTATATCATATTGAATAAATCTTCATCTGGAAAAATTTTTCTTGAACGATGAATAGATTTTAGAAAGATTAGATATATATTTTATAACGAAAGGATAAACTTGATTTCTAACAATTTTTATTCCAGTAGAAATTTCAAGATTACATTGTTTATTATATCTTTCAACATAGACATGGAATCTTGAAAGAGATTCACTTCTTGAAAGTACAGAATTTCTTTCAAATAATTGAATAACTTCTTCTTCAATTAAAGCAGGTAGACCTTCCACAGTATTTTTAAATTAGAAAGTCCTCTTTTTCTTAGCTTCCTCTACCCATTTTTCCTCATAACCATTACCGATCAAATATAATTCTTTTTATGCTTGTTATATCTGTCTTTAACTAGAGCAATAACAACCTCTTTTACAGTTTTTATTTTTAATTCTTTTTCAAAATATTCACAGTATTCTTTAGTACATCAGCAACTATAGTATTTAGAACAAACATAGGAGTTGCAGGTGAAGGCACTAGAACCAGGCATTCTGAATTCAAATTTATTTCCTGTAAAAAGCCATAGGAGAAGTTCTATTTCTATCAGATATATCTTTAGGAATTCTTGATATATTCTTATCTATAGTTATTTCATCTAGATGAGAACTTGAATTATTATTGAAGTTTGTATTTTTCAATGTTTTTCTAAGATATCTTCTAGTTGTTCTCCTAAAAAGATAGAGATTATAGCTGGAGGAGCTTCATGTCCACCTAATCTGTAATCATTTCCAGGTGTAGCAGTAGTGGCTCTAAGAGCAGGGGCATATCTATCCACAGCTTCTATCATAGCAAAGTAAGTATACTAGGAAACTTAAATTGTTTTCTGATAATGTCTCAGGGTCATACAAATTCATACCCTTGTCAGTTGATAAAGACCAATTACAGTGTTTACCAGAACCATTTACATTTTTAAAAGGTTTTCTCATGTAAAAAGTGCAAACCATATTATGTCTGTTAGCAACTTTTTAATCATATCCATAGTAATTTGATTTTGGTCAACAGAGACATTTGCTGTATTAAACATTAGAGCAATTTCAAACTGATTTTGGAGCAACTTCATTATGTTTAGTCTTAGACATAACTCCAACTTTCCAAAGCTCATTATCAAGTTCAACCATAAAACTTTCTATTCTTTCTTTAATTGTTCCATAATAATGGTCATTCATTTCTTGACCTTTTTGGAGGTGAGACAACCAAAGACTGTTTTTCCAGATAGAACTAAGTCTTGTCTTTTTATAGAAAAACTTTTTATCAACTAAAAATATTCTTGTTCTACTCCAAGAGTAACATTAATATTTTTCTGTTTCAGTATCCCCTAATAATCTTTGAATTTTTAGAGCCTGTTCTTTTATAAGATTAATAGAACGAAGTAAAGGGAACTTTTTATCTAAAGCTTCTCCATTGTATCCAACAAAAAGCTGTCGGAATATATAAAGTTTTACAACCTTCTTCACCTTTTTAAAAACATAGGGCGAACTAATATCCCAAGCTGTATATCCTCTAGCTTCAAAAGTAGATCTCAGTCCTCCATTAGGGAAATGATGAAGTATCTGATTCACCTTTCATTAAATCTTTACCTGAAAATTTTTGCCATACTAGTTCCATCTGAATTAATTGAAATGAAAAGATTCATGCTTTTCAGCAGTTAACTCAGTTAAGGGTTGAAACCAGTGAGTGTAGTGAGTCGCTCCTTTTTCTAAGGCCCACATTTTAATAGCGTTAGCTATTGTATCAGCAATTTCAAGAGTCAGTTCAGCTTTTTCCATTTTTGATTTGTAAAATTTTTTTGAAAAACATAGTCTGGGACTCTGTTCTTTAAATTTTTCAGAAAAGCAGTTAACTCCAAAATTATCTAATAAGTTATTCATGATGTGTCTCCTTTAAAATATAAAAATGTAAAAAATTAAAAATAATTATACATCAAATATATGATAAAAAGCAAATATTATTTTTTTATTGTTTATTTTTTCTCTGCTAATGCAATGTATCTATACACTGTAGATGTTGAACAAAATAATTTTTAGAGACAAAATCAATAGAGTCTTTTAAGTTAAAGAAACCTCTTTCATATAGAGCATAGATAGTTTGTTCTCTTTCTTGTCTTGTAGGGTCTTCCTATAGGAAAAGTTTAACTTAGTATTTACTTCATAGTAAACTTTCTTCATATATGCATCTATCTTCATCTTCATTATCTTCATCCGCTTCTTTTTAAAAGTCATCATATAGAACATTGTATGAAACATCTGATAGATAGTTTTTGACAAACATATCAGGTGTATATGATTCTAAAGTAATTGGCAGTTCAATTCATGGAATTTACTATCGTCAAAAGTTACACATAACATACCCACAACTTTTTGATTTTTCTTTTATAAGCATACTAGAAGAACGAACTTTCTTTCCATTCTTTTAATAAAGTACAGTATGATTTACCATACTTTCTTCATTGTGAGAAGATTTATTTCTTTTAAAAATATTAATAGTTTCACTTGAAATTGAATCTTTCTAATGTTCTATCACTCATTTCACCATTAGCTATGGCTATCATTTTTAACTTCTTCACCCTTTAACTTTCATGTAAAACTATTTCAAAAGATGGACCTAAAGCTCTTTCCTAAAAAATTAACTAACAATTTTATATTGATTTAAAATTTCATTTTCATAGCGTTTTCCTCCAAGCCATAATTTTAGTTGCTATAAATATATCACTTTTTAAAAATATACATTTTTATTGACAATATTTTATTGTAGTGATAAAATTATTTTATAAAATACATTAAAAGTTACTATTTTTATAAAATGATAATTTTTAGTATATTATTTTTCAATATAAAAGAGTGCTGTCCGCTAATCATTTATGACAACCGGGGTACTATATAATTTTTAGGAGGTCTACAATGAAAGAATATTTACTTAATGTTCCAGTGCCACGCTCTTTTTCTTATGTTAAACGTAACATTCCTGAAGTGACAGTTGAACAAAGGGAACGTACTTTAAAAGCAACTCACTACAATGAATTTGCTTTTCCTGCTGGAATGCTAACAGTGGATATGTTATCAGACTCAGGAACTACTGCTATGACAGATCAACAATGGTCTGCTATGTTCTTAGGTGATGAATCTTATGGAAGAAACAAAGGTTACTATGTATTACTTGATGCAATGAGAGATTGTTTTGAAAGAGGAGATAATCAAAAAAAGATTATTAACCTTGTTCGTACTGATTGCCAAGACATAGAAAAAATGATGAATGAAATGTATCTATGTGAATATGAAGGTGGACTATTCAATGGTGGAGCTGCTCAACTTGAAAGACCTAATGCTTTCTTAATGCCACAAGGTCGTGCAGCAGAATCTATTTTATTTGAAATAGTTCGTAAAGATACTTGCTGTTCGTGAACCAGGAAAAGTATTTACTATTCCATCTAATGGACACTTTGATACAACAGAAGGAAATATTAAAACAAATGGGATCTGTACCTCGTAACTTATATAATAAAGAATTATTATATGAAGTTCCAGAAGGTGGTCGTTATGAAAAAAATCCTTTCAAAGGGGATATGGATATAAATAAATTAGCAAAAATTAATAGATGCTGTTGGAGTTGAAAAATATTCCAATGATTTATACAACAGTAACTAACAATACAGTTTAGTGGACAAGCAGTATCTATGAAAAGTATTAGAGAAAACTTCAAAAATTGCTCATAAATATGAAATACCATTTATGTTAGATGCTGCAAGATGGGCAGAAAACTGTTACTTTTATAAAAATGAATGAAGATGGATATAGAGATAAATCTATGCTGAAATTGCAAAAGAAATGTTCTCTTACTGTGATGGATTCACTGCTTCTCTTAAAAAAAGATGGACATGCTAATATGGGAGGAATTTTAGCTTTCCGTGATAAAAGGATATTTCTGGAAGAAATTCTCTGATTTCAATGAAGATGGAACAGTTAAAAACAGATGTAGGAATTTTATTAAAAGTTAAACAAATATCTTCTTATGGTAATGATTCTTATGGAAGTATGTCAGGGTCGTGACATTATGGCACTTGCTGCTGGACTTTATGAATGTTGTAACTTCAACTACTTACAAGAAAGAGTTGAACAATGTAACTATCTAGCTGAAGGATTCTATAAAGCAGGGAGTTAAAAGGTGTTGTTTCTACCAGCAGGGAGGACATGGAGTTTATATCAATATGGATGAATTCTTTGATGGAAAAGAGGACATGAAATCATTTGCAGGAGAAGGATTCAGTCTTGAACTTATTAGAAGATATAGAATTCGTGTTTCTGAATTAGGGAGATTATTCTATGGAATATGATTTAAAAACTCCTGAACAACAAGCTGAAGTTGCAAATGTTGTAAGATTTTGCAATAAATAGAAGTGTTTATTCATCAAGAACATCTTGATTATGTTATTGCAGCAGTAAAAAGCTCTTTATGAAGATAGAAAAGTATTCCTAATATGAGAATTGTTTCTGGTCATAACTTTACCTATGAGACACTTCCATGCTTTCTTAGAACCTTATCAAATGAAGAAAAAAATAAATTTAAAAATTGAAATATTTTTGATAAAAGTTAGCTGTTGCATTTCTATTATTTACTCCTCTTTAATATATAAAATAATTTTACAACAGCTATTTTTAGATTAAAAATTTTAAAGGAGGAATTTATGAGTGCTATTGAAAAAGCGTGATGGTTTTACTACAAAAATGGGGCTTTATCTTAGCTTGTATTGGTTCTGCTGTTGGAATGGGAAATATTTGGAGATTTCCTGTTCTTGTTTCTGCAATGGGTGGAATGACTTTTCTTAATTCCTTATTTTATATTTTGTAATTCTTATTGGTTCAACTGGGAGTTATAGAAGAATTTGCTCTAGGTCGTTCAGCTGGTGCAGGTCCTGTTGGAGCATTTGGAATGTGCACTGAGATGAGAGGAAATAGAAGTATAGGAGAAAAATAGGGAATTATTCCTATACTAGGTTCTCTATGCTCTTGCAATAGGATATTCTTGTGTAATGGGTTGGGTTTTTAAATATGCTTGGATGTCAATTAGATGGTTCTATGTATGCTATGCAATCAAATATGGATGTAATAGGTTCTACCTTTTGGACAAACTGCTTCTAGCATGGGGAGCTAAATTTTCTGGATAGTAGTGCATTGATAGTAAGTTTTATCATTATGTCAATGGGAATTGCAAGTGGAATAGAAAAAGCAAATAAAGATTATGATGCCTGTATTATTTATTTTATTTGTTTTACTAGGAATATATATAGTATTTCAACCAGGATCTTCTGGTGGATATAAATATATCTTTTACTGTTAATTTTAGAAGGACTTTTGAATCCTAAAAGTTTGGATTTTTGCTTTTTGGACAAGCATTCTTTTCTCTTTCTGTTGCAGGACATGGATCAGTTATTTATGGTTCATATTTAAGTAAGAAGAAGATATTCCTAACTCTGCTAAAAAAATGTTGCTTTTTTGATACATTAGCAGCTCTACTTGCAGCCTTTTGTAATAATTCCAGCAATGGCAGTTGGAGGAGCTGAATTATCTTCTGGTGGACCTGGACTTATGTTTATTTATTTAATAAATATTATGAATAATATGGCTGGTGGAAGAATTATGAGTTATTTTCTATCTATGTGTACTTTTTGCAGGAGTTAGCTCAATTATCAATCTATATGAAGCACCTGTTGCTTTTTTTACAAGAAAAATTTAAAGTTTAAACGTATTCAGCAACTGCAATTATTCATATTTATAGGTTGTGCAGTAGCTATTTGTATACAAGGTATTGTTTCTCAATGGATGGATGTTGTTTCTATATACATTTGTCCACTAGGAGCATTACTTGCTGCTGTTATGTTCTTCTGGGTTGCAGGTAAAAAAATTTTGCAGAAGAATCTGTTAATATGGGGAGCAAATAAAACCAATAGGGAAGTTGGTTCTATCCAGCTGGAAAAATATATCTATTGTCTTTTAGCAATAGTTGCATTAATTGCAGGAGCACTTCTTGGAGGAATAGGATAGAAAATGAATATATATTAAAAAGGACTGTTTTTTTAGCAGTCCTTTTAAATTTATTATAAGGTTGGTATGATATCACAAAAACTTTTAAAAAATTTATTTTTGTTTTGCAAATTAAATTTCTTCACATAACTATTATACATCTAAAAAAATAAAAAGCAAGTGTTTTTAGAAAAATTTTTTATATGAAAAGTAAAAAGTAAAAATAAGTGAGTTACGAATGGAAATTTTAGATAAAAATCAAATAGAATGAGCCGAGCAAATGCAGGAGTGTTTGAGTGCAACGAGGTTTCCTGATTTGCAGCAATTCTGATTTTTATCGTTAAGAAATTTACTCAGTAACGAACTATTTTTACTTTTTGTAATTTATAACAGCCTCATATTTTTACTTTCAATATCTTTAGTTTTTATATATTTTTTATTTATTGTTTTTAGACTTATAGAAAATAACTTACTACCTTCTGAGTAGCTGACATCCATATCAAAAACCATTCCACTCACCTTTAGCTCTATCATCTGTAGCATTCAATTTTTCTTTATACCAATCTATAATTTTATTAGCATCTTTATCACTTTTACAGTAAATGTCTATTGATGTGATATTTTCATCTTTATCAAGAAGAACATCATAATTTCTGATTTTTAGCTCATCATGAATAGGAATATTTAAAACCATCTAGAATTTTTAGGTGGTTTAACTGAACCTAAGTCAGATTGAGCAGAAATTCTTGTAGTGCCATCATCATAAGTAGTTTTTCAGCTTTTCCTCCTGTAAAGTTACTATATAAAGAATAGAAAAGAATCCCAAGCAAAATGCCAATGGAATAAGTACTACCTTTTTATAGCCTCTTGATGTAAGTAATGTAAAAACTTCCAACTTTTTCATAATCTCCTTCTCCTTTTAATTTTAAAATAAATACACTAACTATTATACAACTTTTTCTTAGTTTGTAAAATAAAAAGAGACTATTAGAAAAAGTAAAAATAGTTCGTTACTGAGTAAATTTCTTAACGATAAAAAATCAAGAATTCGCTGTAATTTCGGATCTGTAAGAAACTCTAAATGAACAAGTTCATTAAGACTTTTCTAAGATCGCCAACAAGTTGGCTTCAGACACTCCGATAATTACTCGGCTCATTCTATTTGATTTTTATCTAAAAATTTCCATTCGTAACTCACTTATTTTTTTACTTTTAATATTCTTAAATTTTAATAGAGTTTTGAATTATTGTTTTTAGATTTATGAATTATGCCAGAACACTCGTGACTCTAGCACTCGTAGGGTGTTAGTCATGAGATGAATGGCATATTTTTCTGTTTACAAAAATTTGAAATAATTAAATATATGTAGTATAATAAAAATGATAATAAAAATATTGAATATTTATTTTGGAAGAGGATATGTGTATTCAATTCAATATCATATAGTGTGGTGTGTAAAATATAGAAGATATATCCAAACTCAAAAAGAAAGATGAGAAGGAGGAACTATGGCAAATTATGTATTGGCATTAGCTTTAAAAACTGAACTATGGCAAGAACATATTTTAGAAAAGAGACTAAATATAGCCAGAATGATATATAATTCTTGCCTTAGTGAAATTCTTAAAAAGACATAGGAAAAATGATAAATTCTTCTGAATATAAAAGAAATCAGTAATTTAGATAAAAGAGCAATCTAAAAGATATAAAGAATTAGATAAAAATATTTCAATATCTAAATTTGAATTAAATAAAGTATGTAAAACCTATGACACAAAAATTTAAAAAGAATATAGGTTCTCAAATGGGACAAGAATTAGCTGAAAAGAGCTTTTTGCGACTTATAGAAAAATTTAAGTATGGTAAAAGCTAAAAAGTATACTTTTAAAAAGTTATGAAAATTTTTATTCTGTTAGAGAAAAAGGTAATATTACAGGACTTAGATTTTTAAAAGAAGATTGTTACATATCTTGGTTTGAGACTTAAAGATTCCTGTAATAATAAAAATAATGATAAATATGCACAAAGTTGTTTTTAGATAAGTTATTGTATTGTAGATTACTTAAGAGGGTTGTAAATGGAAAAATAAATACTACGTTCAAATAACTTTTGAGGGGACACCTCTAAAAACATAAAGTTGGTGGAGAAAATGAAATTGGAATTGATATAGGAAATTTCAACAATAGCAATCGTTAGTGATAATAAAAGTAGAATTAAAGATTTTTAGCTGAAAATATAGAAATAAATGAAAAAAAGAAAAATAAGGCTACAAAAGAAAACTAGATAGACAGAGAAGAGCAAACAACCTAATAAATACAATGCTGATGGTACTATTAATATAGAAAATAAAGAAAAATGGAAAAAGAGTAAATCATATCTAAAAAACAAAGTTAAAACTTTCAAATTTACAGAGAAAAATCGCATGAGAAAAGGGAAAGCAATCTCATAATATTTTAGCGAATAGTATACTAGAAATTGGAACAATAGTAAAAAGTTGAAAATATGAGTTTTAAAGCTTTACAGAAAAGAACAAGAAAAACTGAAAATATCTGAAAAAACTGGAAAATTTAAAAAGAAAAGAGATTTCGGAAAAATCTTTATCAAATAGGGCACCTAGCATTATTAATTGAAATAATAAATAGAAAAATTAGAATATATTGGAAAAATATAATAAAAATTGATACTTTTTAAAGTAAAAGCTAGTCAACTGAAATCATAGTACAAATGAATATGAAAAGAAAAGTCTATCAAAAAGATGGGTAGAAATATTAGGAAATAAAATACAAAGAGATTTGTATTCTGCATTTTTAATAAAAGAATGTAAAAAGAAAAATTTAGAAGAAGTAAATATAGAAAAAGCACAAAAAGAATTTAAAAATTTTTGTTAAAATTGCACAATGAAGAAATTGAAAAGAATAGAAATGTAAAAACATTAAAAATGTATGGGATTTTTAAAAATAAAAACTGGTTTTGAACCGAGCCAACAGGACGCAAATGTTCTCAATGGAGAGCTTGTCCATTAAAGTCTTAAGGAAATTAGCTAGTATTTGAATACTAGATATTCAAAAGAAACTAAATAGTACTTAAGAACCTCGCGACTCTAGCACTCGTAGAGGTGTCAGTCATGAGAGGTTCAGACCAATCGATAATTTCATTAGCATCTTTATTACCTTTTACAGTAAATGTCTATTGATGTAATATTTTCATCCTTGTCAAGAAAAACATCATAATTTCTGCTTTTTAGATCATCATGAATAGGAATATTTAAACTATCTAAGATTTTAGGTAGTTTAACTGAACCTAAGTCAGATTGAGCAGAAATTCTTGTAGTATTCGTCATCATAAACAGTTTTATCTATCTCCTCCTGTAAAATTTTGTATAAAGAATATAGAAAGAATCCTAAACAAAATGCTAATGAAATAAGTACAACCTTTTTAATAGCCTTTAGATGTAAGCAATAAAACTTCCAACCTTTTTTCATAATCTCCCTCTCCTTTTTAAATTTTAAAAATAAATACATAACTATTATACAACTTTTTCTTTTGTTTGTAAATAAGCTGTTGCAAAAGTTAAATTTTTGTTAATTTTGCATCAGTCTTATTTTTAATAATTATTTAAAGTATTTCTTTAAAAAGTTTATCATATTCTCCAGTAGCTTTTTATTTTATCAAGAGCTGCATTGATTTTATCTAATAATTCTTTATCATTTTTCTAACAGCAATAGCATAGTCTTCTTCTTCAGCAGGTATAGAAGCTATAACAAATTGTTTATTGTTAGCAGTATATTTTTGCAGGTTCTGAATCAAGAACTACAGCATCAACTTTATTTTTGAGAAAGAGTGCCATGATAGCAGCATAAGAAGCATTGAATCTTTCAACTTTTTACACCTTTGATTTCACTCACAACAGTGTCTCCTGTGAATCCTAACATAACTCCAACTTTTTACCTGCTGAATCTTTAAAACTTTTTAAAGACTTATCAACACCCTTTTTAGTTATAACAACTTGTTTAGCTTTTGAAATATGGTTTAGAGAAAGCAACAGCTTTTTCTTTCAGGAGTTGCAGACATTCCAGCTATAACCATATCAACTTTTTAGTTTGTAGAGCAGGTAATAAACCATCAAATGCCATATCTTGCACTTTGAATTCTAAACCAGTTTCTTTTTGAAATAGCGTCTAATAACTCTATATCAAAAACCAACAACCTTATTTTTCAAGATATTCAAAAGGTGCAAATTCAGCATTTGTTCCAACATATACAACTTTGTTTTTAGCAAAAAGCAGAAACAGAGATAACAACAGACAATAAAAGACATCAACATTAACTTAAAAATTTTTTCATAACAATCACTCCTTAATATTTATAATTTTATTTGTTTTAAAACCTTATTTAAGAAATCTTTTAATTCTTTTTCATTTGTAGGATTTTCAAAAAAATTCTTTAGGTGAACAATCCTCAATAATCTCACCTTATCCATAAATAAAATTCTATTACCAACATTTCTAGCAAATCCCATTTCATGTGTAACTATAAGCATAGTCATACCTTCTTTTTGCAAGATCTCTCATAACATCAAGAACTTCTTTTTATCATTTCAGGATCCAGTGCAAGTAGGTTCATCAAAAAAGTATTACTTCTGGCTTCATAGCTAAGGCTCTTGCAATGGCAATTCTTTGCTTTTGTCCACCCTGATAATTGAGTAGGGATAAAATTAGCCTTATCTGATAGTCCAACTTTTTCAAGTAAAGAAAGTGCATATTTTTCAGCTTCTTCTTTTGCTTTCCTTTTTAACCATTATAGGAGAAAGAGTAAGATTATCTAAAACTGTCATATTAGGAAATAGATTAAAAGTGTTGAAAACACCATACCAACTCTCTCTCTAACTTTGTTAATATCAGTATTTTTATCCATTAAAATCCATACCATCTATATAGATATGTCCTGAAAGAAGGTTCTTCTAATTTATTGATACATCTTAGAAAAGTTGATTTTCCACTTCCAGAAGGTCCAATTATAGAAATAATTTCACCTTTTTATTTCAGTTGAGATATTTTTAAAACTTCTAAATCTCAAAATTTTTATATAAATTAGTTATATTAATCACTTACTTTTTAAACCCTTTCAACTTTTCTCATAAATACGGTGAAAATTGATGTCAAAATTAAATATATAAACCAACAGCAAGTAGAGGTTCAACTCCTCTATATGTTTGGCTAGTTATAATACTAGCTGATCTTAATAAGTCTATTCCACCAATGAATCCAATTATTGAAGTTTCTTTCAATAAAGTTATAAATTCACTTACAAGGGCAGGTAGGATATTTTTGATAGCTTGAGGTACAATAATTTTTTCTCATAGTTTGAGAATAGCTAAGTCCTAAAAGCTCTTCCTGCTTCCATTTGACCTTTATCTAATCCTTCAATACCAGCTCTTATAATTTCTGCAACATAAGCTCCTGAGTTAAGTCCAAAAGCTATTCCACCCTATAACTAATATAGGAGTTTCTCTTAAAAGCTCCAACAAAGATTAAGTTTGCAAGTATCATAAGTTGTACAACTACTGGTGTTCCTCTTATAACATCTATATAGATATATGCAATTTTTGACAAAAGGATTAAAGTTTTCAGAAATTTGATCCTTTTAAATGGATACCAATGAGATAGCTTCATAACTGCTAATAAAAGTCCTAATACTATACCTAAAATTGCTGAGAAATAACGTGATACCTATTGAAAAATAACTCCATCGACAATATACATATATCTGTCATCTGTTAAAAAGGTATCTTTTAAAAATTTCTAAATATTCCATTCTGACCCCCTAAGTTATAAGAATAAAAAGGAAATAAATACATATAGTATTTTAAATTTCCTTATCTATAAACAAAAAAATAATATAAAATAAAAACACAGATATACTAGCATCTGTGGTAAACTTTTAATTATAAATCAAAAAGATAGTATAAAAGCTAGCTAATATAAATAGATAAAGGTGCTGATTAAATTTTTATCTTTCCTTATCATTCTTCTCCTTAGCATAACTTCCTTCTCCTTTCAATTAGTTTTTAACATTATATTATTATGTTTTAGTAAAAGTCAAGGATAACAATTTTTCTTGACTTATGATATAATTAAGAAAAAAATATTTCTAAAAATGCTCTTAGGAGGCTATATGGAACTATTAAAAGTACAAATAAAAAAATTGCAAACATTTTTCAAATATAAGTTTAGAATGTAAAGGAATTTTTGGTTTTCATAGGAGAATCTAGTACAGGAAAGTCTTCATTTATGAAAGCCTTACTATATTTTTCAAGCACGTAATTTACATAAAGGGAGATATAAAAAATCCTGAGCTTCCTTTAGAGATTATTGGAACTTTAAAAGGAGAAAAGGACATATTTTTCAACTTAGAATCTTAAATAATCCTTATCAAGATACAAGATATTTTATAAAAATCATATTTCAAAACATGAGGAAAGGATAATAGAAATTGGGAAGAAATAGATGAAAAAGAATATAAAAACATATTTTTGAGTTTCAGTTTTTCTATGTACCATCATATATGAAAATATCACATTTGAATTATTTTAGTTGAAAAGATTATTTAGAAATGAAAAATTTAAGAAGATATCATAAATACTATAGAAGATTTAAAAATTCAATGAACAAAAATGAGTTTTTGGTTTCTATAGACACCTTTTCATAGAATTATTAAATGAGATCATTGAAAAAGAAAAAGATCATAATTTTTGGAATAATACAATCTTACTTTGGGAAGAACCTGAGTTTTATCTAAATCCTCAACAAGAAAGAGCTTGCTATGAAGCCTTGTCTGAAAGTACAAAAGTTAGGACTTATGTCTGTTGTATCAACAAACTCTAGTCGTTTTATCGAAATTGAAAAATTATCAATCACTTTGTATTTTTAGAAGAGTAAAAGAGAAATAGAAATTTATCAGTATAGTGGAAATTTATTCTCAGGTGATGAAGTTACAGTCTTTAATATGAACTATTGGATAAATCCTGATAGAAGTGAGCTTTTCTTTGCAAAAAAGTTATCTTAGTTGAAGGACAAACAGATAAGATAGTACTTTCTTATCTTGCAAAACACTTAGGTGTATTTAAGTACGAATATTCGATTATTGAGTGTGGAAGCAAAAGTTCTATACCACAATTTATAAGACTTTTAAATGCTTTTCATATTCCTTATGTGGCAGTTTACGATAAGGACAATCACTATTGGAGAAATGAAACAGAGTTAATGAATTCAACTTTAAAAATAAAAACTATACAAAAATTAGTTTCAAAAAAATCTTGGAACTTGGGTAGAGTTTGAAAATGATATTGAAGAAGAAATATATAATGAATCAAGAGACAAGAAGAACTATAAAAATAAACCTTTCTATGCTTTTAGAAACGGTTATTAAATCAGGTTATGTTCTTCAGAGAAATTAAAGAGAAAAATTATAAAAATTTTTGAATAGAAAAATAAATATTTTTAGGGGGTAATATGGCAGTAAAAGGTAAAATTGGAAAAAAGATGGATTTAAAAAGATGCCTATGTAGGCTTTTAGTTGGACAACATTTTTCTTTGGATTTTGGGTTCCTTCGTTTAGGTTAGATTTGAAAAGGATTTTTAGTATTTTTTTAGGAATAATGTTATTTCAAACAACTACAATTCTATTTGTAATAATAAATGCACTAAAAACTTGGGAATTTTTATATACTAACTATTTTTATATTCTCTTATATAGGGATTAATTATATTATTAGTTTTTACTTGCAATTTATTATAATAAGATATATACAAAAATATGTTGTTAGATGGATGGAAACCTATGGATAATGATGAATATTCTCTTGCAATATTAGGAAGTTATGGCTATATAGAATATGAAATTGATGCACGAGATGAAGAAAAATAGCAAGATGTAAAGGATATATAAGCTGAGGTAAAAATGAAGAAAGACGTAAATGGCTCATCTTTTTTTAATACCTGTATTTATGACTGTTTTATCGATAGTAGTTAGTATAATTGGACTAATAGCACTTATAAAAGTATTATCAAAAGTAGGGTACTAAGGGGGAGTTATGGCTATAAAAAGTTAGATTAGAAAAAGAGGGACAATTAAAAATGCCTTTGTAGGTTTTTAGCTGGACAACATTCTTTCTTTGGATTTTTGGGTTCCATTGTTCAGAGGAAAACTTAAAGATTTTTACTTATTTTTATGTTTTTTTCTTTGTAAAATTATTATTTTTGCAGTACTTGCAAAAAGAAATGTTTGATATAGTTTATATTGGGGTAGAAGAAAGTAAATTTGAAATTTCATATTATATAATAGTGCCTTTTTATCTTAATGACAGCACTATATCCAATAGATATTTTTTTAGCTTTCTCATATAATAAATATTCCACAACTAATATGTTTTAAAGAAGGTTTTTTTATCTTATCGAAAATGATGAGTATTCAGCTGCAATTTTAAAAAGACTACACTTATTTACCTTATACAGAAGAAGAATTTGCTGATGAAGAACTTTTAAAAAGATACGAACAGCATGTAAAAAAGCTAGAAAGTCTGAGAAAAATAAATGCGTTGTAGCAATTATAATAATGGCTTCTTATCAAGTATTCATAGCTGTTATATCATCACTGCCAACTATATTTTCATTTTTTTAAAAATATCTAGTGTGTAATTCTAACAATTATTTTCAGGGTTTCACAGGAATAAGTATAGTAAAAATAGGACTATTGCATATAAATAAAAGTAAAAATAGTTCGTTACTGAGTAGATTTCTTAACGATAAAAATCAAAAGAATTCGCTGTAGAAATGACCAACTGCTGCTACGCTCAGAGTCATGTCGACATTTACTCAGCTCATTCTATTTGATTTTTATCTCAAAATCTACATTCGTAACTCACTTATTTTTAACTTTTTAGATTAGAAATATATATGCATAGTCCTATTTATTTTAGAATACAGGTAATGCTTCAAGGAAAATGATATCTTTTCTATCTTTTGCATCTCCTTCAGCAAAGTATAGCAGCCTTTTGCTACAACATTTTGCACCAGCTTTTTCAACTAGTGTTTCAAGTGCTTTTAAAGATTGACCAGTAGAGATAACATCATCTACTAGAGCAACTCTTTTTCCTTTAATTTTTGTGCATCTATACTATTTAAATATAATTTTTGAGAACCATTAGTTGTTATAGAATCAACATCAACTTCAATAGGAGCTTCCATATAGGCTTTTTATACTTTTTCTAGCAACAATATATTCATTTAAATTTAAAACTCTAGAAATTTCATAAGCTAATGGTATACCTTTTGCCTCAGCTAGTTACTATAAAATCAACATCTGGTAATTTTTGGCTATCATAGGAGCAGTCTTTTCTAACAATTTCAGTATCTCCCAAGATAACAAAACTAGCTATTGATAAATCATAAGAAAGTTTAATTATAGGTAATTCTCTTTAAGTCCAGCAATGTTTAAAGTATAAGTTTTCATAATGTTTCCTCCTTATCCTATGAATACAAAAATATATTTAACAACTAAAAGCTACAAGTAGACCAATAAAGGGGATCATTTGCAGCAGTAACTGTCATAGCAGTTGCAGCAACAACATAATCTTGTGGTGTTCCTCCTGAAAAATGCAAGAGAAGCATTTGTAGGTACTGTACTATAGCTCCTAAAATAAATAAGAAACCATGAACAGAGTGCCCAGGAATATATTTACTAATCTTAGGTAATAAAACCAAAAGAATAAGATAACTGCCATTATTACCATCATTAAAACACCACTATTTAAAGGGTTTGGGTGCAGCAGCAGTAGCAGATATGATAGCTTCAACTGGTCCACCACCAAAAAGTGAAGAAACAGCATCAGCAAGTCCTGAGTATATAGTTAAGTGATCTATATTAGCTTCATATTTTCCTGTCATAGAAGCCGTAATATTTCCAAAAGGCTATATTAGCTCAATAGTCAAACAAGCAAGAGCCAAAGATCCACGAATGACATTGAAATTTAAGATAGGTTTTTTTATTTCAATTTTTGTAATTTTTCAACAATTCCACCACCAAAATCTATTTTTAAAGATATTAGCAACTAAACTTGAGAAATATAACACAGACTACAATAGTATAAACTAAGTTTTGTCCAAAAAGAAATAAGTTATAAAAGGCTGATGCAATTGAACTAGCAGTAACAATTCTACTTTTCTTTTAGCCCAGATAAAGCTATTCTAGCCAACATTATTCCAACTCCAGCCATCATTGCATTTATAATTGTTGAACCTGCAAAGTCAACTATTATAGAAAGAGTTCCAGTAAGTCCTAAAATAACCATAGTTATACCTGAAAAATAAAAATTATTGAAAGTCTTTCTCTAATATCTTTTCCTAGCATTCCAGCAAGAGCTATTGTTTCAGCTTGGAAATGAAATTGGTATAACAGAACCATATAACAAACAAAGCAACGGCACCAACAACAAAACCAAAAGCAGTTGGAACAGAAGCAAAACCATAAGTAGCAGCTAAAAGAGCTTGAGGAATACCATTTAAAAACAACTCCTAAAGCAGCAAGTACATCACTAAGTGTCATAGAAAAACTCCTTTTCTATTTATATAATATATATATTAATATTCTATGGGAGAAATGATTAATTGTCAAGAAAACTTATGCTATAATAAAAAATAAAAAAATTAGCTTTGGAGGATATATGAAAAAGCATAAAAAATATAATGATACAAAGGTACAGGCTCATCAGTTGGAAAAAACATTAATAGTAGCAGGGACTATGCAGAATATTTGCACAAGATGGGATATAGAACTACACCTTTTAAATCTCAAAATATGGCTCTTAATTCTTTTTGTGGATATAGAAGGCTTAGAAATGAGTAGAGGAACAGTTATTCAAGCTGAGGCAGCTTATGAAATTCCAAGAGCCTTTTATGAATCCTATTTTATTAAAACCTAATTCTGATAATAATTCACAGGTAATAATAAATGGAAAAGGTTGCATATACTGTTGATGCTAAGACTTACTTTTTCAAATTCAAAAGATTTAAAAATAGCTTTAGATTCTTATAAGAATAACATAGAGGCTAATTTTGACATAGCAGTTTTAGAAGGTGGAGGTAGTCCTGCAGAAATAAATCTAAGAGAATATGATTTAGTAAATATGGGCATGGCTGAACTTGTAGACTCCTGTTATATTGGTAGGGAAATATAGATATAGGAGGAGTATTTGCTTCAATCTATGGAACAGTGATGTTATTAGATGAGCAAGATAGAAAAGAGAATAAAGGGTTATATCATCAATAAATTTAGAGGAGATAGTGATTTATTAAAACCTGCTATTGAAATATTAGATAAAAAAATTTAAAGATGAAGGATTGGATATAAAATTTTTAGGTGTATTGCCTTATGCTGATTTAAGAATAGAAGAAGAGGATAGCTTTATCTGATGAGGATAAAAGAATTTATTTAGATAATAAAGAATATATAAATATCTCTGTTATTAAAACTAAAAAAATGTCGAATTTTACTGATTTTCATGCTTTTTAAACAGTATGATGATGTAAGACTTAAATATGTATATGATGCTAAAGACTTAGGAAATGAAGATATAATTATTTTCCCTGGAAGTAAGAATACTATCACAGACTTGGAAGACTTGAAAAGAAGAGAGTATTTTTGAGAAAAGTAAAAGAGTTAAAAGAAAAAGGGAAAAATTATTGTAGGTATCTGTGGTGGCTTTACAGATGCTAGGTAAAAATCTATGATCCTAAACATCTTGAAAGTAATATTTTAGAAACAGAAGGTTTTAATTTTTTTGACTATGAAACTACTTTTGATGAAATAAAAAAAGACTGAGCAAGTAACAAAAAGACTAGAGTTAACAGAAGGATATTAAAAGATTTTACTAACTATGAAGTAAAAGGTTATGAAATTCACCAAGGTATATCAACTTTTGATAGTCCAGTGATTTGTAAAAGATAGAATTTTTGCTACATATATTCATGGGAATTTTTCGATAATTCAAAGTTTACTAATGACTTTTTAAATATAGTAAGAAGAAAAAAATATGCCAGAACAAAAAGAAATTTTTCTTTTAACGAATTCAAAAGAAAAGGAATATGATAAGTTGGCAGAGCTTCTAAGAAAAAAATTTAGATATGGAGAAAAATATGAAAATCATGAAAAGAAAAATAAAAGATATTATATTTTTATCACTAATGATATAAAATTTTAGACTAAAATATTTACTAATCTTTTTAAAATATGTTATACTATCAACTAAATTAAAAAAATAGGAGACATTAAAAAGATGGAAAGTATTTATAAAGATGGTTGATGCCGTTAATGGTTTGTTGTGGGGAAAAAAATATTTTTAGTTTTTCATGCTAATAGGAGCAGCCTTATATTTTTTTCTTTTTAAAAACTAAATTTCATGCAATTTAGATTATTTCATAAAATAGTAAAAGTTTTATTTCAAAAATGAAAAAAGGTAAAAAGGTGGTATAAGTTCACTAGAAACATTTTTCTTAGGTACAGCTTGTAGAGTTGGAGCAGGAAACATTGCAGGGGTGAGTTGCAGCAATATCAGTTGGAGGACCAGGAGCTATATTTTTGGATGTGGTTGGTTGCAATGCTAGGTTCAGCAACAGCTTTTTATTGAATCAAGCTTGGCAGTTATTTATAGAAAAAAAGAAAAAAAGATGGTTCTTATACAGGAGGAACACCATTTATTATAGAAAAAAAGACTAAATATGAGATGGTTAGGGAATTATCTATGCACTAGCATCAGTAGTATGTTACTTTGGAGTAACACAAGTTATGTCTAACTCTATTACTAGTTCAATAACTTCTGTATATACTTGGGGTGCAGAAAATAAATTCTTAAATTTACAAAATATATCATCAATAGCTGTAGCTATTATGGTTGCCTATGTAATATTTTTTTAGTAGTTCTAAGAAAGACTCTATTATAGAATCTTTAAATAAGATAGTTCCATTTATGGCGATTATATATGTTGTCGCAGTTATTTATATCTTAGTTATAAATTTAACAAATATACCATCAATGATAGGAACAATTTTCTCTCAAGCTTTTGGAGGAAAAGAAATATTTGGAGGAACATTTGGAGCAGTTGTTATGAATGGAGTTAGAAGAGGACTATTCTCTAACGAAGCAGGAAGTGGAAATTCAAACTATGCAGCTGCAGCAGTTCATATAGATAACCCTCAAAACAAGGAATGGTTCAAGCTTTTGGAGTATTCATTGATACCTTAGTTATCTGTAGTGCAACAGCTTTCATAGTTTTACTTGTACCTGAAAGTACAATAGCAGGTTTATCAGGAATGGGACTTTTCCAAGCAGCTATGACTTATCACCTATCTTCAATAGGAGCACCTTTTGTTGTGATTCTAATGTTCTTCTTCTGTGTAAGTACTATACTTGCAGTAGCTTTCTATGGTAGAAGTGCAGTTAATTTTATACATGAAAGTAAATATTTAAATATAGGATATCAAGCTATATTAATATTGATGATATATATTGGTGGAATAAAACAAGATATGTTCATTTTGGTCTTTTAGCAGATTTTTGGATTAGGAATAATGACAGTTATAAATATTTTAGTTATAATACCTATTGCAAAACCAGCTTTAGATGCACTAAAAAAATTATGAAAAAGAATTAAAATAAATAGATTGACTTATTCTTATTTTATTGCTAATATATGAGCAAGTTAGTACAGAAAAAAATGTACAAAAATAAGAAGGAGGAAAAATGAAACGTAAATTAATAATGGTACTTATGTTTTGCATTAATGTCATTCTCACTTTTTGCAGCTAAGTCTAATAAAAAGGAAGATGTTAAGTTCCAAATATTGTTCTTCAAGACCAATATGGGAAAAACATAATCTAGCAGATTACAAAGGAAAGGTAGTTGTTATAAACTTTTTGGGCGACTTGGTGTGGATATTGTGTTAGAGAAATGCCAGACTTTGAAAAAGTATATAAAGAATTTGGTTCAAATTCAAAAGATGTAATAATCATAGGGGATTGCAGGACCAAAATCTAAGTTAAATGCTAACAATGTAGACGTGTCAAAGGAAGAAATAACTGCATTCTTAAAGAAGAAAAAAATATAACTTATCCTACTTTAATGGATGAAACAGGAAAAAACTTTTGATGATTATGGAGTAAGAGCTTTCCTACAACTTATGTAATAAATAAGAAGGATTCCTTGAAGGATATGTTAGTGGAGCTATAACTGCAGATCAACTAAAAGAAAAAGCAATCAATGAAACTTTAAAGAAATAGTAATATAAAAAGAAGCTTTACAGCTTCTTTTTATATTCTTTTTATTGATTTTGAAAAAAGTAAAAAGTGATAATTAAAAATTGTAGAAAGCCAAAATAGCCTTTTCAAAAAGAAATCTTCCTAAAAATATTGAAAGAGTTGCACCTATAATAAAATGATAATATCATACTTAAATGGCTTAAAGAAATTCTCAGTTTATTATCATCTCTAGTTCTTAAAAATCTAACAAAATTAGCTGAAGCTTGTTTAACATGATTAGTACAGAAAGGAGTAGCCATTCCCATACCATGTGCTTTTCTCAAAAAGTATTAAATTGCATTGCAGCAGTAAAAGCTATAGGAAATTAGTGAACTCATAGGGGAGCACTTTCAGGAATAAATCCTAAACATATAGTTACAATAATACTGAAAAATTAATAGCATTCTTTCCCATATAAGAAAAAGATGTTTTATTAATTTTTTTAGAAATAAGTTCAGCTGTTATTATTCCACAGAAATAAGCTAAAAATGTAGCAAGAGCATTTTTATAAGTGCAGTATCCCAAGTTGCAATTCCCAATGATAGAAATACTAAGTTTCCTGTTTGAGCATTTACAAAAACTCTACCTCTTAAAGAGAAAGTAAAGCCACCAAAAATCCAGCAATCATCATTAACATACAGAAAAGCCAAAAGTCTTTCATTTGGAGCAAATTCTTCTTTATTATTAAAAAATTTGTGTAATTTTTCTTTATTCATATCTCATCCTTTTATATTTTGTAAGTCTTGTTTTATTCAAAAAGCGTCCACAGAATGAACGCCTTTTTGTCCTATTTTTATCAAATAAATGTTGTATTTAAGTAGCAAAAGCTACTATTAAATTATATATTATAACTCTTTACTTGTCAAATAATATATTCTATATATGATCTATTCAATAATAATTAAAATTGTGATATTATATAGATAAATTTTTGAGATGTATGATAGAGGTGAGAAAAAATGAAAGTTAAAAATAAACAATATAGATTTATTCAAAGTAAAGGATAATGAAAATACATATTATGGTTTTTCTCAAGAGTGGTATAAAGATGAATGGCAAAAGAAGAGCAGGTTGTGGAGCAACAGTAGCTTCAAGTATAATAAATTATTACAATCAAAGAGATAATTTTTAAAGAAGTTGGAATTTCAGATGCCTTAAAAAAATAATGGAAGAATTATGGAACTATCTTCTTCCAACTGAACAAGGTTTAAATTCAATAAAAATTATTCTATGATGGAATTAAAAAGTTATTATGATGATAAAGAAGTTACTATAGATTATATAAATGTGGATATAAAAAATAAAGTTAGTTTAGAAGAAATAATTAAATTTATAGTAAAAGAATTGAGTGAAGATAGACCACTTGCTTTTTAAATTTATGTAATGGAGAAGAAAATAATCTAGATAAATGGCACTGGGTAGTAGTAGTAGAGATGTTTGAAGAAAAATGGAGAATATTTTTTTAAATATAATAGATGATAAAGAAATCATAAAAATAAATTTATCTCTATGGTATAGAACTATAAAAAAATGATGGTGGTTTCATAACATTTAAAATAAAATTTTAAATAATTTAAAAAATAGTTGAAATTATATTAAATAACTGTTATTATTGTTATAGAGTAAAATTATTTTTTTAAATAATTTTTAAAATGACTTTTAATAATTATGTGAACTAAGGTAATTTTATTAAAATTTTATTAAATTCAGGAGGTTTTCAAGAATGACTGATATTCAAATTGCACAAGCAGCAAAAAGGAAAAACATTGTAGAAATTGCTAAAAAATTAGGGTTAACAGAGGACGATATAGAACAATACGGAAAATATAAAGCTAAAGTTAATTTAGATGTTCTTCAAAAAATAAATAGACCTAATGGGAAAATTAATTTTAGTAACAGCAATAACACCTACTCCAGCAGGGGAAGGAAAATCTACTGTAACTATAGGGACTTACTCAAGCTTTAAACAAGATTGGTAAATTATCAGCAGCAGCTATAAGAGAACCATCTTTAGGACCAGTATTTGGAATGAAAGGTGGAGCAGCAGGTGGAGGATATGCTCAAGTTGTTCCTATGGAAGATATCAACCTACATTTCACTGGAGATATGCACGCAATAGGTATAGCTCATAACTTAATCTCTGCTTGTATAGATAACCATATCAATTCTGGAAATGCATTAGGAATCGATATAACTAAAATAACTTGGAAAAGAGTTGTTGACATGAACGACAGAGCTCTTAGAAACATTGTTATAGGACTTGGTGGAAAAGCTAATGGATATCCAAGACAAGATTCTTTCCAAATTACAGTTGGATCTGAAATAATGGCAATACTTTGCTTATCTAACTCAATAACTGAATTAAAAGAAAAAATCAAAAATATAGTTTTTGGAACTTCATTAGAAGGAAAATTATTAAGAGTTGGAGATTTACATATAGAAGGAGCAGTTGCAGCACTTCTTAAAGATGCTATAAAACCTAACTTAGTTCAAACATTTAGAAAATACTCCAGTATTTATCCACGGGAGGACCTTTCGCTAACATAGCTCATGGATGTAACTCTATACTAGCTACAAAAAAATGGCATTAAAATTAACTGACTATGTTGTTACTGAAGCAGGATTCGCTGCAGACTTAGGAGCAGAAAAATTCATAGACATCAAATGTAGACTTGGTGATTAAAACCTGATTGTGCTGTTATAGTTGCAACAGTTAGAGCTTTTAGAACACCACGGAAAAAGGTGACTTAAAAAGCTGGTCTTGAAAAACTTAGATAAACATATAGACAATATCAAAAATAAATATAAATTACCATTAGTTGTTGCAATTAACAAATTCGTAACAGACACTGATGAACAAATTGATATGATAGAAAAAAATTCTGTAATGAAAGAGGAGTAGAAGTTTCTCTATGTGAAGTTTGGGCAAAAGGTGGAGAAGGTGGAATAGACCTTGCTGAAAAAGTTTTTAAAAGCAATAGATAATAACAAAGTTGAATTTGATTATTTCTATGATGATAAACTTAACTATCAAAAGAAAAAAATTGAAAAATCTGTAAAAGAAATCTATGGAGCAGATGGAGTTGTATTTGCACCTGCAACTAAAAAAAGTATTTGATATAATAGCAGCTGAAGGGTTTAGAAAAACTTCCTGTATGTATGTCAAAAACTCAAAAATCTATTTCTGATAATCCAGCATTATTAGGAAAACCAAGTGGATTTAAAGTAACTATCAACGATTTACGTCTAGCAGTTGGAGCAGGATTCGTTATAGCTATGGCAGGAGATATCATAGATATGCCAGGATTACCTAAGAAACCATCAGCAGAAGTAATAGATATAGATGAAAATGGAGTTATCTCTGGATTATTCTAAGAAGATTTTTCAATCCTAATAATATAATAAAATTGAAGCTGTTGCTCTTTGTAACAACTTCTTATTTTATATATTCAATTTATTTTTCTTTATACTAGCTATGAGTCATTGTAGTGTTCAGGGAAATATTTTTATCAAGTTTAGCATACTCATCAGAAGTTTTTAATTCTGATATTGCATCTGAAAATTCTTTAGCAAGTTTAGCATCAGATTTTCTAAAAAGCAATAGCTGCCTTAGGGACTTTTATCTTTTATAGTATCAATTTTTTAATACCTTTCATAGTTTTTCAAATATTCAGTAGCTGATGTACTAGCAATTATAACACCATCAATTTTTGATTTTGTAAAATCTAAGAAAGCTTCGTAAAGCTATTATATAGTCTTGGATTAGAACCATTTTCTTTTAGCAAATTGTTCTTGTATAGTTCCAAGTTGAACTCCTATAGTCTTACCTTTTTAAATCATTTTTAGTTTTTAAAAGTACTTTTTACTATTTACTATAACATCATGACCACTTTCAGATATAGGTATCAGAAAGAACAGCTTTTTCTCTCTCAGGAGTTGCGAGACATTCCTGCAATTACAGCATCAATCTTTTTCATTTGAAGAGCAGGTAATAAACCATCAAAACTCATATTTTGCCATTTTATTTCATAAGCTAATTTTTACCTAAAGTTTCCATAAATTCAATATCAAAACCCTACCATTTTATTATTTTTCAAGATTATTCATAAGGTTTTAAATTCAGCATTAGTTCCAACATATGGTTTTTAGCAGCAAAAAGATAAAGTAGACAAGATTAACATTAATATAGCAATTATTTTTCATAATTTTTCTCCTTTTTATTTCTTAAATTTATGATTAAAATTCTTCTTTTATTTCTTTCAAAATATCATTGTTTTCAAAAATATCAATACAAGAAAGAGCCATAGCTAAGAGAGTCTTTCATACCTTTATAAGCTTCCTCTTGTATAGTTGCAGTAGCAAACTCAATAGTGTGCCCAACCAAATGTTTAGTAGTTAATGGGAAGTAGGTGATTGTTGGGACAACAATGGCTAACATCTCCCATATCTGTTGAACCAAAACTTTCTATCCCTTATATCATTAACTCCTATTTCTTAAAATTCTTTTTCATAGAGCCATCAGTGTTTTTATTTGTAACAAGATTAGCAAAAGCTTGTCTCATAATTTGTTATTTCAAGTTCAGTTCCACTTTCAAAGCAGCTCCTTTTGCACAATTTTTAACTCTTTCAACTAAGCCTTTTAAATAGTCAAGTTCTTCAGCTCTAACATAGAAGTTTGCCACAGCTAGATCAGGTATTATTTGCAGCTTCTCCACCTTTTGAGACGATACCATGTATTCTAGCAGTAGATAAAGTTTCTGTCTTAAAGCATTTATAGAGTTAAATAGATTTAAGACTCCATCAAGGGCATTGATACCTTCATGAGGAGCAGCTGCAGCATGGGCAGTTTTTCCTTTAGTAAACTGTAGAGCTTCCATAGCATGAGAAGTTCCACTTCTATAGTGAGTTTCACCACAAGGATGAACTGACATAGCAACATCAATATCATTAAAAACTCCAAGTTTAGCCATATCAACTTTAGCTCCATTAGTTTCTTCAGCTGGAGTACCTATCACTTGAATTTCACCCTTGTAAAGATTAAATTCTTTCATAAATTCCTTTACTATAATAGCAGTTGAAAATACTTGTAACTCCATAGGCATTATGACCACAAACCATGTCCAATCACAGGAAGAGCATCATACTCAGCAGGATAGCAATTTTAGGACTAGAACCATTTTAAAACTAGCTTTATAAGCAGTTTCTATATTAGCAAAAAGCCTTTTCAACTTGAAAATCATACTTTTTTTAAAAATATCTGTATGAGCTAAACAAAGCTTTTATATTCTTGTAAACCTAGTTCAGGATTATTGTAAAGATACTCATTTAATTCTTTTAATTCATTCCTATATTTGTTGAAAAGCTCCGATAAAATTTCTTTCTTTTTCATAAAAACCTCCTAAAATTTTTAAATAAAAAATCAGTTCAACATTGAATGCTAAACTGATTAATCATTTTTATATAACAAAATAAATAGTTAAATAACTACTACAATAGTTACAAGTATTAAAAATAAAGTTATACTAAAAAATCAAGGCATAATTAGTCCCTAGCATACAATTAGATAAGTTATTCAATTTTTTAAAACTAACATTGTTCCTTATCCTTGATTTACTAAAAAGACATCTTATACCTCCTTTTTAAAAATTATTTTTCATTATAATATCACAGTGAGAAGTGAAAGTCAAATATTAATTATTTTATTTCACAACTAAAAGTGAGTTAAGATAGCTTGATAGATTAAAGTTAGCCACTAATCTTGAAGTTCTATCATCATAATCATATCTGGACTGATTTCTGCAACTTCTAATGTTAAGTTCTTTTAGTCTTTGCAATATAATTTAAAAAGTCCTATAGCTTGGTTAGGCCAAATACCAAAATGTTTGAGGTGCACTAACTCCAGGTGCACAAGTTATGTGGAATACATCTTTTGTACAAATAGTCAAATGTATATAATCATTTCTTTCTAAGATAGGAGTAATATTTAAATCACTTAGTTTTTAAAATATCTTCAGCTAAGTAATAAGTTACTCCAAATTTTTGTGCTTTCTTTCAAATAATCTCTTTGTGTTAGAGAATCTTTGTATTCCTATAACAGTGTAGTCAAATTTTTATATTATTTTTGACAGTCATCTGCTATTTGATAGAACATTGTTCCAGAGTTTAGCTCCTTTAGCATATTCTCTCATATCAAAGTGAGCATCAAAACTTATTATCCCAATTTTAGGATCTTTAGTTTTAGTTTTAGCATAAGATAAAATTCCATTGCTATGTTCCATAGGCAATATCATGTCCTCCACCCATACATACAACAAAATAATCTTTAGATTTTAATTTTACAACAACATCTGCTAATTGCATTTGAGCTTTTCTAATTTACCATCTACAACATCAATAGGGATCTTTTTAAATCATAGAATTTAATATCTGTGTCAAAGATAGGGAAATTAGAAAGTGCACTTTTTAAATGTTTCCAACCATCAGCAGCTCCTAGTCTTCCGTTGTTTCTTCTGATACCTTCATTAGAGTTATAACTCACAAAACATACTTTTTACCATTGTATTCATCTTGCATTAACTCATCTAAAGTCTTTAACTTTGCATAACTTGATGTATTCTTAAAATATCGCTATCATTACCGTCAACACGTCCACTCCAGTATTCCATTTTTGTTCTCCTTCTATAAATAAAAATATTCAAAATAACAATTTTTCTATAAGTTATTTACCCATTATAGTACATTGAACTATATTTGTAAAGTATTAATTAACTAATAGAAGGAACTGTTTTAAATTCATAAAAAGTAAAAATAGTTCGTTACTGAGTAAATTTCTTTAACTCACTTATTTTTACTGAGTATTGAAATTTTAATTTTGCAACAGCCCCCTATAAAAATTAATGTATTTCTTTTGTTTCTTATAATCTTCAACTGTTCCACTAAATATTTCTTTTCCTCTTCCTCCAGCATTTGATGTATCTGAAATTACACTATATCTTTCTACATATACGTCTTCTTAAATGAAAGTGGAGGATATCTATTATTGTTCCATCATCTAACTGTACTTTCCTATATATGCTTTAAAAATCTCCTGTTATTACTACTCCTTGCTCATATAAGATATATGTTCCATCATCATCAGTATTATATTAATATTCTGTATTTTACTATCAACTATTTTTATTGTTAATGATATATTTTTAACACCATGATGATTATCTGTTTCACTTCTTTTATCATATCATCCATATATAACTTTAAAGGTGAATTTTCTTTTTTGTTCATCTACTAAATTTGTTGTTATAGAAATTCTATTATTATTATAATTAGAAACAAAATTATAACTATGTAATACACATGAAGTACTAATAAAGATACTAAACTTATAAATATCTTTTTCATTATTTACCTCCATACCTTTTTCTTGTGTTCTTTTTGATCTTTCCATCTTTTCAAATATACTCTCATATCTTTTCCATCCATTTCACCTATCTTATAATTATAATTTGGTACTGTTATTTCTTTCCCATCATTTGTATCTAAAGAAATGTAACATTGCTGTTCCATATATTGAACCTGGCTGCGCTAATTTATCGCATGATTTCTTTAACAAGTAACCCAAAGAAAAATAGGCTACCTATATTAATTATTTCTTTTGGCTTTTGCACATTTTCTAACTGCTCCAGACTAAATATTTCTTTTCCACTTCCTCCAGCATTTATTGTATCTGAGATTACACTATATCTTTCCTACATATACTGTCTCTCTTAAATGAAAGTGGGGGACATCTAATTATTGTTCCATCATCTAACTGTACTTTCTCCCTATATAGGCTTTTAAAATCATCTGTTATTACTACTCCTGTTTATATACATGTATATTTCTCATCGATATTAGAGCTATGTAGCTATAATATATCTTTACCATCACATACTATTTTTATTGTTGAAGATAATATCTAATCTCATGAGGGTTTTGTCGAAGCATCTCTTTTATCATATACGTCCATATGTAATTCGAAGTGATGAGTTTTCTTTTGAGCACTCCACTAATTACCTGTTGATATGAGATTTTAATCATTATTATAATTTGCAGAAGTAAATCTACACATTGCTGTAATACACATGAAGTAGCTAATAAAGATACTAAAACTTATAAATATCATTATTTACCTATACCTCTTGAGTTCTTTTTATCTTTCCATCTTTCAAATATACTTCCTATATTTTTCCGTCCATTTATCCTATCTTATATTTTATAATTTGGACTACATTTTTTCCCATCATTTGTAATCTAAAGAAATGTAATCATTGTTGCTCCATATATTAATTTTCATGATGCTAATTTCATCATATTTAATCTCTTAATAAGTAAACCTAAGAAAATTCCTTTTAGGCTACCTATAAAAATTAATTATTACTTATTTTTCTTTTCCATCTTCTATACTCATCTATTGTTCCACTAAATAAATCTTCTCTCGCATCTTGGATTTAAGGTGTCTAAAATTTATTTATTTTATATACAGATATATATCTTTTAAATTTAATCTCGGGAAAATTAATTATTCTTCCATCTTTTTAATCGGTACTTTTTCCTATATAAATAGTAAAATGTATCGCTATTTATTTTATTCCTGACTTAATATTTCTAGATTACTGCTCTTGATTTTATTTTATATTTTTGCTCTCCTTCTATTATAATTTCTGGCTCTAAAAATTTTATTCCTTTTATTAGTTGTTCTCTTTTTTCAAAATAATGAACATAATCTAAATAAGAGTTTAAATCAGAATTATTTTGTACATTTCAATGAAGTTCTATTGTTTCATTAATTTCTTTTTCCATTTTGACCTATTATAACTGGATAGTAATTGTTCCAAACCTTAGTAGGATGTAATAATTTGTTAATATAAAAATTTACAACAAATAAAAATATTACTCATTTTACCTCCCTCGTTATATAATTAAATTTCTTGTCTCTTTATCTATCATTTCTTCTATAATTACTGTAGTATTAGGAATAGGTATTTTTATCAGTTTTTCTTTCATAAATTTCTCATCTCATTATAGTTATAATCTTTAAGATTATAAGTTAGTAACTGAATGATTTTGCCAACCTCTACAGTTTTGGTTTATTCCTCAAATACTTTGGAACATTATCATCTGGATTTACTTGTGTACTAAAAATTTATTAATAGGAAGTGGTTTCCATCCTCTTTTCTTCGTTTCTCCATTAAATTTATGAAAGTGAATTTTGAAATTTAAATCATTAACCATATTTGTAGTTATTGTAATTCCAACTAAACTTGAATTTTCTAAATTATATACAATACACCTTTTCCCTTTATCACTTTATATAACGAATTTATTGCTGCATTATATCTTATTGTTCCTTGCTGCTCCATATATTGAACCTGGCTATACTAATTCATTGTATTTAATTTTTAACAAGTAGCCTAAGAAAATTCCTAGGCTACCTATAAAAATTAATTATTTCTTTTGTTTCTTATAATCTTTCCACTGTTCCATTAAATGTTTCTCTTGGAACACCTTTATAAAAGTTAATTACATCTAATCCACTATATTTTTCTATATATATATTTTTCTATTTTAATGGCGGAATATCTATTATTTTTCCATTATCTAGTTCTATTTTTCCTATATACATAGTAAAATCATTATTTATCTTAATATTTTGTTCTAATAAACTAATTGTATACCCATATTTTCTATCTACATTTATACATACTTTTATTATTATATATAACTTTACAGTTGGAGACATTATTTTTACATAATGTTTATTCATTCGCCTATATTTCTTTTATCGTAAACTGATATATGTTCAATCAATGATTTTTCATCAGAGATTTTTCTAAATAGGTACTAATATATATATATTCTTTTATAATCTGTATTTATATTATTTAATGGTTTAGGATAATAAGAATATTGTAATACTGCAAATATCCTGTTAATATAAATAATAAAATTATTAATAGTATCATTGAAATGTACCTTTTCTTATTTATTTTTATAGTTCTTTACTTTAATTTTTATCTTCTCTAATAAACAGTCTAATATATAAAGAAATTTACTACTCTTTCTTTCCAACCATTTTTCTTATATTCTCTCAAGTGTCTTGAAATAGCTTTTTAAATCTTCCAACTGGGCCAATTCTCTGCTAGTATTCCATGTTTGAATATATATATATACTTTTAAAGTGGTAAGTATATTAATAATTTCTCCATTACCTAGTTGTACTTTCCCAATATATACTATCTGTTTATATTATATATTTTATAAACTTTTAATATATATGTATATATCATTCATTTTCTATATCTGAATATGGAATCATATACTTTCTCTTCCATCTTTAATTATTTTTATCTCATTATCTCAATAATTTTAGTCCATGTCCATCCCAATTTCTTGAATCTGACATCCTATATTGATGATAATGAAAGAAATTTTCTAGTATATATATTCTTAATTGACTTCCAAATAAATAGTATTCCTTTTTATATACTCAATTGCTGAAAAAGAATACTGTTTATCTATCATTGAACATGCATTATTAATACACTAAAAATTATTATTACTATGCCATTGGTATACACCCTACCTTATTTATTACTTTATTTTCTTCTATTTTGAATTTTACTCTTATTTCTTTATCTTTCATATAAAATAGCCTCTCACTGATATTTTAGTATTCTTATCAGTAGAAGACTAATTCTTTTAAATATTTTTACAAAACTTTTATCTCATAAAATTTCTCTTTAAAACTTTTAAATTTACTTTATTTCACACTTTATCAACTGTCCTATACCTAACTGGTTTTGAAATTATTCAATGACCACTCTAACATCATATCTCCTGTAGTTTTTATATATTATACAATATTTGATTTGCTAAAATTTTAAAATTTGATATAAAATATTATAAAGAAGCTATTGCAAAATAGGTACTGACCTAAAGTACAATGAGTTACGAATGGATTTTCAGATAAACAAATAGAATGAGCTGAGCAAATTCAGGAGCGTCTGAACGAAGGAAGTTTCCTGATTTGCAGCGAATTCTGATTTTTATGTTAAGAAATTTTACTCAGTAACGAATTATTTTTACTTTTTATTATTTTAAACAGCCTAAATATTATAGTTCTACGTTTTGAAGTTCTTCCATTAACTCTTCATCAACAGATATACTTTCTTCTATACATACTTCTAAATGACTTTCAAACGGAAGGATACCTACAGACAAGAATAGACTCAGGTAAAACCATTCTAAAAAGTTTCGCGTTTTATTTAGAAACTCATCCATCTTTTTGTCTCCAAGAGGTAGAGTTACTTAAGGCATCTGGAACCAGGCCAAACTTTTGTCGTTGAAAGTGCTTACTGACTTCATCAATAGCTCTTTAACATTATCTTCAACAGTGTAATAGTAGATTCCCTATCTTTTCAAAGAATTTTCTAGAAGCTCCACTGAGTGTCATTTATATGTAATAATATAAGTTTTAACTTTCACCATCAGTGTCGGTCATATATCTTATTTCATCTATTATTTAGCCCTTCTAAACCGCCAAAAACTTCTTTTTAGTCTTACAGCTAGCTACAGCAAGCTGACAACAACAGAACACAATATAGGAATCAAAACTAGTGTTGTAAAATAGCTGGAGAAAGCTAATCCCAAATATTACTGTGGATAGCCATAATTTCTGTAGAAATTCCCTGAACCTCTCCCAAACCTAAAGCCATAGGTATCATACCGAATACTGTTGTTGCCATTATGTCATAAGTATAGGTCTCAATCTTTGACCTTCACAAGAGCAGATAATTGCACACTTTTATCATAACCCTGAGTTCCTCATAGTCTCTAACAGTCTCATAAGAACTACGGCATTGTTAACACGACTCCAGCAAGTAGGATTACACCTATCATAAACATTACTATATCAGCTAGTTGTCTTAAAGACTACGCGTCCCCAAACACTCCACTAGCCAGAGGTATAGAACCTAATATTATAAATGGTAATATAGAAACTTTCAAAATCGTAGCAGCAAGTAAAGCTATTAGATCAAGAAAAATTGAAATAGACAATGCAAATGATAACTGACTCGCAGTCTTTTGCATGTTTTCAGCTTCACCACCCCAACTGTAAGGAGAGGTTGAAGGAGGATCGAAAGTTAATAAATTCTTCAATAACTGCTGTCATAGTCTCCTAGACCAACACCACCATCATTACCAGAGATAGTAACAGTATAGATACCATTTTTCTTCTTATTTCGTGGAAGCTCCTTTCAGCATATTGTAAAGTTGCAACACTCTGATAATTTAACGAATTACGTTATCTCCAACTTTTATACTATTTAAAGAAGATAGAGTATTTATATCATCTTTCTCTTTGTCAGGAAGTCTAACTCAAAACATCCAATTTTCACTATCTGTTTAAAGTGTGCAGCATTAGCTTTATCTCCACCCAACATATAGTAACTTACAGCGTTTGCGCACACAGGTAGGACTAATTCTATAACTTTAAGCTATTTTCATCTCCATCTCATATTTAATCTAATTCCTATAATTCCTGGATCAAGAGTTGAAGACATATCAACCATTCCATCATCACTTTTGTAGTCTCGAGTTGTTTACCACTTTTTGATTTCATCTTTGGTTAGAACCTTTGTACAGGAATTCAACATCTCTGACTTGCTGTCCACCAGAGAATTGTCAGACATAGATTAATTTCCCTGCACTAAGACATAGATGCTTTCTTTCAAGCATCGTCCATAATTGTAAACACACCATTCTTTCTTGCACTCTCTTAACACACACATTTAAACACGGACATAATAGATGCACTTACTAACATCAAAGTAACTCCTCAGGATCACTTTTAACAATTCCTTCCAGCTCTCCTCTTTGCCATTCTTTCACTGTTTCGCTAGCAGTACCCTTTTGTAGTTCAGCAGTCAATGAATATTTTCCTTGGGTCTTGTTTAGTGCAACCAAATTTATTAACGCAGTCCTACTAAATACTGGAAGATAGCAAACCAGAGTCAAGAAACTAGCCAACTTTTATGAGAAGAGCACTTATTAATTATTTCTTTAAATAGAAAGCTTTTGCACTAAAGAGCTCACTCATCTTCAGACGTCATTGATTTTCTTATTTACATCACTTGCCAAATCATAGGTATCATAAAGCTAGTACCACTGATATAGCTAGCTAGAGAAGACTATTGCATAAGACATAGTCCCAAAAGAATTCTCTTGCAGTCCTGGAATAGATTGCAGGAGAAACCACTATAGTTGTATAAGAGAAGCTATAACAGAGAAAGTAACTCTTCTGTACCATTATATCAGCAGCTTCTCTAACAGGAGAGAATTTCAATTCAGTTATGTGCCGATAGATATTGTCCAACAACAACAACTGAGTTAGTCCGTGACATACCAACCCCTAGTTGAAAGTCCCATTAGGGAAATCAAGCTAAGAGTTGCACCTTCTATTGCTAAGAAAGCAAAGGTACTATTTGCACGTAAGAAGTTACATGAAATTGACACAGTTGTTCTGAAACTCTTTAAGAAAAGACAACATACAGTATAATAGTAGTCAGGCACTAGCTCCTTGCACAGCAGAACTAGAAACATTTCGAAATTGAACTATTAATACTTTTCTAGAAGCACGTCCATTTCTATACTGTATTCTGTACCAGCTGGCACATATGGTTTCATTTCTCTATAACCTTAAAAGCGGCATTATTTCAAGTTATAGTACTCCCACTCAGAAGATTTTCGTGCCAGACTACTACCGACCTTTCCATCCAAGACATCCTACGATTGTCAGCATCTCTTGCGTTACATACAACATCAGCACATCTTTTAATCTGAAAAGTGCATTAGAAACTCACTAATATATTTTATATTGATCTCATAGTCTAAATCTCCCATAAATCTGATGACCGTAATCCTATCTAATTGTTAGACACTGATGACTACCCATAGGATATGTTGCAACAGAGGTTCTAACAATGTTATATAGATTCCACAGGTGATAGATTATATAGCTAATATATCACTCATCAACCCGAATTTGCAGTTGTTTCTATCAGGGTTACCAAAGATCATCTACTCGTCCCATACCCGCAAACCTTTCAAGTCTAGGTTTTAATTAGCTCTTAATAAAAGTCGTAAGCAGTTTCATCATCAGCATTAAAAGCTCATATGACAGCACCGCTGTTATCCACCAGCAGTCGCAAACTTTCTCAACTAGTGGAGTATATCAGCATCACTAGGTAAAACTGATTTGTTATGAAAACTTTTGAATTTGAGACCTTTTCATCAGCATCAACTCCATAGTCAAAGCATACTATCACAGAATCACCTAGCAGGCAGATACAGTCGTATCTTTATCAATAGTTTGAACATTCGCTAGAGAGAGACTACTTTTAATGTGACCTGAGATTTCGCACGTCTTCTGCTACAGCACCATTCCAAGTGGTAGAAATTGTCACATACTCATGCTTTATAGCTGGTGGTATCAATCATTGGAGAACATTGCAAAGCAGTCCAATGGTAAATAAAATGATAACATTACTCATTGTTAAGCACAGGTCTACGTAATGATGATCTCCTAGCTAATGACATTATTATTTCACCCTCGTTTTAATTTCCCTAACACTATCATTGTTTCTGACGACCAAATAGACCTTTTATACAATGATTTTATCTCCTATTTCTGGAGAAGAAATTCTGCATATGGTAGTTTGTTGCTCCTACAGTAACTTTCAACTTGTTTTGTGGTACCATCTTCATATATGACACATAGTTTTACTAAATCTCTCGAAAACATTATTGCTTCATCTTCTACACTTTAGAACAGAAGATTCTCCAACAGGAAATAACAACATCTCCAAACATACCCATCTTTTGATTCTCCATCAGGTTATTAAGAGTTAGGTTTAACTTTTAAAGTTTTTAGTTGTGCTATCAGCAATAGTTAAGTCTCAGCACTTTTGCTTTATATTCTTTCCTAGAGACTAATCTCTTTACATCTACTTCATCGCTCAAGTCACCTTAGGAGATAGCTTCAGGAGTTATAATTTACACAGACTTGCATTTGTTTATCATTTAAGATAGTAACAGAGTTTCTTTTGAGTAGCTCATATCATTCTCCTTCTTTTATAAATAAATTCACCAACAATTCCACTTATATCAGCTTTAGCAATGTTTAGAATAATCCATTTTGAGCATCCATATGTGCAGCCTTAGCAACTCTAAATTACCTTGAGCACTAGTAAATGTTGTTTAGTTTGTAAAGAAATCTAAATATGAAATTCACTGTTTGTCATACAGAGTTTTAAACTTTGATAGTTATTTCTAGCTGCGTGTATAGTTAGCAGCAGCCGATTGGTAATTAGCCTTTAGCCTGAAGAAAATCAGTTTCTGTTTTGAGCGCACTGCGTAGAAAGTTTCTCTAACTATAATCTCACCTTTACTTTACATATTCACCATTTCTTTTATAAATCATCACTGTCACTTTATTAGAAGAAAAATCAACCTCATGCCAGTTGTCTCCAAAACAGCACTTCATCAAAAAGTCAGGGACATCTGATCTCAGTTGTTACAGCTGAAACTTTGCGTGTTTAGCGGCTGCATAGTTTGCTGCAGCAGTTATGCAGCTCATTTTGTAGCATCTTTGTTTCTATCTTTTCACACGCTAAACTCACTAATAAACTAGCGTAAAGCACATTGTCAATAATTTTTCATATTTTTTTCCTTTCACCCTTATTTTAAGATTATTACATGTCCTATAATGCTGATAGAGCTCAGGAGCCTCTTGGAAGACAGGTGGCAAGTAATCTTTATAATATTCTTATTTATATTATAGTGATCTATATGTTTCAAACGCATAGTAATAATCAAGTAAATTTTATTATATGCTATTCTTGGTTGTCATATATGTGGCTTTCAAATCTAGATAATCCATAGTTGAAATACCAGCATCACATTTTCTTGGTCTATTCTTAAAGTCTGCTTTAAAGCAGCCATGTTTCTCTTTGAGCCGCAACTGCTTTTAAACTTACAACATTAGATAAGCACTCTTTACATTTATTTCCAATATTTTCTACAGAAGTATTTTTTAATACTTGTTGTTCTTTCCAGTTTAGCAACCTTTGTAGTTATCTAAATCTTTTCCCGAAAGAGAATACTTCTCCAAGAAACTTGAACTCACCAATCAATTCAGCATCTTTAGAAGGATCTTTGAGAATGAAGCTCTTTCTGGACCACCTGTTCCATAAGAAAACATAAGCACTTACTTGAGGCACAACTCCAGCAGCAGCCATCCTACTAGCAGAAGCTACATTTACTTGTTCGTCAGCAATTTTTGCAGATAAACTTTTGATTTAAAAGCTGATTTAAATCAGTATTTAAGCTTAGACTATCTGATAAATTATTAGGAATATCAAACTTACTAAATTTAATGGTTCAGATTTGTTTATCCCTCGTTCTCATATAATTTTTCTTTATTTGTGTCAGCTAAATTGTAAATTGATGATTTGTGCCTTATATTCTAATGAACATTCTGTTTGAAGAATATCAGTTTTAGTTATAAGTCTTAACTTAATTGCCCTTCTCTTGTTTATATAGTGTCTTTAATAAGATTTCTTCTGAACTTTTAAGAGCAGCTTAAGTTTTCTAGCATTTATTATATCTGAACATATTTTTATAGTGTGTTCAGTCTGTTTTGAACTTACTTTTGTAAATAAGAATAACTTGCTATATTTTCATGTTTTAGGCACCCTTTAATTCCTGCTGATATAGTCTTACCTGTGAAAAGAGGTTGAGTAACTCAAAGCTTGGCATAACTTTTTCTTTGAACATAGTCTTCCACTTTGAGTAAAATATTTCTTTCATGTTCTCCTAAAGTAACAGCACCACTATATAAGTTACTGAAGGTAAAGCTCTTTAAAAGCCTTGCTTACATTTAGTTTAGAAATTTCTAAACTCTTTTCAGAAATTTTCATCTCTTTACTGTTATTAAGGATAACCCATGGCTTGATCTAGAGTTAAATCTCTAGCCAGTTACATTTGCCAACAAAACAAAAAAATGTTAATAATTTTTTCATTCTTCCTCCTAAAATATATTATCTATATAAAATTTTTTTAATACTTTTTAGTAACCAAGATTTTCTTTTCAATATCTTACTTAGAAGTCTTTAACTCATCTAAAGTTTTTGATGAAAATTTATTAGTTTCAAATTAGTATTTATCATTGCGGCTACTCTATGATGCTAAATATTATCTTAGAGCATTTTTCCATATCTTTTCTTTAATATTTATAGATTTCTTATATTTTTTAAAATACCTTATAAAAATCTATTGTTTTACGTGCTGTATTTTTTTAGTTTAATAAAATTTCTCTTCATTAAAAAACCCTATAGTTTCTTTTTTTTTAACTTGTCAATACTAATTCTAATTTTAAGTCTCTTATCATTTAAATTAAGTATAGAATTTACATAGTAATTCAAACATCTATCTATACTATTAGAATTAAATCAAGTTTTCACTAAAAACTTATATTTTCTAAATATTCATCTAATATTTCGGCTAGCATTATCCCTTTGAAGGTCACAGAAGCTACCTTTGATATTCCTAATCTCTGTCAATTTGTTTATTGATAAGTTAGGAATAACCTTCTGTTATTATCATGTCTTTTGCTTTTCTAAAATAAGAATTTCTTTCGCATCAAAACTCATCTTTTTTCTCCTTTAATTATAGTTAAAATTTAGTTCTCATAAACTTTGACTATAGAGTCATTGACCAAGGGTCAGATATACTATCAAATATTTTACTATTCGTCAAGTATTTAAAAATTTAAATCTTTCATTTCTATAGTTATAGATTATTTTAATAAATTTTTAAAATGAATTTTCAAATAAAAAATAAAAAATAGTATTTTGATAGAAAGAAAATTTAAATTATAGCTTGTACTAATTAATAAAATATGTTAGAATTAACTGAAATATTTGATATAAAAAGTATTTTAAACTGATTATTAGAGAGAAATATGAAGAAATTGAAATGATAACGATGAAGATGGATTTTAAAGATATAGAAGCAGAAATAACAAGTACAAGACAGCCAGAAAGATAAGAAGATTAATTAAGATACTAAATATAATTTTAATTATAGCTATTATAAAAGTTGGGCTTGGAGTATTTGAAAGATATTATTTCAATGAATTTTATTATAAGGCCTCCAAACTTAACAGGACTTAGTATAGAGGAAGCAAAGAAACTATTTCAAATCTCCCTTTAAATATTAGAGAGATGGGGGAAGTTTATTCTGACTTACCTATAACAGTTAAGTTTACAAGAGCCTGCCGGAAGGAAATCTATGTTAAAAGATCAAGAAATATGAAAGTCTGGTAAGTAAGGAATACCTCAGCATTCTTAATGATTTAGTAGGTATGAACTATATAGAAGCAAGTTCACTTAATAAAAAATGGTATGACAGCTGGAGAAGTAAAAGATGAGATCAGATTACCTATTAACCAAATTATGGAAATAGGGACTTCACCAAAAGTGGAGAACCTATCAAGAGTGACAAAAGTTTGATTTCTTAATAAGCAATGGATTGGAATAACATAGTGTAACTCATCGTATTTATATTTTGAAAAAGAAAGAAAAAAGGTATGAGGTAAGAAAATTCATATGCAGCACTACAAGATTCATGTTTCAATATGTTGGAAAGTAACAATAATGAAGTCTTGAATGTAAATTGAGGAGGAATTTTAAAGAAAACAACAAATATATAATTGTGTTGTAGGTGATAGAGTTGAAATTCTGAGGATAATGCAATAGTGGAAATATCTGAAAGAGAAAATATGCTATTAAGACTTATAGTTGCAAATGTGGATTATTTAGCAACAGTTTGCAGCAAACATCCAAATATAGATTATGAAAGAATAAATTTACTTATTATTAATAGCATTTTATTATAAAGTAAAACCTTTTTAGTACACAATATGATAGATTATTTACAAGAAGAATTACAGAATTAAAGAGCATTGGTCACTTCTAAAGTATAGGAGTACCTACATTTTAACTTCTTGTCAAGAAAAATGTTGACTTCAAGTAGAAGATTTCTTAAAAGATAAAACGATCAATAGGGCAATTTAGTGGAGTTGGAAAATCAAGTCTTATCAATTTTTTACAGAGTGAAAGAGTCTTAAAGACTGAGAAATAGTGAGATTACAAAGAGGTAAACATACAATGCGATTCTAATATGATTAGGAATGAAGGTAGAGGCTATAATAGATACTCCTGGATTCTCTGATAGAAGTGCCAAAAAGAAAATAGGGAGGAATTGATTTCTTTGTCCCCTGAATTTCATAAATATAGATACTGTAAATTTTTAAATTGTTTCATATACATGAGCCAAATCAGGCAATGTAAAAAGCTGTGAAGAGAATAGAATATCTCAAGATAGATATAATTTACAAAAACTTTAGAAATTTTATCAGAAAGGTGGAATAGGTATGACTAAAGGGATAAAAAATAGCTCCTCTATATTATCAAGTGATTTTCAAAGCTTATGAAGAACTTGTAGTAAATTGATAAGGCAGGCAGACTATCTATATAGACGCAGGATGGAGAATTTGTACCCATCGAATTTTTGTAATCTCCTGTAATAAAAGTGTATTAGAAAATGTACTGAGCTTGCAAGTTCGATGTTCATTCAATGATAGATAGACCTGAGATACATTTCGAAGATTTCAAAGCAGGAGCAGATATTGTTGTTGGGGTTATGCAGAATCTACAATCCATTTACATAGAGTTAAACAACAGCGCTTTAGGAGTAAAAGCAGGTGTTTCACTAAATCCTTTCAACATCAGAAGACGTATTAAAATATGTTAACAATGATATTGATATGGTTTTGGCTATGAGTGAATCTATGTTTGAGGACAAAATCACCAGTGGTGTAGAAAAAATAAAGGCAATTAAGAAAATGAGAGCAGATATATAGAAGTAGACGGTAGAATAACTGATGAAACCAAAGCTTCAGCAGATGCAGTGAGCTATTATATTTGTTGCTGGTTCTTATGTATTCCTTGTGGAGATTACAAAGAAAAGAATCGACTTATTGAAACTAAAAAGTAAACTAGAGGAGGAATTTCAAAATGACGGTGAATATACAAAGAGGAAATGATGTTTTAGAAGAATATTACAAACTGTTTTACAAGACAGAAGATGGCTTTAAAGAGGAACAGCTTTAACATACAGAATTACATATAATTGAATCTGGTTGGACAAGACACTCAATTAACTATGAATGAACTTGCGGATAAGATAGGAATTACAATGGAACTGCAACAGTTGCTATTTCAAAATTATCTGATAAAGGATATATAGATATAAAGATCTACAACTGATAGAAGAAAAGTATTTGTTTACTTATAAAAAAAGGAGTAGATGCTTAACTTATCATACTAACTATCATAAATGATAATGGCTTCAATAACTGAAAGCATACCTGAAAAAGAGATTTACAAAAATTTGTTGAAACTTTTGGAAATTATTTTAGATTCATTGAGAATGAAACAGACTATTTTAAACTCATGACTATTAAGTAGATTTTAAAGAAGGAATAAAGTTTCTATAGTTGGAAAATAAAAGGAACAATTTATTGTTCAAAACTATTTAAACCATGAATAGAAAAACTTACAAATTTTAAAAGTTTTAAACTTGGTGATAAATCATTATTTAAAATAGAAAGAAGATGGAGAAGCGAATTTTGATATCTTAGATGCAAAATTAATAGGAGTAAAAGGCTGATTAATATGTTATATATAGATGGTATATCTCTTTCAAAAAATAAAGTGGTGAAGAGTAAAAGACTTTAGAAGGAAAAAGAATAAAATAGAATTTTTTTAAAATAATGAATATACAATTTCTTCATTTTGGGAAATCGAACTTCTATTTTCTTTGTATACCAGCTCTGAGTACTTTGCTACATCAGTAAAATAAAGAGCAAGCAATTCTAGATATATCTTTCGTCATTAATTTCTAATTTAAGAAAAGCATTTAATGAATGCTATGTGTTGATTGATATAGAGCAGCTTAGTTTGACAGAATCTCAGCTTTTCATTTTCTAGAATTAATGAGTTAGTGACAAAAATACAAGATATATTTGAATGTCTTGGAAATTGCTCCAATGTTATTTTACTCGATGAGGAAGACATGTATTGATACATTAAAGAAATTCCATATTTCAGAAAATATAGATAGAACATTATTTTAGTGAAACTTATCTAGACCTAAATATGATAAAAAATATTAATGCATTGAGCTAACAGTATAAATTCTGATAACTTATTAGCAAGTGGAAATGTTTTTCAAATGAAATAGAAGGAGAGGGAAATATTTAAATAATATAAAATCTTTTGAAGAATTTACAAATATTTAAATAGTCCTGTAAAAAGCTAAATCACTCTAAAGATAAGAAAATAAATTGCGTCAGTTTTAGATTTAGATTTTAAAGATTAAGTGATGAAGTGAAAGTATCTTTCTTCATATGATGTGAAATGATTAATTTCTACATAGATTATGAGCATACTACAAGTTATATGCTTTAAAAAAAAATATTTGGAAAAAAGTTTTCTTTGAAAAGAAATTAAAGAAATTAAATAAGATTTTTAACTTTAATTGCAAGGATATAGTGATTCAGAAACTATGGAAAGTATAAAAGAAAAAGGAGATATTTTAGCTCTGTCTTATAATGTGAAAAGGGAATGAATTTGTAAAAGCTTATGATTTCTATAACACAAAGAAATGAAATTGAATTGATAGTTTAATAAGTCCTATGAAAAAAATGGGAGAGAATTAAGAAGTACAACAAGGTAAAAAGAGGACTTACAAATGCTATAAGACGATAAAGATAAGAGAAGAAATTTTATATATAGAAAGCATTTATTTTTATTGAAAGTAGAAGTTAGATGTTAGTTCTTTGAGAGAGATTAAAGAAGAATTAATAAAATTAAACTATATCAAGAGTTTATATAATAAAAGAAAACTAAACTTAAAAGAAGCATATGGTTTAATTGAAGGAGGCATTATTTAATTCTCTATGGTAGAAATAACTTAGAGAATGATAATTTAACTTTTTAAAAATCTCTGAAAAAATGACGGCTGGTTTCATGAAAGATATTCCAAGTTCATATCATTTTAAAAGCTACTAAATTAACAGATTGAATTAATAGTTACACAGCACAGGTATCAGCTTACTATTCTAAGGCTAATTTAGTGAAAAAGTAATTGTAGATTATACTCTTTAAGAAAGAATGTATCTAAACCATAATGGAGCAAAACCTCATTTCTTTGTAATATATGTCAAAAATCTGTTGTTGGAAAAAGAATTAAGCAAATGAAAAGAGCTGTTGCAAATTCACAAAAGTAAAAATAGTTCGTTACTGAGTAGAGGCTCATATTGAGATTGAGCTTGGTCAGCCTATAATGTTCTCCAGAGCCCACAAAGCGCTTCAACATTATAGGACGTCGCAGTAATCACTATTAAGAATTATAATTTTCAACTAGCTCTTAAAAGTAGTAGGAACTTTTTAACTTTTGTTCTTCATAGTTATATGCTAAAGCCAGTTGCTGTTCCTTGTTATAGCTAAGTCTCACCACAGAAAATTTCTATGTTCAAAATTATTCTCAAACCTTTTATTTCACTTAGTTATATTATTTTATTTCTTGATTTAAAAATAATTGTTTTGTATTGAACAGTAGTTTCTAGTTTGGATAAAACTACTCTATCTCCCATTCACTCTACTTAAATTATTACTCTTAAAATTCTTTTCTCTAGCCCATTGAAAAATAATAAAGCTCTTCATTACCTACATGGTTACTATAATTTAAATCTTCTTGTTTTATTGTGTAATTAAACAAACATATTACTCTATATTTAAGAAAATAATATCATAGACATTGAATTCAAGTGAAAAATAAAGCTATATAAAATAAAAAAATAGAAAAATGCTAGCCAGTAAAGGTTTAGGAACATTGCAGAAGAAAGTAAGTTAAAATATATCAGGATAGGAGTCTCCAAGAGTTTGGTAAATATATGTGGCTAATAAAGTTATTATACTCCCAAGAAGTTTCATTTCTATAAGTGGAGAAGTTCACTGTAAAATTAATTAGTTGTAGAATCAGAAAAATTTTTATAAAATATTACAAAAATAGTCAAAGAGAACGAGTTTCATAATATTTTATTGACTTATATTCTAGATGAAATTTATAAAAATATAAACATTAAAATAAAAGCTGAATATAAAAATAGAATATATTATAATAATAAAGTATATTTTTACTTTTTTGTTAATATATGTTATCCTTTAGTATAAAGATATTTTATTCCTTTAACAATTTAATATATGGAGGAGTAGGCGGATATATCTTTAATAATAGCCGTATTTTATGGGGAACATCATTTATTGCTGGTAAAATTGCTTATGATATGCTTGATCCATCTTTAGTTGTTGCAATTAGATGTATACTCTTAAGTATAATCTTATTACCTATGACTTTTTCTTTTATGAAAAAGAGGAATCTTTTTACAAAAAGATTTCTGTTTACTTGTAATATTAGGAATTTTAATGTATCCTCTTACTAATGTTACAGCTTTATAGGGCTTAGTTTTACTTCAGCTTTCAAGTGTAACAACAATTATTATAGGCATTGAACCTGTTATGATAATAATTGTTGGATTTATTTTTAAAGAAAAGCCTCCTATTGTTTTTTTTATTAGGAATTATTGCATTTTTGAGTAGCGTTAACAGGGCAGTTTCCGGCATTGAAATGATCTTCTTGGATGTTTTTAGTATTTTATCTACTATAGTAGTTTTTTGCCTGGATTTCAAAAAAAATATTTACAAAAAATGAACTCAAATTATTACACAGCATTGACTATTCAATTAGGAACATTGTTTGTTTTTACCAATAATGCTATTTTTTAGTTAAAAGTTGGGAAATAAACTATTCATTAAAAAGGATTATAGCCTTTATATTAGTTGTTGGATGGTATAGGTGCTGATGGCCTTTTGGAATAAAGGATCAAAAAAGAAGTGAAGAAGTAAGAGGAGTATTCCTGTTTTGAGCCAGTATTTGCATTTTACTGCTGTCTTAGTATTAGTGAAAACTTAATTTTCTTTCAATAATTGGAATTATTTTATAATTGTCTGCAGCAATTTGTATGATACTCCAAAACAAGAATCCAGCACAATAATAGGGCTGTTGCAACTAATTTACATTAATAAAATAATAGGAAGGCTGTCACACCAATGATAAAAACTAACACCCAGCCAGCCTCATCTATTTACTAAGTTATCCTTTTTACTAACATTTCACAACATGAATTCACAACATTCGTGAGAAATAATCATGAGTTTCACAGTTATCATTAGTTCCACAATCACGTTTTTAACTCTATTCTCGAAGTCACACTGATATTTATAAACTTACCTTTTTTCTATATTTTCACAACTTATACCATCATATCCTCCAATTTCGAGTAATTGGTGCTCATTCAACTGTGTACAAATGTATAGTACCACACTAAACAAGAAATTTGTCAACTATTTTTTATAAAAAATAAAGAATTATTTTTTAGAGTTTAAAATAAACAAATATAGATAAATAACAGTTTGAATAAGTAAATAAAAGAGCTTGTTGTAAATTTTACTTTTTTGCAAATACAATAAGCTCACTTTTTATTATTATTTTAAATAATCCTGATATTTTGGATCATTTGAACTTCAGTTATAAGATCTGGTAGAATGCTTCCTAATGGATAAATCTCATCATATTTCTTTCAACAGAGGGGCATAACCAATATCAGTATATACTCTATTATTAGAAAGGGTAACAGAATTTTGGTGTAGAATTTACATTTTATTGATATAACATATGAATCTTTTTCTTTGTTCTTTCCCTTCCAATCAAAAGTTTTTGACTTTTGTTATAGTAACAGGTTTATTATTTTCAATTTCTGTGAATCAGTAACTAAGAAATTTTCGCAAGATCCTCTAACGGTTTCTCTTTGTTAAATTATAATCATTAAATACTATATTTTCATTAATAGGGAATATCTTAGTAGTTTAAAATACGTTCTTTTTCTTTACATGCAGTAAGTCCCAAAGTATAAGTATAATTAAACTAATTTTTAATCATTTTCCCCTTTAATCTTTTTTATAATAGTATTAAGTTTAGACTTTTAAATCCTCCTTTAGATTCAAATCTCTTCAGTAATAATACCTTCTTCAAAGTTTTTATCTTTCTAGATCATTGATTATTTTTGTTCTATATTTTTTTTGTTAGGGTATGAATAAATGATGTATAATGGCAACTATAAAATTAAAAACCATAGCCACCAAGCACCAAATCCATCCTTTACTTTAGCACAATCCTGAATTAATCCTAACATAGCAGCAAAAATATACCAAGTAATTCTTCCACTTAATTCTCTCCTAATTTTATTTTGTAGACATACATATTATATACAATAAAAAATAAAAATGCAATAATTGTTACTAAATAGTAAAAGTTTTAAATATAATAGAAAATAAAATATTGAAAAACTGCAGCTAAATTTTCAGCTACAGTTTTGATAATACCATATGTTTTGGCAACTTTGATAACTTCTAATTTATCATTGAAAGATTTAAAGTTTTTAGATCTTCGATCACATTTTTCAACTCTATTTTCACCTATTAACTTTTAAATTCAGCTTTTCTTTCTATAATATCTATGAAATTTCGCCTTATATTGGTTTTATCTCTCCTAGTTTTAATTAAATTTTTATACAAAAAGATAATTAATCTAAGTCAAAGAATAGAAATAAATGTTTCGGTTAAGACAGATGCAAGTACATCTCGCCATAGAAGCTATGAAAAGCTTATTACAAACATTAACCATATTACACATCCCCTTTACTTCATTTTATTCTTCTAGACAAAATCTTTGATAACTTAATTATATATACTATTCCAAGAAAAAAAGCAAGAGCATAAAACACTATTTAAAAGAAAAAGAGAACTAATAAAAAAAAAGATAGTTCCTAAAATATTAAGTGCTATATTATTGTAACGAAATATGCTATAATGATATTAATTATAGAAAAATAGAGGGAGGTTAATAGAAAAATTAAATGCCAGATACTTTTTGTAATCATATTTTTGTTGTTTTGTTTGCACTACTTTTGACTCTATATAGTTCCAGTTGGAACGGAAATGCAAGAAGTGACTTGGTGTAACTAATACAGGAGCTGAAAAATAAGAAATGTACCAGTTCCTGAAGTTTCTCTATGAGCTAGATGATCAAGGAACGAACTAAAAAAGGTATAAAGATATTTGAGCTCATGGAGAAGTTGGAGTAATCTAACTATATATTTGAAGGGCCAAAGCAAGTGGAGATAAAATGGGAACAGCAGTTGAAGAAGTTGCCTTTTATTAGTTGTTGGTGGAGCTTTTGAATAATTTTGAAACAGGAGCTGTTGAAAGCGGTATATATTCTATGATAAGCAAGAGTAAAGGCTCAGAGCTTGTACTATACCTGCTATATTCATACTATTCTCCTTAGGTGGAGCAGTCTTTGGAATGAGAGGAGGCGATACCTTTGCAATGCTAACTACACCTATAGTAATTCGATATGGGATACGATTCGGTAACGGGAATTTTTAATAATATATATCAACTCAATAGGGTTTTGCAACTTCTTGATGAAACCTATTCAGTGCTGCAGTTGCACAAGGTTTCAGGAATACCAGTTTATCAGGAGCAGGATTTAGAATGTTTATGTGGGACATTCTTACAGCTTTTGAGTAATCTACACAATTTTCTATGCAAGAAGAGTAAAGAGAAACTTGGAATCTTCACAGTATATAAGACAGATGCATATTTTAGAGATAACTTTAAATCTGAAGAACAAGGAAATAGAGAATTTAAACAGACATAAATTGGATTATCTTAGTTCTAATTTTAGGTATGGTTTGGGTTGTTTATGGAGTTATAAAAGAAGGATATTATTCCACCAGAAATAGTGCAACTTAATTTGTAAGCAATGGGATTGATACAGGAGTACTGAGTAGTATTTAAACTAAATAATATGTCAGTGAATGTTATATAACTCTTTTCAGAAAAAGGTAGAAGACATGGTTGAGCTGCTTAGTTATAGGTATGGCTAAGGGAATAGTTTTAATATTAGGTGGAACAAGCGCAGATAATTCTACCATTTTAAATACGATACTTAACTATGCGACTAGACTTAGCATGTCAGCTGCTTCTGGGTGCTTTGGGTAATGTATATCTTCCAATCATTATTCAATTTCCTTTGTTGTGTCAGGACTGTGGGTGTTAGCACTTACTATGCCAATGGCACCACTTCAGACTTAGGTTGGAGTAATAAGACAAGGCTGTTTAGCTTCCAATTAGGGAGATGGATTAAAATATGATAGTTCTACTCAGGAATACTTATAAGGCATTAGGAATTACAAATTGAATGGGAGTTTGGGCAAATATCAAATTAAATTCCACTAATTTTATTTGCATTAGGTTCTATTTTGTGTTCTTTTGCAGTTTTCATAAACTTCTTTAAAATATTTTAAACTTTAAGGAGGATATGACTTATGTGAAAATAAGAAAATATTTTATTAGTTATGACTTAGTTTTCTTAATTTTTAAACTGAATGCTTCTCAAAAGAACAGGAGGAGAAATGGAGGTTACAGGTTTCTAGTATCTAGTACTAAGCGCAATCTTGTACAAAAATAATAAAAATTTTACTATTGAAGTTTATCGTTCTAATGGAAAACGATTCACAAAAAGTGAGGTGAATTAGAAGATAAAGATAAAAATATTGGTGCCGAATAAAGAAGCTTTTATGAAGAAAACCAGGAAAGATAGATTAGTTCAAAAATTATAGAAGAATATCAAGAGAATGGGAATTTAAAACTAGATTGATTGATACTCATGTTAAAAATTAGAAGAATATGATGAAAATGAAAACAAAGAGAAAATGGAGAATAAAATACTTAGAGAAAGAGCTATTACAGTTAAAATGTAATAGCTTTTTATTTGCAACAAATGTTACAGAAATTAGTATTGCACCTATAAGGAAAAAGTTAAGGAGTAAAAGAAGCAGAATTTTAGAGGATAGAAATGAAAAATTATTAGTAGGATTATTAGTAGGTTCAGTAATATCTTTGGAGCAAAATAATACAAAGAGTAATTTTAGAAAAAATTAGGACCTAGAGGAAATGGAAGAGAGAATTGTATCTTGAAGGACAAGCAAAACCTTATTTAGGAGAAGGAGAAAATATCAAATGGAAACTTCTTTGTGTAGCTACAATGAAAGATGGAAATTAGAAGGAAAAGCCAAGAATACTACGAAAGTGGTAAAGTATTCAAAGAAGAAATGGTAAATGGGAACAGCTTAATGGAGTGGCAAAAATCATATTATGAAATGGAAAGTACAATAAGGAAATAAAATTTGTAAATGAAAAGAGAAGGAAGGTGTTGATACACAACATAGGGTTTTAGTCTAGAAATTCCATATAAAATGAAGCTATTGATTATAAAAAGTTCTACAATGAATAAACAGGTAAATTAGAATACGAAACTAATGCGATAAATGGACTAAGAAATGGTTTATCTTAAAGAATATTATCCAAGGAAAAGTAGCAATGAAGTAAATTCTTAAATGATATAGAAGTATGGAATTCATAAAATATTACTTATGAATCTGGTAAGTTAAAAGGAGAAGTACATATAAAAATGGTCAATTAGATGGACTAGCAAAATATAAGTGATGAAAATGGAAAAACTAGTTGAACAAACAACATATAAAAAATGGAAAAAATAAATAATTTTGAAACTGAGCTATTGTGCTAAAATGCAGTAGCTCTTTTACAAGACATTATTCTAAAATTAATTAAATCTATTATTCATACTGTATACTGAACCTCTCATCATTAACACTCCTACGAGTGCTAGAGCCACGAGTGTTCTAAACACACACCTAATAAAAAGTAAAAAAAATAGGAGGAATACAACGAAAAATTATTATTAGGATTATTATTAATAAGCCTAAGAATATCTTTGAGCAACGCAAAGAGTATTCCCAGAAAAATCTAGAAACTAATGAAAGTAAAGATATTGAATTGTGTAGAACAAAACCCTTTATTCAGGAGAAGCTGGAACAAGATATCCAAGTGGACAACTTCTTCAGTTGCTACATTAAAATGGTAAAATAAATGAAAAGCTTTTATGAATACTACCCAAGGACAACTAAAAATGCTAGGAAAATTATAAATGGAAAAACTTAATGGTCTATCAAAATCATATTATGAAAATGGGCAACTAAAAGATGTGAAACCCCTATAAAAATGATAAAAAAGAAGGAATAGTAAACTCATATAGAAAATGTGGACATTAATCTTGAAGTTATATTTAAAAATGGAGTTGTGGTAGGAAATGAAATTATATAATAATACAAAAACTGGTAAATTAGCAGTTGAAAGTAATATAAATAATAGGAAATAGAAGGAGTATCTAAAGAATATTATCCATGGAAAATTACATGAAGTAAGATATAAAACAGTAGAGGGACGGGATTGCAAAAGTTTATAATGAAACAAACAGGTAAAATTCAAAAGAAATACCTTTTATAAAATGGAAAAATAGAAGGAAGAAAAAGTATGATGAGAAGGCAAACCAATAGGTACAATATTTGAAATGATCAAATAATGGAAGAAACAACATATAAAGATGGAAAACATGAATTGAAAAAGTATCCATTAGAAAGACCTAGAAATGAACTATTAAAAAGTGAACCCTTGACAATTTCCCATTAAAAAGACAAAATAATATTAGAAATAACAAATTAGAGGTGAAATGAAAATTACTTAGCAGGATTATTATTGGTTAGTTCAGTATTATCTTTATACAAAGAGTACCAATTGAAAAGTAGTAGTCATTGGAGATTTATTATATATTCAAGGTGAGCAAAACCTATTCAGGAGAAATTGAAAGAAAGTATCCAAGTGGAAAACTTGGAGAGCTACAGTTAAAGCGGGAAATTAGATAAAAATATGAATACTAAGGAAATGGAAAGAAATCAGAAGGAAATTGTAAATGGAAAAGCTGGGCTGATAAGGAAATCTTATCATCAAACGGTAAAGTAGAATATGAAACCCGTTCAAAATGATAAAAAGAAGGAGAGAGAAAATATTACACTGAAAATGGTATATTATCAGAAGTTCCATAAAAATGATGTTGCATCAGGTTTAGGAAAATTATACAACGAAAAACAGGTAAATTGAATATGAAGCATTGTAGCTAATGGGTAAGAAGTTTATCTAAAAAATACTATCTAAGTGGAAAATTATTATGAAGTAAACTTTAAAAATGATAAAAGAAGAAGGACTTATGAAAGCTTACTGGTGAAAATGGAAAACTACAAGGAGAAGCTATATAAAATGTAAGCAACTAGATGGAGTGAAAGCAAACTTTTATGGATGAAAGTGGAAAAGTAGTTAGTGCCACATTTAAAATGGTAAACAAGTAAAATAAGCAAGATAAGTAAAATAAATTAAAATTTGAGCTATTGCAGATAAAATGCAGTAGCTTTTTTTTGTAACACAAATGTTACAGAGATTGTATTAAAATTTGGTAATAAAAAGATATGAGAATAATAAAAATTTAGGAGGAATAGAAAATGAAAAAATTATTAGTAGGATTTATTATTATAGCAAGTTCAGTACTATCTTTTTAAAGCACAAAGAGTTCCTATGAAAATTATCATTTCCAGGTGGTTATATATCTTATAACGATGAAAAATTTACTGAGAATTTGAAAGTAAAGATCCAAGAACAGGAAAAATTAATATGGTAGGTTCTGGTTAAAATGGAGAAATTATATGGAACAAGTTATAGTTAAGATAAAATGGAAAGTAACTGAAGAAATAACATTTAAAAAAAAGGAATGAAAGAAGTATTTAAAACTTATTATCCATCAGGAGCTGTATCAGCTAAATTAAATTAAAAATGATAGATATGAAGGTTTACAAAAATATTATATGAAATGGGAAATTACAAGCTGAAATTGAAATGGAGGTCAATTAGATGGAGTTACAAAGATGTATGACGAAAATGGAAATTAAAAGAAGAAACAATATATAAAATGGAAAAAAAAGTAAAATAAACTAAAATTTAGGAGGATAGAATGAAAATTATTATAGCTTTATTAATAATAGTAAGTTCAGTATTATCTTTTGAGCAGAAAGTTCCTTATGAAAAATTATCATTTTCAAATGGATATATATATTATAATAATCAAGAGTTTACAGGAGAATTTGAGAAAAAGACCAAATACTGGAATAGTTATGATGGTTGCTCTGTTAAAAAATGGAACTATATGGAACGTCTTACTTATGATGAGATTGGAAGATTAATTCAAGAGACACCATATAAGAATGGACTAAGAGAAGGAACTGGTGGTGTTTTATTATAAATCAGGAGTTCATCAGCCAAGTTAACTATATAAAATGATGAGGTGAAGGTGTACAAAATATTATTATGAAATGGAAAATTACAACCGAAATCCTAAATCAGTCAAGGTGTGTAGTAACTGGAGCAGTAAAATTCATATGATAAGAGTGAAGATTTGAAGGAGAAATGCATCATATGATGAGAAAAAATTATAATAAATTAGAAAATAGAGCTATTGTAAATAAAATGCAATAGCTTTTTAAAAAAAAAAATATATTTTTGTACTGGAATTTAATATTAATATTTATTTGTATAATAAAAAAATAAAATAAAAATTTAGGAGGTAAAAATGAAAAAATTACTAGTAGGATTATTTTAGTTGCTCAGTATTATCTTTTGGAGCACAAAGAATGTGCAAGTTGAAAAAAATGGTAATGAATGGGACTATTCTATGTTCAAGGTGAGCAAAAACCTTATTCAGAGAAATTGAGAAAAGTATCCAAGTGGAAAAATCCTTGTGGACTAGCTACAATTAAAGCAGGAAAGAAGGAAAAGTATAGAATACTATGAAATGGAAAGTAAAATCAGAAGGAAATTATGTAAAATGAAAAGCTGAAGGAGTAGAAAAATACTATTATAAAAGTGGGTAAATTAGAATCCGAAGTTCCATTCAAAAATGCTAAGAGAGAAGGAGAAAGCAGCACAGAAAAGGAAAATGGTAATAGTAGCAGAAGTTCCATATAAAAATGATGTTACATCAGGTTTCAGGAAAAGAATATAATGAAAAAAACAGGGTAAATTAGAATATGAAATCACTTTGCTTAATGGAGTAAGAAATATCATCTAAAATTACTGTCCAAGGGAAATTGTTAAGAAGTAACCCTATAAGAATGATATACAAGATAATCGTAAGAGCTTACCAGTGAAATGGTAAACTACAAGCAGAAGGACCCATAAAAATGGGGAAATAGATGAGAAGCAAATAACTTATGATGAAATGGAAAAGACTTCAACAAGTTACATATAAAAATGGAAAAGAAGTAAAATACAAAAAAAGAGCTATTGTAATTTATTTATTAGAATTTTTATAAAATATTTTATAAAACAAAATTTTTATATTGAAATATTTCTAATGAAGAGTATAATAAGAGTGTGAACTACTCACGTTAATATCCTAACGAGTGCTAGAGCCAAGAGTGTTCTAAATACATTTAATAAAATTAATATTATATTTTGTAACATTAGAGGTTTTATGAAAATTAAATTAGATGGAGTAGCAGAAACATTACTTATACATTAAACGTGAAGAGCTAAAGATCATGAGAATCCAAAACGTGGTTATATGATAAGAAATCTTTGAAATTGCCCTGCCAGTTAGACTATGGGATTTTAAAAAAATTTGATACTGCTGGCGAAGTATTATGGAATATTAGCAAGAGCATATAATGGATGAAGAAGTTAAAAATCGTATAGAAAGATATCCTGATTGTGTTATAGCTCAATAGGCTGTGGACTTGATACTGAATGGAAGATAGATACTTGAAGAATAACTGTATAATCTTGATTAAAATATGGTCGCACACTCAGACTTCAGTCATGGTTAGACCATTATGGCACAGTATATATAGAAATATGTATGTAGAGGTAGCAACTTAAAAGCCATCCAATACTACTCGAATTGCTGGAAACCCCTAAAACTAGTATAACTACAATATAGTAAATTTCAAATAAAATATGAAGTGTGAAAGTGGCGAAAGCAGAAAAATATACTAGATGGCTATAAGTACAACTTAAGTAAGAAGATACTGCAATCAGCAGCCAAGACCGAAAGGTAAGGTTCAACGATCATCTCTCCTGAGTGGAAGTACACTAAAGCTAGTGGAAGGGTAGACCCAAACAGAGGAGCTGGGATAAGATATGTCTGTGCTATTAGAAATATTATAGTTCATACACCCTAATGACAAGGAGTGTATATGCTAAGAGAACTGCATAAGTGGTAGCGGTACTTATGTGAACGACAACCTCTAAAACCTGACTGAGCTTCTTAGGTTCATATTTAGAAAAATTTATTTTTCTATTTACTATAGTATAAAAGTGGTATACTATATAGGTAAATGGAGTGTGGAAATCACATGGAAAAAGTATATAAGTTTAGATTTTATCCAACTAAAATCAAATAACAATATTAAATTACCTTTGGTTGTAAGATATGTCTATAATCATTTTTTAGATTTAAACAAGAGCTATATAATGAGAAAAATCTATGTCGTATAATCACGTAGCAAAGTTAATTGACAGTTGAAACAAGAGAAAGAAATACAGATGTAGATAAATTTTCTTTACAAAATTTCTTTAAAGATTTAGATAAAGCCTATAAGAACTTTTTTAGTGAAGTGGCTATCCAAAGTTTAAATCTAAGAAAGATAATAGAAAAATCATAAGCAGAACCACGAATAATAATAATATAGAGTTTTTAGATAAATGGATAAAAGTACCCAAGTTAGGAAGATTAAAATAGATAAAATGAACCACAAGGAAGAATAATATGCAACAATAACACAAGTACCTAGGAAAATATTATATATCTCTGTGTTGTACAGATGTATGAAAATTAGAAAGCACAATAAGAATGTTGAATAGATTTAGGATAAAGGACTTCATGATTACCAGTGATGAAATCTCATGAAAATCCAAAAATATTTACAAAATCTTCAAATAAACTATAGCAATATTACAAAGAAAACTATCACGAAAAAACCAAAGGGTAGTTCAAATAGGAATTAAAGCTGAAATAAAAGTAGTGTGATTTATCTGAGAAAATATCAAATCAAAGAGAAGATTTTAAAAGTTATCAACAATGCTATTAAAAGAATATGATATTATCTGTATTGAAGATTTCATAAATAAAATATGGTAAAAATCATAAATTGGCAAGAAATATTGTAGATGTAATTATGAGTGAATTTTACAGAATACTGTTATAAAGCGAAATGGTATGGAAGAACAGTAAGAGTAGATAAATTTTAAAGTAGTCAAATATGTAAATTGTTGTGGATATAGAAATGAAGTTAGCTAAAAGATCAAGTGTGAGAGAATGGACTTGTCCAGTATGAGTCACATAGAGGATATAAATGCAGCCAAAACATATTAAAAAGGACTATGATATTAGGTATAAGGTTTTAAATATACAAATATTAAACCGTAGAACTATGGGATAGCTTTGCAAATTTAGAAGGGCTGAAGCAACTACTGCCTGCAAGAACCCTGCGACTTCAATGTGGAGGTCTAGTTACTGTATGAATTGAAATAAGAAAATTATTTTCATAGAGAATGAGTAAAATATTTCAAAACTGGCTTTTTAACCTGATTGACCAAAGAAGTTACAACTGATGGAAAAGAGCTACTATACTCTGAGGAGTTTTTAATGTTTTCACTGAAGATGAAGTAAAAAGTTTTAGGAAATATTAGTTAATAATTAGAAAAATGAATTACACTTTTAGATTTACTTACAAGGGAACTATAAGAATGACAGCCAAATATGATACTTTGAAAAAATGAATAAATGTTAAATTTCGCTGGGGAGTAAAGATGGTAGTACAAAACTTGAGCCCAAATTAAAACAAATAGGACTTATTAATTTTACAAAAAAATGGCAAAATTTTACCATTATCAAAAAAAAAAGATATTTATCTCCAATTTTATTTATGAATAATCGTTTAGGAACGTACATATAATAATATCGGGCTACAAAATTTTAACTTTGCAACAGCTCCATTTTTTCTACATCATTATATTTTTATTCTTTGATAATTTACAACATACAGTGAAATAACAGTCATTAAAGTTAAATTGTTGACATAGCGGCAGCTATAACATAATTTCTCTTGGAAACATAAACATATATTTGTAATAAATAATGTTATTGTCTTATAGTTATATAAGATTATACTTTGCAAGAAAGTCTCTAATAATTACATCCAACTAGAAGTGCCTCGAAATAATACCATTCATCATCATAGGAGTTATCTTTAAAGAATGATTTCATAATGAGAAGCTCCTAAACCAATAGAGGCTTCTTCAATAATAGAAAGTGGTACTACAAGTATAGCAACAAACAGATGATCTTATAGTATAAGATTTTCATGATATGATATTACCATTATTAAAGAAAGTTCCAACTAAAACAAAAGGTTTTTTTATTGGAAAGCACTACCAAAGCTATCCCTACAATTGACCTTAGAATAACATAAGGCACCATAGATAAAGACTATAGTCTATTTATAAAGTTATTTCTTCTACAACTAGATAAGCAATTAAAGAGAAAATAACAATGATTAAAATTAAGAAAGTCCACCAATAAAAAATGTATTTCTTGAATAGTATCTTTAATTTATCAAATGCTCTAACTTTTAAAGAATACCTTTTTGAAAAGTTTTCCTGGATGTGTTGGAAAGATGTATAATTATATAAAGTTGTGGGACATAAAGAAACAAAACTATTAAATAACAGAATATGAATTAAAACAGATTTATTCTTTAATTTCCTTTAGCTTCATTAGGATAAAGTGCATTCATTAGAATTTATATCCATTTATATATCTTTGTAATAAGAAAATCAAAGATGCTATTATAATTGCAATACTTACAGCTGATGCAAAATTTTGTCAGAACCTGTTTCTATCTATAAATTGATTATAAATTTAACAGGAAAGTTCTGTATCCTTCCAATAAATAGAGTCTCCAAAGTCCTGCAAAGGCCTTAGTAAATACCATATAAAGAGCAGCTGCCAATATAGTTGGAAATAATATAGAGGGACAATTATTTTAAAGAATCTTTTAGCCCTAGACAACCCATATTTTCACTAGCTTCTAAACAGAGAATTATCAATATTTCTTAAAGCTCCTGAAAACATATAGGAAAACTAAAGGATAAAGTTGCATACACAAAACAAGTAAAATCTCCACTAAATCCATAGATACTTGGGAAATTAAACCTGTTAAGTTTCTAATTGTATTAGTAATTAACCATTTCTTCCTAATAATAAAATCCAAGAAGGCCCAATAAATGGTGCAGACATACTATATAGTATTATACAATTTGTAAAAAAAGTTTTGATTTTATACATATTAGAATATGCCAAAGGAGTTCCTATTATTAAAGTTAAAGCTGCTGCAGCTAAACTGACTTAGCGAATTAAATATAGTAGAAAAAGTACACCTTTACTAAAATTCTTGCAAAATAAGCAAAAGGAATTCCATTACTTCTATTACTGCATTTTTTAAATAAAATCCTCAAAGGATAAATCATAAATACTATATAAATGCTAAACACATAATGAAATTAGTATCCAAATATCTTTTTCTTACTTAGCATAAGCAACACCTATATCGTTGTTAATACCTTCTAAAATACTTTTAGAACCACCCTGTAGCTATTAATCTTTATCTTGTTTTACTTTTAAATAAACCTCAGTCTTTGAAATGATATTGGCTCATTTTAGATTCTGTACAATTCTCAAGTTTTTCCATTTTCCAAATGTGCAAAATAAATGAGGTTTAAACCTAAAATACACTGTCATATCTATAAAAGCTTGTTACCACCGTTTGACTTTCATCAATAACAAATTTCAGGTCTTAATTGAAACTGTAACATTTCCTTTTGGCTGATTTTGTCTTTATGTTAGTTAAGTTTGATGTCATACTTTCCAGCTATCTTTAAAGTAGAACCATCTAAAGTTCCTTTTAATACATCTGTTTTACCTATGAAAGTTGCAACAAATAAATTAGGTCTTGATAAATATCTTAATTGTCCTAAGTGTTGAACTGTAACCATCTTTCAACTGCACCCTATCACTTACAGCCATAGCTTCTGATCGTGAGTTACATAAAAAACAGTTGTAATCTAATACTAGCTCTTGAATTTTTATAGCTGTTCTCATTTCAACCTTAATTTAGCATCTACATTATGTTGCTCGTCCATCAATAAAACACATCAGGTTTTATTACTAAGGCCTGCCAGCAACTCTTGTTGTTAACCTCCTGATAACTGTAAGTACCCCATTCTATATTCGTCTATTTGCATAAGTTTTGTAAAATTTATCAGTTTCTACTTTCATATAACATCTCTTAGAAACTTTTTCTATTTTTTTAAAACCAAATTTACATTTTGCTCAATTGTTATGTAACATAGTATAGTTTTGGAAAACTATTCCAATATTTTAGAAGGATCTAAATCACACCCTTTTTTTCATTGAAATAGAAATCTCCATTTTCAACAGAGTTAAATCCTGCTATCATTTTAACAAAGTAGTTTTTCCATTAATTAGAATACTCCAAGGAGAGTAAAAACCCCTTTGTCTTATATCAAGAGATAAATCTTCAATAATAATATTATCTCCTGCATCTTTTTGAGCATTTTTATTATTATATTTATAATCATTAAATTCTCCCAATTATTTATTAGTATGTTAGTCCATCTTTCTTTGCCATTCTTTTTCAGTTCTGCACAGTAAGGAATATCTTCGTAAGTAACTTTGATTTCTAAATGGTTTTATAAATTCACTGTATTTTTTAATAGCGACGACGTATCTTGTTGAAGTTTCAGCAACAATTTTGTCCTTCATCAGAAATTAAGAAATCGATGAATTTTAGCATTTTCCATATGAGTATATATTTTTTAACTACAGCAGCCCTGGCAACCATACAGAACCTTCTTCAGGATAAACAAGTCAAAGAAGGTACCATCTTGAAGTAATGTAACAGCTTGGGCTTTTCATATAAAATTAACAGCATATTCTCCATCAGCAGTAGCTTATAGATTTGAGAAGAAGAAGACAAATAGTTCCATCTAATTGAGCAACAAATTTTTCAACGAATTTCAAGTTTTTTCATCATATGGTTTTCTCCCATAACAAGTAAATATATTTGTAAGTTCAGCTGGCAGTGTCTACTACTTGCTGTAGATCTCCCAGGCAATTTTACCTTTAATTCAGGCCATAATAAATCTTTATATCCAGTAAATTTTGTGATCTAATCCTAATTTAGCAAATAATATCTTTATTTACAAGTAGCTAGCACTACCATCTAGTTTGGTGGTTTGTAAAATAAAGTTCAGTGTTTTATAAGCATCAGGAACATTTTTTTCATTTTCAGAAGTATAGCTCTCTATAAATCAGGAGTTGTAGCTAATACACCCATGCTTATAGCCCTCAAAGCACACGGCTTGTGGATTTTCTTTTCAGCGCTATTCTCGCAAGAAGTTCCACTTCCCATTGATTGTAAAGTAACTTTATTCCAGTAGCTTCTTCGAAAGCAGGAATAATTTTGGCTTTACTTGTCATCTGCATTAGGTGAATAGATTACTAATCTATTTGATCCTTGAGCCTGCGGAGCAGCGGCTTGCTCCTTTTCTTTTCTCCTCCTGCTAAAATAACCATGGCTCAATTGCCATCAATAAAAACTTAATAAACTTTTTCATTTCCTTTCAAGACTGTACAATATATCTATACCAGTCTTATCCTCCTCTTTTCATTATTAATAAATTCAATACATTATAACTAATTATAAAATAAAACTGATAAATATCAAGTAAATTAAAATGAACAATTATTTCTTTTGTAGAAAAAAAATCTTTCTTCTTTATTTGCAAAGCTAAATTTTATTTTTCTTCATTTGTTAAAAATGGATAATAGAAAATTATCAGACTTTTAATTTTATCTATTTCATCATAGGTTGCGTATTCAATATTTTAGCTATAGTATACTCATTCTATTAACAGTTAAACTTTGAGAGTTCAAATTCTTTATTTGAGATAACTAAGATATTATTAGAATTAATTCTTTTCCTCTAGAGTTTGCATAACATCTAAACTCAACTTCATTTTCAAAGTCAGAGCAAATATATGGAAATCAGCTTTTAGAACTATCATTACAGAGATAGCCTTTCCTATACAGATAGTATTTCTTTTATAGTTCTCACTATAGTTCTGATACTCTTCCTTTTCTCATAACTGCATAGAGTAGCTATCTCTCTCAGATAGAAGCCAAAACTTCTTTTGTATAGAGTTATAGGCCAAAGCAGAAATTAATTTTCTTTATTTCTTGGAATATAAAGCATCTTTCATCAGGGAAAGTTTTTAAAATAATATCTCTGATCAATATCAATTTTTAAATGTAAATTTATATTTCTCAGTTTTTAAATATCTATTTCTACAGAAAAATTATATAGTTAACAATCTCATTTTTAAAACTTTTTAAAATATTGGCTAGGTTGAGCATCTATATTTTCGATAATAGTTCTCATCCTTAGTAATAGCAAGTCCATAGTCATTAAAAACAAGATTTAAAGGATTATCTACATCAGGGTCTTTTTAGGATAGATCTGACAGTGCGTATTGGGAAGGAAATATCTCACCATTTAATTCCTAAGTAATTGTCATTAAATCAGTGTGTGTCTCCATAGAATTTTTAACATCTTCAAGCTGGAAGTTTACATACACATATCTATCTTTTAAAAGTTTCTAATTTCAATTTAAAAGCTACATCAATTTTCTTTGAGTTAGCGATTACATCAGGCACTCCACCACCAAAGAAAATACATAGCTTTTGAAATAGTAATTATCTTCTTTATATCCAACATCAAGTGTTCTGTACTATTTCTTGTAAATCTTAAATTTTCGTATTCGCAATTTTTAAAAGCAAAATAGGAGGTGATTTTTAGCACCATAAGGCTCTAAGACTCTAATTTCTTATTCATAGTTTACTTTGTGGTAAGGTGCAAGCATATTTTCAATATAGTCTTGACAACAATTCTTTAGGGAAATTTTCTCCAATATATTTAGACAACCCTTTGGATAAAATTCTCTCATATTTTCATAATTTTTATGGTAAAACCAGCTGCTCCAGAGTGCTGCCCTCCATATTTTAACTAGGATGCAGGAAACAGAATTTAAACATCCAACTATGTATAAGCCATCGATACTTTCCACAAGAAGCAGTTGCAACTTCTTCACTTTCTTTTTAATTTCCATAATTATACTTGGTTTATAGTATTTATCTAAAATCTTTGTCGAAGCGACTATCCCTATAACTCCATGATGAAAAGACTTTATTAGCAACCAAATTAAATTTTTATTGTAAAGTTGCTCTCAATTTCATAATGCAGTTTCTAAAATCTTCTTTGAATATTTTCTCTATTGTTATTTCTCAAAAGTTGCTCTATGATACGTTAGACATTCAAAAACCATCTTCCTCAATAAACAGACTTACAGCTTTGTTTTGCATCTTCTAAACGTCCAGCAGCATTGAAGATAGGTGCACAAGGTAAACTCACATCACAAGAACAGTATTCTAGTATCCCCAATCCTCAGGAAAACTCTTCCTTAGCAGTTGCTTAATTCCTATCCACTTAGTGTTATTTAAAAGTTTTCAAACCTCTCTTTACAAATTTTCTATTGTCAGAAGTCAAAGGAACTATATCAGCAACAGTACCTATAGCAACAATGTTCCAAGAATTTTTCTAAATCGTTTAGTCTCATTCTAATCCTTGCTATATAGAGAGCATAGACAAGTCACAAAGGCCGTCCCAACTGCTCAAGTACTTATAGCTATAGATATTTTCTCTCTTTGGATTTATAACAGCAAAAGCCTTTTGCAGTAAGTCACCAATTATTTCACGAGTGGTCAGTTATGATGAAATCCAAACCTAATCTCACGTGGCCAAATTCACTTTCTATTGAATTTAATTCCACAGTCAACACTTATAACTCAAATTAGCTCTTCTTCTTTAAACTTTGGCTAGCATCCTTATGTTCAGTCCATAACCTTTCATCTCTTAAAGGGATATAGTAGTGTATATTTCACCTAATTCTTGAAAGAGCCAAGTATAAAAAGAGAAACAGAAGTTATTCCAACGACACCATAGTCACCATAGATATAAATTTTTCATTGTTTTCAATAGCTTCAAAATTCTTTTTACTGCTATATCAATATCCTTTTAACGAGCGATTGAAATCAAAATTTGTATCAAGAGATAAATTTCATTTTCTCAATTAAACTTTCTAACAACGAAGTCTAATCTTCTTATTTTTCATTCTTCATAATTTATTTTATTTTCTAAAAAGCCATTTAGCAAGTCTTCATTTTATCTTTCCTCTCTTGTATAAATAATATTCATTAACATTATAACAAGTAAATTTGATAAGTAGAGAAAATTATTCTCTCTTAGATAGCTTTAATTATATTTCATGAAACATATTTATCTAAAACATCATACCACTACTAGTTTCTGACATAGTATCTAAAGAATAAATTTCTGTACGTTTAAATTCTTTTCAGTCTTCTTTTTCACATTACTTTCTAATTTTCAGACATATTATGTAATATTAGTTTTTAGGTTGATAAATTAAGAGAATAATTCCTAGCATTCTTGCTATTACTCAGTATCTCCTGAAAATGCTTTGAGCATCTAAACCACAAGTTCAAATCTATTGTTTTGATATTCAAAATATATGTAGTAGAAGTAGCAGCTTTAATATAGTCTGCAAGAGTAAAATACGTAGTTATTATTTTTAATAGTTACTGCCTTGATAAATTATCATTGTAGTCAGGAGAATCAGAGTTTCAATTTTCTTCAGACATAACCTGGTGAAACAATGAAATTTTGTCATTCCCCAACCAAAGTTATATATTTTGAATTCTTATCTTTAACAAAACTAATATAATTTTAGTTAAAATTCACAGGATTAGAACGAGGTGAGTCTTCAATTTTTAAAAATTTTTTAGGATCGTTTTTTTCAATTACAAAACAACATCATCAATTTTATCTTTGTTTAAATCTCCTTAACTATAATATTTTCCAACCTTAGAATAAAACTCAATTTTACTATTTTTGTGGAAAATTTTCAATAAATTAATGAACAAAATAAATATTAAAAACTAAAGAAAAATATTTCATAAGTACCTCCAATGATAATAAATATTTTAAAGTATATCGAAAAATAAGAGAGAAAAATATCTCTTAAATAGCTAATTATTTTTTATTTCAGCGAACACATTTATCTAAAATATCTATACCACCACAGAGAATGGTATAATGCATGTTTAATTGAGACATTTACGAGAGAGTGAGATGGAGCATCTAACCAATAAGTTCAAATCTATTACTTGATATCTAAATATATGTAGAAGTTAGCAGACTATTTAGATAGTCTTCGTAAGAGTAAAATACGCAAAGTATTATTTTTAATAGTTACAGCCTCAGATAAATTATCATTGTAGCAGGAGAATCAAGACTCTCTAATCCTTCTTCAGAAGCATAACCTGGTGAAACAATGAAATTTTTGTCATTCTTTGCAACCATCAGCATATTTTTGAATTTCCATCTTTAAATAAAACTAATATAATTTCTGGGTTAAAATTCACAGGATTAGAACGAGGTGAGTCTGTTCAATTTTAAAAATAGGATCACTCTTTTCAATTACTAAAACGACATCATCACTCTATCTTTGCTTTAAATCACCTTTTCAACTATTAATAATCCAACCCTCAGGAATAAAGTCCTCAACTGACTTAGCTTTTGAGGGAAATTTTCACGCTAATAAATTAAATGAACAAACAATAAATAATAAAACTAAAATATACAGCTTTCTTTTTCATAACTCGTTCCCTATATTATAAATAGATACATAATTATCATATTTTTCTAATATTTTACCAGTGTCTTAGAGCCATAGTATCTAAGATATATTTATCTTTGACATCTATACTCTACTTTCTCTATTTTTGTTTCCATCAGTACGAACTCCTGAAATATCTTTTCGTACTTGCTTAATTTTTAGTTGAAAATTAATAGAATATGCTATATCTACAGGCATAACTCAGTAGATGTATGCCAACATTTATATTCTAATCCAATTAACTCAAACTTATTATTTTGATATCTAAAATATATTCAGTAACTCTAGCACCTCTAACATATCTCCTGGAACAGTTAAAAGACGAAGAGTATCATTCTTTATATTTATCGACTTAGATAAATCGTCATCTAAATCAGGTGACAGTGTTTCTAGTTCTTCAACAAGTAGCTTTATCTTTTGTAAACAATAAAAACATTTTCATTTTTAGCAACTCAAATTATATTGAGTAATTTTATCTTTTAAACAATACTAATATTGCTATAGGATTATAATTAAAAGATTGTATTATCTTCTTGATTTTCAAAAATAGCATCGTGTATTACTAAAACAACATCATCAATTTTATCTTTATTTAAATCACCTTTAACTACACAACACTCTTCCAACCTTTAGGAATAGTAACTCAACTGTTAGCTTTTTGAGGGAAACTTTTCAGCTAATAAATTAAACGAACAAACACAAATAATACTAAAAATAAACCTTTTCTTTTTCACAACCGCCTCCTGTATAAAATTATATTTCATGAGCATATTTATCCAAGATATCTCACACCTCGTAGTTTCTAACATGGTATCTAAAACATAATTTTCAATGTACGTTTAACTCAATCTTCTCATCATTACTTTCTAACTTTTCTCTTAAATCATGTGATGTACCTTTTAAAGTGAGAAGTTAAAAGAATAATTATAAGTATCTATATATTCAGCACTGGCAAAAATATTTTGATTTTCCAAACCAATAAGTTCAAATCTATTATTTTGATATCTATATATATAGAAGAGCACTACTGCTAGTTAATTCTGCAAAGTAAAAATACGTAGTATTATTTTATAGTTATAGACTTAGATAACCATTGTCAAAATCAGGTGATTTCAAGATTTTGTAATCCAGGATTCATAAGCTCTCACTCTGGTGAGATGACAAACTCATCAATATTATAGCTCGCGCACATATTTTGAGTTTTTATCCTTAAATAGAACCAGTAATTCTTGGATTATGATTCTCAGGACTGGCTTTGATACGATTCTTCATAAAATTTTAGGATCGCTCAACGATCGACGACATCATCTATTTTATCTTTTTATTTAAATCACCTAGCTATACTACTCTTCCAACCTTTAGGACAAAATCTTCAATTTTATCAGCTTTTTAGGAAAATTTAGAGCAAATAAATTAAAAGAGCAAAAGATGAATCAAAATTAAACTTAAACTGATCATCAAAACCTCCGATTTGTATACCCATTTTAGTATAACACACTCTGAATGTAAAAGTCAAGAATTGAAAATAAAAATAAATTTTAGATTACAAAGACTTTCATATTAATAAAACTGTAATCTAATATATATATGGCATAATGAACAGTCGATTTTAGTATATATTAGAGGATACAGCACGAAGACAATATTATATGGAATATTTTATCTAACACTTTTCTTTGCTTATATCTTTATAAAAGAAAAGGACTTAGCTATTTGATGCACGCAGGGAGAAATTTGCAAATAAAATAGTAAAAATGAAAATAAAGCTAAACGCTACAAGAAAATCCTTTATTATGTTGAACACACAGGACAGCACTTATATTGGCTGTAGTTATTCAAAGATTCTATATAGGAAATTTGTACTCCTACAGGTCTCAAATTGGATACCAACAATAGAAATTGAGATAGAGTGCTGATATGGTATCATATAAACTTTATCAGGGCCAAAAGAGAAACAGCATCATAGTGAAAGAACCTACCAGGAGAGAGAGACTTTATACAAAAAGAGCTATATGACTTCCAGGAGAAACTGTAAAATACAAGATGGAGCGTATATGAAAATGGAGAAGCAAACACTAGACAGATATAGCAATGATGGAATAGGAAATGAGATAATGAGGAGAATACTCAGGAGATAAATTAGATTATTCCTGCTGGAAAATACAGATGTTCTTTGTGAGAATGCTGGAATAAATGTCGATGCTGCTAAAGGAAGCATTTTATAAAGAACCATTTATTTGCTATCTTTATGATGGTTTAAACATAAGATGATAAATCACATAAAGTATGATATTAATGAATATACATAACCATAGAAATGACTATAGAAAACAAGGGCTCTCACTATAGTAGAAATGATCATGCCTAACTTTAAAAATTTCGTTGTTAATGGAGGAAGAAAACAGGTATCCATTTCTAGATTTTATCATGATGAAAAGAGTGTAGATGCTAAACTTACTAGTAGGAGAAAACAGTCCAAGTTATCATTTCTAGAAGATGATTATTATTTAGCAGCAGAGAGACAATACAGAGCAACAGTATGGACTCAAGATATTGGGCGCTTTGTTAAAGGAAAGCAGAATAAGAGGAAGAGCAGTCTAGTCAGACTCTGGCCTTTAAACAGAATAGGTTAGTAAAATAAAATAGTTTGTTAATACTTTATGACGATTGATTGTTAGCCTATAATGGCTCAGAGCTCCACAAAGGCTCTTTCACCATTATAGACGTCGCAGCATCTTATAAATTTTAATGTAACTCACTTATTTTTATTGTAATATATAAGTGAAATGTAGAGGATATTCAATGATTATTAACAATCAATGATGTAGACTATATAGAACAAATTTTTAACTTAGAAAAAGATATTTTTAAAATTCTGCTTTCAGTAAAGAATCTCACATAGAGAATTTAGTAAAAGCTGATAATTCATTTATTTACGCTTATCTTGTAGATGCAGAGGTTTGTGGGTATTTAATGGTTCGAGCTAGTTATAGATGTTCTATGAAATTCTTGCAATAGCAACTATAGAAGAAATGTAGAAACAGTTGTATTGCCCGAAGAACTTTAGATAAAAATAAAACTAAAGATATCTTCTCTAGAAGTTAGGAAAAGTACATGAAAAGCGAATAAATTTTTACATAATTTTAAACAAATATCAATAAGAAAAGGCTGGTTATTCAGATCCTACTGAAGATGCCATATAATGAAAATGAGGTAACAATGAATAACGATCTATTCAAACCCACTATGAAAGGTACAGTTCTAAAAGAAATGATGTATAATCTTTTCACCTGATAAAGAAAATTCTCAACTTGGAGAAAACTTTGGATTGCATTAGCAGAATCTGAAGGAATTAGGATTGGCATATCTCAAGAACAAATAGATGGAAGAAAAATATTCATAATATCGATTATGAGCTAGCAGCGAGAAAAAGAATCAGACATGATGTCATGTTGCTCATAGCCCTTCTACTTTGGGAACAAGCACCTTTAGCTATGCCTATTATCCACTTTAGAGCTACAAAGTGCCTTTTGTTGGAGATAACACAGATTTAATATCAAATTAAAGATGGGGCTTGAGAAATAATAAAAAGCTAAAACTTGTGAATGTTATGCAATAATATTATCTAAGTTTGCTTTAGAAAATAAAGATGTAGCAACTCTTTAGATTTACACTTTTCAAGCTGCTCAACTTACACTGTATAGGAAAAAGAGCAACATTATGGCTACAATCTTTATTATTAGACTTTGGAAGAATTAGAATTTAGAGAAAATACTTAAGATTTAGAGGTGTAAAAGGAACAACTAGGAACACAAGCAAGTTTTAAAGATTTATTCAATGGAGATTTTTCAAAAAGTTGAAGAGTTAGATATACTGAGTTTCTCATGGGATTTGATAAAGAGATTTTGCAGTAACAGGACAAACCAGATAGAAAAGTTGATTCTAGAATAATGAATTTACTTAGCAAAATATAGCTCGAAATCTGCTCTACAAGTTTTACTAATGATTCTAAGATTATTACAACATTTAAAAGAAGTAGAAGAACCTTTTGAGAGTCAAATTGGTTCATCTGCATGGCATATACAAAAGAAATCTAATGAGAAGTGAAAAGAATTTCATCTCGCTAAGTTTGTTATAGCATTACAACAAAAGTACAGCTATGGTTGCTTCAACTCAATGGTTTGAAAGAACACTTGATGACTCAGCTAACAAGAGATTGTCTCTACCTCAAGCATTTTTAGCAGTTGATGCTATACTAATTATTTGGAACAACATTATGGAAGGTTTAGTTGTGTATGATAAAATAATAGAAAAACATATAATGAGTGAACTTCCATTTTATGGCAACTGAACATATAATAATGGAATGTGTGAAAAGCAGGTGGAGATAGACAAGAACTTCATGAAAGAATAAGAGTTCACTCTATGGAAGCTGGTAAGACAAGTTAAAGTAGAAGGGAAAAGATAATGATTTAATCGATAGAAGTAGTTAATGATGACTACTTTCAAATTAGATAAGGCTAAAGTTACTTTCTATCTAGAACCCAAAAACTTTATTGGTTTTGCAGCAGAACAAACAGAAAAATGTCACATTGGAAAGTAAAACCAATATTAGAAAAATATAAGTCGCTATTAGGAATGGACCCAGAGCTGAAGGTGCAATTATTAATATCAAAATAACACATAAAGTATAGCTGAGTTGCAAATAGTAACAATCAATAGTTTATTAGATTACCGTCAGACAGTCCATTATTGGTGAGCCTAGATGGCTCGTAGAGCTCTCGACAGGCCTTCACATAGACGTCGCAAGCAGTCGCTATATAAAAGCTATTATATTTATCCAAAGAAATCTTCACTCAGTAACGACAATCTAAGTAGTTTATTTTGATAATTATCATTAAAATAAAGCAGAGGAAGTGGAGTGAGTTTATGATAGACAGAATATAGAGAAGAAATTTATCTGATAGCCTTAGCACTTTTTAGGCTTATATCTTTCTCTTATTGAAAATATAATACCCAAACCATTTCCTTGGATGTGAAGATAGGTTTATCAACATATTCAGTTAATAGCTCTTGAAAATTTAATTTCTAAAATGGCTTTACAGACTATTTTACTTAGAGTGTTTTATACAGGCTCTTGGCGCTTGGGACTCCTATTTACACAAATTTTATCATAAGCTGTGAAAAGTGCAGTGACCAGGCAGGCATTATTTATGATCTTTATACAGATTTCAGAAAGTATTTATCACTGTTATCTCATTAGTTGTATTTCAGCATTTATGCATAATCTTTACAGCTGACAGTAGCTCTATTTTCTAATGTTTAGAAATATATCTTAAATAGCAAATCTATAATACTTTTTATCATCTTTTTCTAGGGTTTAGAGTTATTATGGGACTAGTAACAGGAGTTATAGCAACAAGATTAAATTTAAAAAGAAAATAAAATAAATAAGGAGAGAGATTTATAGTAGATATTTTTGAAACAGATGGCATTAGAGGAGAGGCAACAAGGAATTAATCTGTTGAAAAGCATTACACTGGTTATGCCCTTTTGATACTACCTCACACTTATAAAAATGAAGAAAAATAAAAAGTTGTTATGGGAAGTGACATAAGAATATCTGTTATATGCTTAAGATCAGCTTTTAACAGCAGGGGCTTACATCAATGGGAATATACATAGACTCTGTTGAGTTATTCCTACACCCAGGGTGTAGCTTATATAACTAAGTTAAAGAAAGTTAAAGCAGGTATTATGATTTCTGCTTCACATAATCCAGCAAAAGACAATGGAATAAAATATTTAATTCAGATGGTTTTAAATTTTCTGATGAGATAGAAAATAAAATAGAAGACTATATGATGATTTAGATTCTATTTAGTTGATCCCGTTTAGCAGGAGATAAGGTTGGTAAGTTTAAGCATGCAGAAGATGAATACTTCTTATATAGAGATTATTTATCTCACTGTGTAAAAAGGAAACTTTCAAGGATATGAAAATAGTACTTGACACAGCTAATGGAGCTGCATATAGAGCTGCAAAGATGTGTTCTTAGATTTAAGAGCAGAACTTGTTGTTATAATGATGCCCTAATGGAAGAAATATAAATGTAAAAGTGTGGTTCAACTCACCCAGAAATATTAGCAAAAGTTGTTGTAGGTTATAGTAGATTTAGGATTAGCTTATGATGGAGATGCTGATAGACTCTATAGCAGTTGACAAGTTTGGAAATATTATTGATGGAGATAAAATTACAGAATCTTTAGCTCTAGGTATGAAAATGCAGGAACTTTAAAAATGATAAAGTTGTAACTACTGTAATGAGTAATATAGGTTTTGAAAAACATCTAAAAGAAAATAATATTGAACTTTTAAGAGCAAATGTTGAGATAGAAATGTTCTTGAAAATGATGCAAAAAGAAGACATCGCATAGGTGGAGAAACAATCAGGTCACATTATATTAAGAAAACTACGCCACAACAGGTGACGGAATATTATCATCTTTAAAAACCTGCTGAAGTTATAGAGACACTGGAAAAAGATTTACATGAATTAGTATCAGCAATAAAAGATGCTCCTCAAACTTTAATAATGTAAAAGTTGATAATGCTAAAAAGAATACTTGGGATAAAAATGAAAAATTACAAGTTTCTATAGCTGAAATAAAATAAAAACACTCTGATGAAGTTAGAATATTAGTTAGAAAAATCAGGAACAGAACCTTTAATAAGAGTAATGACAGACGTGAAAATAAGCAACTGCGTACTAAAGTTAGCTGAAGATATTGCTAAATCGATAGAAACTGAATTAAATTAATAGAAGGATAAATGAAAATTTTGATTAAAATATGGTCGCACACTTGACTTAGCACTCGTAGGTGTCAGTCATGAGTTGGGGACTATTAAGTATAGTCACATATAGAAATATGTATGTAGAGGTAGCAATCAAAAAGCTATCCACTACCAGAATTGCTGAAACCCCAAAGCTAGGTGACAATCACAAATATAAAATTTAAATAAAAATATGGTACAAGTGTGAAAGGGCGAAAGCAGAAAATATACTAGATGACAAGGTTAAACTTAAGTGTTAAGATAATGGGCAATCAGCAGCCAAGACCGAAAGGTGGGTAACTAACGACTATTCCTCCTGAGGGAAGTACTAAAGCTAGTGGAAGTGGGTAGACCCAATGATAGAGCTGTGACAAGATATAGTTCAGCTTAATAGAAATATTAAGAAGTTCAAGGCTAATCTCCTTAATTTAATATGAGTGTATATGCCAAGAGAACTACAAGGAAGTGTACTTATGTGAATTGATAACCCCAAAACGACTGAGTCAGTTTTAGGTTCATATATTTGAAAATTCTTACTTTTTCATTTACTTATAGATAAAAAGTGGCATATACTATATATAGGTAAATGGAGGTGAACTGCATGGAAAAAACAGAGAAGTTTAGATTTTATCCAACTAAAACTCAAATAATAACATTAAATTGCACTTTACAAAGATATAACCAATCATTTTTAGTTTAAAACAAGAGCTATATAACGAAGAGAAAAACTATCATATAGTCAATGGCAAAGCACTGACAGTTTTAAACAAGAGAAAGAATGGTTGAAAAAGATGTAGATAAATCCTTTTACAAAATTTCAAAAGATTTAGATATGTAGAAGAACTTCTTTAGTGGAAGTATATCCAAAATTTAAATCTAAGAAAGATACAGAAAAATCATACAGAACCAATTATACAAAATAGTAATATAGAGTTTTAGATAAATGGACAAAGTACCTAAAAGAGAAAACTAAAAATAAGAGATAAAATGAAACCACAAGGAAGAACACAATGCAAATAATAACCCAAGCACCTAGTGGAAATATTATATATCTTTATGTTGGGTATGATGTAAGAAAAATTAGAAAGTACAAATAAAAATGTTGAAGGATTTGTATAAAGACTTTATGATTACTATGATGAAATCTCAATAGAAAATCCAAAACATTACAAAAATCTTTGAATAAACTAGCAATATTACAAAAGAAAATTATCACGAAAACCAAAGGGTAGTTCAAATAGAAATAAAGCTAGAATAAAAGTAGCATTATTTAGAAAATATCAATCAAAGAGAAGATTTTTGCAAAAATTATCAACAATGCTAATAAAAGAATATGATTGTATGTAAGATTATGTAAAAAATATGGTAAAAAATCATAAATTAGCAAGAAATATTGTATGTATCGTGGAGCGAATTAATAAAATATTAAGTTATAAAGTTAAATGGCATGGAAAAACAATAGTAAGAGAGATAAATCTCTTTGCAAGAATAACATGTAAATTATGTGATATAGAAATGAAGAAGTAAAAGATTTTAAGGTGAGAGAATGACTTATCCAGTATGTGGAGTTGTACATAATAGAGATATAAATGCAACAAAATACACAGCATGACTAAAGATATTAGGCAAGTGCTTAAATATACAATATATGAACTGGTAGAACCAGGATATTAGTAAATTTAGTTGGCTAACAAAAGCAACTATTACCTAAGAACCCCAAGTGACTAGTCGGGAGGTCTAGAAGATTTTTTTAGGTATTTCATTTTATTCACTGAAATAGGTTTGATACATTTATTAATGCATTCATAGCAATATACTTTTATTATCTTTGAGAAATATTTTTAAGAGTTTTATTTTTTGATATTTATGATAATTAATAGAATAGTAAATGGATTTTATAGCGTGTATAGGCTTATATTTCCAAAAAATAAAAATAGTAATGAAAGAAAGGTATTTAGTAGATGGAGGATATAAAAATTTATTTAAAAACAATAATAAATAAACTATTATAGTTTTTTATTAGGTTTAGCTTTTCAAAATAAATATCTTTCTTTGGAATAGTGAGCTGTGCAACACAGATAGCTCTATATCTTATATCAGTGTGGATGATGGCAAGCACATATATATTCTAAAGATGTAAAGCAGCAAAAAGAATTGCCTACATTGGTTGCGCCAAAAGATGGTTCTACTATTTTGTGTGTATTATTTCATTTTTTTAACGACTTTGTAATTTTTTTATGTGGATTTACAGGGCACATTGAATGTTAAACTCACAATTTACTGTACATACTAAAAAGATAAAAAGTTTTAATATTAAACTATAATTATTGAAAGGAGGTATAAAGTGAGACTATGGACTCACAGAATTTACAGGAGAATTGCATTCAGCCTTCAGAAATTCTTTGGCTACCATCTCCAATCACCGTTGTTACAACTTGGTTTATACTCTTATGTTTCTTTGTGTATTTTTAAACTTGGAACAAGAAATCTAATTGATTCCGAAAATTTAACCACCCTTGGGTTGGAATTCTATGAATTTTAGATGAACTGCTGAAGACAGAACTTGGAAAAGAAATATTTACACATTTTTTTTTGCAAATATTATTTTGTTTACATTTTATCAAACATAATAACGTTCTTCCTATACCCTTGTCTTGGGTAAAAATGTGTTTGAAATTTCTTTTTCCCGCTTTAGGGCTTCACCAACAGCTTAATTTAAACACTACTGTCGTCTAGCATTGATAGTAACCTTCTTGTTTACCAATAAATATAAGAATAACGCAGTATACTTGGCTTAAAGGTCGGAGACCCAACAAAGTATGGTTCCATTAACATATAGTTGGAGAGTCAAACCATTAAATATATCTATGATTGTTCAAATATACCTGGTATGGTTATACGGGGCTTATTTATATGGCAGTACCTATTTCATCCCAGCACTCTGCAATTTGTATTTTGACCTATTTGCAGGTTTAGTGTTGAAGTTTCTGTTTTCAACTCATTTATGTTATGTCAAGGTTCACTAGAGATGCAGAGTACTATAAAAAATAAAAAATTTAGGAGAATAGAAAATATGGATTATTAACAGCAAAGCCAATAGTTTTAGGATGTTCAGCAGTTGAGCAGGACTTGCTAAGATAGCAGGATATAGACTAGGAATTGGGAAGGATACAGTTGGAAAAGTAGTTGAATCTGTAGACAACCAGAAGCAAGAGGAAGTATAATTCTGGCAATGATATTAGGACAAGCTGCAGCAGAACTCATAGGTATTTACTTCAATAGTTATTGCACTAATTTTACTTATGCAAACCTTTCTAAGCAAATTAGGATAATAAGATATATCTGTCATTCAACTGATGAAAGGAGGTAAAACAGAGTGCCAATAATATCTATTGATGCTACGTTTTTGGTAAATCATTAACTTTTTGTTCTTTTATTTATAGTAGAAATATTTTAAAGAACCTATACTGCACACAATGAAAGAGCAAAAATAGAAGCTGAATTAGTTAACAAACAAAAACAGAGAAGAAGCTTGAAACTACATAAAGAAGCTGAAGCTCAAGTTCTTAATTCAAGCAGAAGAAAGGAAATTGTTAAAATGCACAAAGAAAGCAGAAGAAGAAGCACACCTTCTAATAAAAGAGGCAAGAGAAATAGAGAAAATATTTTACGCTACTGAGTTAGAAGTTACAAAAAAATTAAAAATGATACCAGATGAGTTAGGTGAGAAGTTAAAACTTAGCTGCAGAACTAGCTGAAAAATTATAAAAGAAAAGGTAGATGATAATCAAGAAAACTTCACTTATTGATAAATTTATATAGAGGAAGATAAATGATTAAATCAATAAGTAGAAGAAGATATTCAAGGCAATATTTGATATTGCTAATAGTGAATCAAGTTATAAATTTATGAAAATGTTAATTCATGGTTCTATACAGAACTGATAAAGAGTTTAAGAATTTTAGGAACCCTTGAATTGAGAATGAAACAAAAAAGGCAGTTTAACTGAAATTTTGGTAAAGATAGCAGTGAGAACTTAAACATTTTACTATATATTTTGGGATAAAGGTAGAATTAACTGTATAAAATATATTAAGCTGCAGAATATCTAAAAAATATACTATAGAAAAAATAGAATTTTAGATGTAAAGCTACTTTTACTAAAGAATTATCTGAAGAACAAAGAACTAAATCTAATCAATAAATTATCACAAAAAACTGGAAAAGAAATTAACTTGAAGTAAAAAGTTGATAAGTCTATTCTAGGTGGTGGAATTATAAAAATAGGGTGGAGGAAGATTATTGATGGTTCTATCCGTAGAGAATTAGGATAAATGGAAAAAGTTATGTCTTTAATAGTGTAATAACTTGAATATGAGACCAGAAGAAGTAAGTTCTATTATTAAAAAGAAATAGATAACTATAAGAAAAAACTTAGAAATAAAAACTTGGACTGTTCTTAGCGAGGAGACGGTACATTATGAGAATCTCTATGGTTTGCCAATGTTGTCGGGAGAACTTTGAATTTCATGAGTAATGGGAATACTGAACCTGAAGAAGATAGTTGGAGCCGTTATCCTGATATGCTTTAATAAAAGAAGGAGATGAAGAGCAACAGGTAAAAGTTGTATCTGTACTGCTGGAGATAACTTATTAGGTAGAGAAGTAATGCTTTAGGAGAACCTATAGATGGAAAAGGGAGAAATAAATTGTGATATATGCCTATTGGAAAGAAAGGCATCTGGAATTATTTCAAGACAACCAGTATCAGGAACCTTTACAAACAGGGATTAAACTAATAGATGGAATGGTTCCTATCGGCAGAGTGACAAAGAGAACTTAATAGGGATAGACAAACAGGTAAACTGCAATAGCTATCGATACTATAATCAACCAAAAAGGCTAAAATGTAAAATGTATTTTATGTTGCAATAGGACAAAAAGATCAACTGTTGCACAAATATATAAAAAAGTTAAGGACTTAGGTTGTATGAATATGTCAATAGTTGCTGCAACAGTTTGAAGCAGCAATTTTACAATATATGCACCCACTAGAGTAGCTATAGGTGAATATTTTATGGATAGGGGAGAATATGTTTTAATAGTTTGCGATGATTATCCAACATGCTGCTGCTTACAGAGAAACACATTACCACTTAGAAGACCAATTGGACGTGGAGGCTTACCCAGGGATGTATTCTATTTATATTCAAGATTACTTGAAAGAGCTGCCAAGTTATTCAGATGAATTAGAGTGAGGTCTTCATAACTGGCATTACCAATTATAGAAACTCACAGAGACGTTTTCGCATATATTCCTACTAACGTAATATCAATAACTGACGGACAAATATTCTTAGAATCTCAACTTTCAGTTCAGGATTTTAGACCTGTCAACAAAATGCAGGAATATCAGTATCGAGAGTTGGGGATGTACAAATAAAAGCTGCGGAAACAAGCGTTTAAAAGTTAAGTTGATCTTGCTCAATATACTGAGCTTTTAACTTTGCTCAATCGGATCAGATCTTGATAAAGTTACAAAAGCACAATTAGAAAGAGGACAGAATAATGGAAACATTGAAACAACCACATCACCCATATACAGTTGAAAACAAGTTGTATCTTTTCTTGCTGCTGTTATCAATGGTCACTTAGATGATATAGAAAATTTCAAAAGTAAGAAGATTTGAAAAAAGAATTATTGGAATATCTAAAAGGAAATACAGATATTTTAACTGAAATAGCTGATAAAAAAGCTTTTATAAAGATTTAGAAGAAAGATTGAAGGAAAGTATTGTAAACTTTGAAAAGCCCTTTTTAATTAAGGGAGTAAAATTATGCCTGGAAATGAAAGAAATAAAAAGAAATCAAAATCATGTTCAATCTACTCCAAGTCAACTACTAATGTTATGGAAATTGTTTTACAACTAAATTTAAAAAATATTCTAAATTAGTTTCAGAATCAAGACCATATGAAGAAAGTATGAAAAATTTGTCTCATATAGCAGCGGGGAACTAAAATGAAAAGACAATCACTTTTGATGGAAGAGAAGTGAAAAAGTAGCTATAATAGTTATAATCTCTGATAGAGACCTTTGGAAGCTTTTAACAGTTCAATCCTTAAAAGAGCTAGAAAAGTTAGTTAAACAAAATGAAGTAAGAAAATATTCATCATTCCTTTCTGAAGAAAAAGTTATAGATTTTGCTAAAAAAAGAAATTACGATTTCTCAGAATCTTTTTCAAAAATTTCTGCCGAAGAAATGAATAAAATTGCAAGAGATGTTTCTTAGAAGACATTATCAAAATATGCAACCATGAATATGATGAAGTTTATTTGATATATAATAACCATATCAGCTTTGAAATATGATTTAACCTAGGAAAAAAATAATTCCAATAGCCAGAATGGAAGGTGAAGTAAATAGTGAATATATATTTGAACCTAAAGCACAGAATATATATTATCATCCTATTACCTAGATTTGCAACTTACAAGCATATCGGTTTATTTAAATAATACTGCTAGTGAACATTCGGCAAGAAAGAATTCAATTGCAGTAAACAGGATAATTATTGAAATGAAACATTGAATATCCAATACAGAAATAGACAAAACAGCTATTACTCAAGAAATAACAGAAATAGTTGGGAGGAGCATCTGCTTTATAAAATTAGAGTAAAGTGAATGCTTGGAAAATTATTTAATTTTGTTAATTTTTATATTCAACTGTTTGATATTAGTGTCTCGTGAGCTCCACAGCGCTCACTCAACAATAATGGACACGGCAGTTTTATTAAAGTTATTAAAGTTATTTTCAAGAAAACTTAATCAAGATTATCTTTAATTTTTATAAAGACAGATACAATAATAAAAAAGGTAAGGAGGCAATAATAGGTGAATAGAGGAACCATAAATAATAAAATTATAAGTTAAGCAGATGTTGCTTTGAAGATGAATTGCCTGCAATATATAATGCTTTAAAAGTAAATTAGAAGACAAAGAACTTGTACTTAGTTGAGTAACACCCTTGGGGAATAATGTTGTAAGAATAAGCCATGGACTAACAGATGGTTTAAAAAGAGGGAATAAAGCAGTAGATAAGGGAAACCAATTAAGTACCAGTTGGAAAAGTTGTTCTAGGAAGAATACAATGGGTTTTAGGAGAGCCTGTTGACAATCAAGGCCTGTAAATGCTGAAACAGTTTTACTCTATCCATAGAGTAGAAGCACCTGAGTTTGGATGACTTAGAAACTGGAAACTGAAATATCTGAAACTGAATCAAAGTTAGATTTATTAGCACCATATATAAAAGGTGGAAAAATAGGTCTATTCGAGGAGCAGGAGTGAGGTAAGACAGTTTTAATAATGGAACTTATCAACAACATTAAGTAAGGGACACGGAGGAATTTCTGTGTTTGCAGGAGTTGGAGAAAGACAAGAGAAGGAAGAGACCTATATAATGAAATGACTGAGTCAGGAGTTATTACAAAGACAGCTCTTGTTTATGGACAAATGAATGAGCCACCTGGAGCAAAAGAGATTAAGAGTTGCTTTAACAGGACTTACAGTTGGGTAGAAATGCAGAGATAAAGATGGACAAGATGTATCATTTATAGATAATATATTCAGATTTACACAAGCAGGATCTGCTATCAGCTTTACTTGAAGAATACTCAGCTGCTGAATAATAACCAAACTTCTTGGCAACAGAAATGATTTTTACAAGAAAGAATTACATCAACAAATCTGGTTCTATCATATCGTTCAAGCTATGTACCAGCCGATGACTTGACTGACCTAGCACTAGCTACAACTTTCTCACTTGATGCAACAACAGTTCTTTCAAGAAAATATAGCATCCTTGAATATATTCATTGCTGACCCATTAGATTCAACATCTAAGGCTCTATCAGAAGATATAGTTGGAAAAAGAACACTCAAGGGAATTGCATGAAAGTGCAAGAAGTTTTACAAAGATATAAGAGTTACAAGATATCATAGTTTACTCTTTAGGTATGATGAATTATCTGATGAAGATAAACTTACAGTATCAAGAGCTAGGAAAATTGAAGATTTTCTCACAACCTTTCTGTTGCTGAACAACTACAGGAATGAAGGAAAATATGTTCCTGTAAAACAATCAGAGGATTTAGAGTAGTATTAGTTGAAAAACATGATGATATTCTGAACAAGCATTTCTATATGTTGCGCAATAGAATAGGCTGCTGCTAAATCAAAAGATTTAGTAAAATAAGGAGTGAAGAGGTTGCAAGTGTTGTAACACAGATTAAAAAGTATTAGAACAAGAAGCAGGATATCTAAGACTAGGGAACTTCAGAAGGAGATAGGAAGAAATGCCTAATCATGTTCCTTTAGTTGCTGAACTATCAGCAGGAAAGATGGAAATTGAAAAGTCCTTCAAAGATAGAAGAGATGTTTATTTTTAACAGGTGGTTTTTTAGAAATTTCACGCAAACGCTAAATAATTGCAGACAAATATTTCATTAGATGAACACACATTGAAACAAGCAATTAGAATTTGAGAAGTTAAGAAAAGAATTAGAGCTATCTTCCAGAAGAAGAAAAGCAAAACTAAAAAGAATAAAAATTTCTTCAGCTATGATAGATGCTAAAACTAACTAGGAGGAAAATATGAAATTTCTACTTTACATGAAACTTTAATGTTTTAGATTGAAAGAGTATAAAAATTTATGAAGAAGCCTGGACTAAAAGTTGAAAGAAAATTTTCAGAAGATGGAAGCTATAAAATAGTTTTATCTAGTGAGATGGAACAACCTCTCAACTAGAATTAATTTATTTGCAGACAGAATAGAAAAAATATGATTTAGGTGATGAAGAATCATTTAGTTTTGAAGTAGATGACATGAAGGCACTTAAAACATACAGAAATGGGTTGTGTTATTGTAAATGATAAGATGAATATATTTATAACTGATCCTGATGGAGTTGATAGAAATTTTACCACCTAAAAAATAAGAATAAAAAAAATTAAGAGAATTT